>Ga0068713_1001411_pt1 | contig 31549 bp, 29 predicted proteins | sample MTBAKSrepl2MetaG_FD_62223 | JGI IMG/M metagenome (GOLD analysis project Ga0068713, IMG submission 62223) | Enrichment culture microbial communities om Arthur Kill intertidal strait, New Jersey, USA, that are MTBE-degrading - MTBE-AKS2 (Arthur... | ecosystem: Environmental > Aquatic > Marine >... | reverse complement strand
CCAGAAACTTCCTAATCTTTCTAAATCTGACCATAACATAGATACCACCTCCTTTTATTCAAAATGTTTAATTATATTAAGTGATTAGCACTCTATCATGGTGAGTGCTAAAATCATTTTAATTAAGAAAAATTTATGGGGTCAATTTCAGATTATGTAAAATATTTACATATCATTAAAAAACTGGGAATTTATGGGAAAATAATTACTGTTTTTCTAAATTTTTTAAAAAAAATGAAGAATTTCTCATGAAACCCTGGCTTTGACAAAGGAACATATTGAGTCTGTTATGTTTGACTGATGAGCACTCCTTGCTTCAATGGTTACCGGAAAGACTGACCGGCAGGTTGACAATTTAAAATGGTTTTACCTTAATAGAATAAATTCTTGTAAATCATGAAATGAAAGAAAGAAAGAACCTCCTGATCACCGGGCATCCGGGGATTGGAAAGATAACATTTATAAAAAAGTTGGCCGGTGAGTTGAATGATCTGCATCTGACCGGTTTTTATACAGCAGAGATAAAAGAATCTGGTATTCGAAAAGGCTTTGAATTGATAAGCTTCGCCGGAAGTAAAGGCATCCTTGCTCATGTTGATATTAAAAGTCCTTACAGGGTTTCGAAATACGGCGTTGACGTCGTGAGTTTCGATAAATTCCTGGATTCTTTGGAATTACTTGATAGGAGTGCCTCTGTCGTCGTCATTGACGAGATCGGTAAGATGGAGTGCTTTTAAATTCAGATCACTTGTAAAGGATATCCTTGACTCTGACAAGCCTCTTGTTGCAACGATAGCGCTTAAAGGAGATGGTATGATCGCAGACATAAAGAAAAGGGAAGATGTAAAGTTATTTGAATTGAAACCGGATAACAGGGATTCCCTGTTATTTGAGGTATTCAATGACATCATGAACTTATGATATTATCCCATTAACTCTAAGAAACCATGCGGAGACTCGGTGTTCACACCTCTATTGCCGGAGGATTGCATCTCAGTTTAGAGAGGGCCAGTGCACTTGGATGCACTACCATGCAGATATTTTCGCACAACCCCAGGGGATGGGAAGTTAAACAGATTCTTGAAGAAGAAGCAAACAACTTCCAAATGCTGAGAAGAAAATATGATATCTCCCCTGTTTATATCCATACCTCGTACCTCATCAACATGGCTTCATGGGAAAGGAATTTGAGGGAGAAATCTGTTGCCCTCCTCGTTACGGAGATGGACAGGGCTGATACATTAGGGGCTGATTTTGTGATACTCCATGCAGGAAGTGCATCGGGCAGGGACAGTGGGCTCTCAAAAAAGCGGGCGATTGACGCACTATACGAGGTTTCACAGAGGGGCCAATGGAGGGCCCGATTGCTGGTTGAGAATACAGCAGGTGAAAAAGGCGATATAACCCCGGATATCATGAGCCTGTCAGAGATTCTGCATGGTGTTTCAGATATGCTCCTTTCAGGTGTATGCATTGATACCTGTCACGCATTCGCAGCAGGGTATCCTATCGATGAACTGGAAGGTATAAGTAGATTTTCACATGATATGGAAAACTATATCGGTCTTGACAACGTGAAGTTGATCCATCTGAATGACTCCAAAGGTGACGTTGGGTCAGGCGTTGACAGGCATGAGCATATTGGGTCAGGGAGAATAGGGAAGAAGGGGTTGAAGAGATTCATCCGATACCCGTCATTCAAAGATATTCCGTTGATTCTCGAGACTCCCAAGAAAAGCGAATCTGATGACATGAAGAATCTGCAGCGGGTGAGGAAAATGCTCAAAGAGGGATGATAGTAAAAAAAGAAATAAAAAAGACCGCAAAGAAGAAAAAGAAATAAGTTCCCTCCATAGGCGCACTCAAAATCTTGGGCTGAGAAAGAGATTCTCCGGCCTTCTCCTTTGCGGTCTTGCCAACATATGAAACTCAATTTAGAGAAAAAATGCAAGTAAAAATTTGCAAGGTATTGAAAAATAAGTATTTTAATTACAAAGCACAGCTGTTTGCTGGTCTATTTCTGATTCCAATTGCCAGGAATCAGGGTGGCAGAGTAGTTTTTTGAGGAATTTAAGGTGTGTTGTATGTCCGGACTTGTTTGCCATAATGTGACCGTAGATCGGAACCCCGATAAGGGCAAGATCACCGATAAGGTCGAGTATTTTATGGCGAACAAATTCATCTTTGTATCTTAAGCCGGATGAATTCAATATTCTGTCTTCTCCAAGTACGATAGCATTATCGAAAGAACCGCCTTTTGCGAATCCATTTGCCTTCAGATATTCGACGTCTTTTAAGAATCCGAACGTCCGTGCAGGGGCTATTTCCAAAAGGAAATTCTCCCTGGTCAGTTCAACACTCAGCTCCTGTTCTCCGAGGAGGTGATGATTAAAATGGATTTTGTAGGTTATCTTTCTTCCGTTATAGGGAAACACAGCCAGCTCGGCATTCCCATCAGTGAGCACCAGGGGGTTGGTTATCCTGAGACGGGGTTTGTTCTTGCTCTGCCTCGCGATACCGCCTTTCATGAGAAGGATAGTTAGTTCAACTGAGCTTCCGTCTAAAATGGGGATTTCCGGACCGTTAATCTCCACAATCAGATTGTCGATCCCGAGACCGGTGATTGCTGCGAGGATGTGTTCAACGGTTCTGATCTTTATCCCGTCATATCCGATCGTGGTAGAAAATGCTGTGTCTGTGACAGCATCTACAGATGCCCGTATAGCTATCTTTCTGTCGCTGCGGACAAATACAATACCGGTGTCCCGTGGTGCTGGTTTTAGACGCACCTTTGCGTATCGCCCCGTATGGAGCCCGATACCCTCAAAGGCTACTTCATGCCGTAAAGTCTTTTGTAATTTCATATCTGTTATTGTGGAAATATAATAAGGACTCTTTAAAATATTGCAAATATAGTGCCAGAGAATCGTAAAAAATTGCCGGTTTTTTCAGGACGACACTTTTCTCTGAACAATGGCTTTAACGGTCGGGTTCACAGATGATTGCCCATGCCCCTGTTACTTCCGAAACAGAGTTAGAATAAACAGGTGTGTTGTTTGTTGTCAATGGGGTGTGTATTATTCACCACAGTACTCTATGCTCATTCTGAATGAATGTGGTACAATCTTATGTAAATTTTCAGGAGAGGGGTTTTCAGATACGTGCTTGGTATTATTGGTGGAAGCGGATTGTATGATATTGAAAGAGTTGCCCGTAAAGAGACGAGAAAAATAGAGACGCCCTTTGGCGATCCCTCTGATTTTTACACGATAGGTGCATTATACGGGAGGGAAGTCGCCTTTCTCCCCAGACATGGTTTACAGCATTCTATCCAACCCCATAAGGTAAATTACAGGGCAAATATATGGGGGTTTAAAGAGCTTGGTGTTGACAGGATACTGTCAATCAGCGCCGTTGGCGGAATAAGTAAGGATTTGGCCCCCGGAGCTATTGTTATTCCGGACCAGATCATTGATATGACAAGCAACAGGTATGCAACGTTCTACGAAGGTGACAAAGTAGTGCATATAGACTTCACAGAGCCATATTGTCCCGAGTTAAGAAAATCTATCATAGAGGCAGGTAAAACAGCAGGTCTTGATTTTAATGACTCGGGGACATATGTCTGTGTCAATGGTCCACGGCTTGAAACAAGGGCGGAGATACAGTTTTTTGCTCGTATCGGAGCTCATATAGTTGGGATGACAGCAATGCCTGAAGCAGCGCTTGCAAGGGAAACCGAGATCTGTTTCGGGGGTATCGCGGTTGTTACAAACTATGCGGCAGGGATAATGGAAAAACGCCTGAGAGCAAAAGAGGTTGTTGAAGTTATGAATGCTACCGCTCTAAAACTAAAAGATTTTCTCAGAGAGATTCTGTGCGCTATCCCGCAAGAGAGGACATGTGCCTGTAGAAATGCCCTGAGCGAAGCCACGGTATAGGTGGTCATGGAAACGATACTCGTAGTAGAAGACAAAGAGTCAATGGCTGAAATGCTGAGAGAAACCCTTGAGTCTGAGGGCTACAGGGTATTTTCCGCAACAGATGGTGCTGAGGGAATAAGGTTACTGAAAGAAGAGAGCATTGACCTTGTCCTGACTGATTTGAAACTTCCCAAAAAAGATGGCATGGAGGTTCTTAAGGCATCAAAGGAAGAGAATCAGCTTTTACCTGTCATTGTCATGACAGCCTTTGGCTCCATTGAAACAGCGGTCGATGCAATGAAAGGAGGTGCCGTTGATTTTATTACAAAGCCTTTCGATACAGATCACCTCCTCATGCTTATCAGGAAGGCATTGGAGAACCAGAGACTGCTCACAGAAAATATCCTGCTGAAGGAGGAATTCATAACACGATTCGGGTTCCCCCGGATCATCGGAAAGAGTGAAAAAATCACCGCTGTTGCACAGATGGTGCAGAAGGTTGCCCCCACGAAGTCAACGGTACTCCTGCTCGGTGAAAGCGGTACGGGAAAAGAGCTGTTCGCACGGGCTATCCATAATCTCAGTGTACGGGATCAGTATCCCTTTGTGCCGATTAATTGCGCAGCGATCCCGCGGGACCTGCTCGAGTCCGAGCTCTTCGGACATGAAAGGGGGTCATATACCGGTGCAGATACAAAAAAGCTCGGTAAATTTGAACTCGCAGATAAGGGCACGATATTCCTCGATGAAGTCGGTGACATGGACCTGGCCATCCAGTCAAAACTCCTCAGGGCGATTGAGGAGGGTGAGATAGAGCGTATAGGAGCGAGCAGGACGATCAGGGTTGATGTCCGGATCGTCGCTGCAAGCAACAAGAACCTTGAGAAGGCTGTTGAGGAAAAAAAATTCAGAGAGGATCTCTTTTACCGTTTGAACGTATTTCCGATAACAATCCCGCCGCTGAGGGAGAGAAGAGAAGACATCCCGTTGCTGGTTGAATATTTCTTAAAGAAATACTGCCTTGAGATAAAGACTTCCGACAAGAATGTTTCAAAAGAAGCACTTGATCTGCTCATGAGCTATCACTGGAAGGGGAACGTGAGAGAACTGGAAAATACTATCGAGAGAGCTGTTATACTCTGTGACGGCAGTGTTATCACCCCGGAACATCTTGTCCTTGATAAACAATCGGTCCTGTCCCCTGCGATAAGTTTGCGTCCTGTCGATGGCACCCTTGAATCGGTCGCAAAGGAGGCATTGAGGATAGCGGAGACGAAAAGAATAGCCGATGTCCTCAAGGAAACAAAGGGCAACAAGAGCAGGGCGTCAGAGATATTACAGGTAAGCTACAAGACACTCCTTACCAAGATCAAGGATTACGGTATCGAGGCTTGACAGTATAATTCTTATACCATTATCATAAAAATTACTGTAATTAGAGTCTATGTATAAATGCAGTCTTTTTTTCGTAGGTTTGTCATTCCGGCTTGACCGGTCTACGACTCATGGAGAATCTTTCCGGCGGCTTCAGGGAAGGATTCTCGCCTCAGGCGAGTCGCTGGGGCGGCCCGGCACGCTTCGCTTGCGGGAATGACAGTTTTTCAGGTTTCCACGGTACTTTATGGACAGGCACTAATTATACAGCGTAAGCGACTGGGGCAGGAATCGAAACAATTGCCAAAGGTAGCCGGTGTTTCAGTAATTCAGCGTTTCACGCCTATAGAACGCACCGTTGTTCGCAGCGGTACTGAAGATAATTTCATTTTTTTATTTTTTATAACCTCATCATATATTCCCGTTAAATTTAATGAAATAATCGCACGGTTATTGGTGATTTTGGAAAAAAGCTTTTGGCGAAAGGTTTAATAAGAGGCGCTTTTCAGGAGGTTTATTGTGGCAGGGCATTCCAAATGGGCACAGATAAAACACAAGAAGGCTCATGTTGATGCAAAAAGAGGGAAAATCTTTTCAAGGATCGTCAAGGAGATTTCGGTTGCCGCACGCCTCGGCGGAGGAGACATTGCAGGCAATCCCAGATTGAGGAATGCAATCGAGAAGGCAAAGGAAGTAAATATGCCCCAGGACAACATAAAGAGAGCGATCATGAAAGGGACCGGTGAACTTCCCGGGGTGTCTTACGAGGAGACCTTCTATGAAGGATACGGTCCCGGTGGCGTCGCTATACTTATTGAGGCACTTACCGATAATAAAAACAGAACCGTTCCCGAGATTCGGCATATCATGTCAAAACACGGAGGCAACCTGGGCGACGCAGGTTGTGTGTCGTGGATGTTCACAAAGAAGGGATATATTCTTGTAGAGAAGTCCAGGATTGATGAGGACAGTTTAATGACAGCGGCTCTTGAGGCTGGTGCTGAAGACATGAAGAATGACCCGAAAGAGGATTCGTATGAAATTATCTCGTCTCCGGAAGATATGGTTACGATAAGGGATGCGCTCGAATCATCGGGCATTCCTGTTTCGCTCGCAGAGATAACGATGTTACCCGCGACGTATATCACACTCGATGAAACGTCTGCCGAGCAGATGTTGAAACTCGTAGAAGCACTCGAAGACCACGATGATACGCAGAATGTGTATACAAACTTTGACATTCCTGAAGAAGTCATGACAAAGGTCGGGAGGTAAAATGCAGACTTCCATACGGGCCACGTTCAAGAGAAGATTTTTTGCAGGGCTCTTTGTCTTGATTCCCCTTATCATCACCTTTTTCATCGTCAGGTGGTTTTTTATTTTTATTGACGGGCTCCTTGAGCCTGTCTACTACAAAATACTCGGCTATCATGTGCATGGTATCGGTTTCATTTCGGCGATAGTGCTCATCTTTATTGTCGGCGCTGTCTCGACAAATGTCTTCGGGAGAAAGGTCATTAAATATACTGAAAATATTATTCTCAGGATACCCTTTTTTAAAGGTTTGTACACGGCGATAAAACAGATTGTCGATGCCTTTTCGCCTGATAGCAATAGTTCATCGTTTAAGAAATTCGTTATCGTTGAGTATCCGCGACCCGGCATCTTTTCGTTCGGTTTTCTTACTGGTGAATGTGTGTTAAAAAAAGGGGAAGATGCCCCCGAATCGTGCTTTACGGTCGTTTATATTCCAACAAACCTTATCTATTTCGGGGATATAGTACTCTTTAGAATTGAAGAGGTTCATAATACGAATATTCCCGTAGATGAAGGAATAAAGATTATCCTTTCGGGAGGGATTGCGACTCCCCGGATGATATCTGAGGCAAAGCAGTGAATTTGGCCTGTGTTGTTTTGGCCGCAGGGCTTGGAAAGAGAATGTGTTCGTCTCTGCCGAAAGTTCTCCATCGAATACACGGTACCTCTATGCTCTGGTATGTACTGGACACCGTTTATGAACTCGATCCGGAAAGGGTAGTTATTGTGGTCGGGAAGCATGCCAGGGAAGTAAAGGAGTCGATACAGGCAGACATCAACGCACGCCTGCGTAACTGCTGCATCTCCTTTGCTTATCAGAAAGAGGCAAGGGGTACGGCTCATGCACTGCTGAAGGCATCACCGTTCATGAAGGGATTTAAGGGCGCTATTCTTGTTATGAACGGGGATACACCGCTAATTTCCCTTAAGACCCTCAGGAAAATCATCTCTCTGCACAAGCAGAGGAAAGATATTGTTTCGCTCCTCTCATTTCAGACTCACGATCCTGGTTCTTATGGAAGGATTATCAGGGACGGGAAAGGTCGTGTTCTCTCTATCGTTGAAGATCGCGATGCAACAGCTTCCCAGAAAAAAATAAAAGAGGTCAACAGCGGTGTCTATGTGTTCGAAACAGGTGCTCTTCCACTGTTAAAGGAGATAAAGATGAATGTGTCAAAAGGTGAATACTTTCTCACCGACATAATTCAAATTGCAAGGGAAAAGGGGCTCAAAACAGGTGCTTATCGCATTGGTTCTGAAGATGAATGCATGGGGGTTAATACCTGTGAAGAGCTTGAAAAAGCAAGAACGGTAATGAGAGAAAAGATTATCAATAAATGGGTACACCGGGGGGTGAGTTTCATTGATACGAAGTCGGTTTTTCTCGCTCCTCATGTTAAGATCGGGAGAGGCACGACTGTTTACCCGAACGTTCATCTGGAAGGGAAAACAAAGATCGGGAGTAAGTGCACAATCTATCCGAATGTACGGATCAGTGACAGCGTCATAGAGGACGGTGTTATTGTCAAGGACTGCACGCTGATCGAAGAATCTGTTGTGAAAAACAGGGCTTCAGTCGGGCCATTCGCACATCTGAGACCCGGGTCCGAAATAGGAACAGGTACCAGGATCGGCAATTTTGTAGAGGTTAAAAAATCGGTTGTTGGAGCCGGGACAAAGGCGGGGCATCTTGCCTACCTCGGAGACGCAAAGATAGGGAAAAATGTAAATATAGGTGCCGGCACCATAACCTGCAATTATGACGGTTACAGAAAACATACTACCGTTATCAAAGACAACGTCTTTGTGGGAAGCGATTCCCAGCTCATTGCCCCTGTGGTAGTCGGTGAAGGTTCATATATCGGCGCAGGATCCACCATAACGAAGGATGTTGCAGCTAAAGCGCTTGCCCTGACTCGTGTTGAACAGAAACAGATTCAGGGCTGGGCTTTGAGAAGAAGGGGGAAAAAAAGAGCAAAGAGGAAAGAGGAAAGTGGAAAGAGCTAAGAGCGATATCCCCGTGTTTTCTGTACTATTTTCTTTCGTCATTCCCGCTGGAGTTTATCCCGTACTTGATACGGGGCAGGAATGACAACATAACACGGTTATTTTGGTGATAGAATACCGGATAATAATATAACGGGTAGCAATTAAAAAAATATGTGCGGCATAATCGGATATATCGGGGGGAAAAATGCAGTGTCGGTGGTCCTTGACGGATTAAAACGTCTTGAATACCGGGGATATGATTCTTCCGGCATCGCCTTTTTTTCAGATGCAGGCATCGAGGTGAGGAGGCGCAAAGGGAAAATAAAGGAACTCTCACTGCTCTTTGAATCCGGAAGACCGGCAAGCCATGCAGCGATAGGACATACGAGATGGGCTACTCACGGCAGGCCTTCAGAGGAAAATGCCCACCCGCACCGTTCCCATTCTATCGTGTTAGTCCACAACGGGATTATTGAGAATTACCTCGAGTTGAAAAAAAAGCTGATAGAAAGCGGATACCATTTTACGTCAGAAACCGATACGGAGGTCATCTGTCACCTGATAGAAAAAAATACTAAGACACATTCGTTTGAAGATGCTGTGCGGTTGACATTGCAGGAAATTAAAGGGGCGTATGCCCTCGCAGTCATGAAAGAGGATGACCCCGGTAAGATTATAGGAGTCCGCAAGGACTGCCCGCTCGTTGTCGGTCTCGGAGACGGAGAGGCTTTTATCGCTTCGGACGTTCCTGCATTCATGAGCTATTCCCGCGATGTAGTCTTTCTTGACAATGAAGAGATTGCTGTCCTTACGGATAAAGGGGTTGAAATTAAAGGGGTTGACGGCAAGCCTGTTCGAAAAACAGCAGTGACTGTCTCGTGGAGCCCTTCAATGGCAGAAAAAGGGGGGTACAGGCATTTTATGCTGAAAGAGATACATGAACAACCAAAGGCCATCGCTGATACTTTGAGGGGACGGTTCAATGCTGAGACAGGCAGGGTGCATCTGGAAGAATTTGCCCTTCAGGAGAAAGACCTGGTAGGTATCGGTAAAATTTCAATCGTGGCATGCGGTACTTCTTATCATGCGGCCCTCGTCGGAAAATATATGATCGAGAGCCTTGTGAGGATTCCTGTTGAGGTTGATATTGCCTCGGAATTTCGCTACAGGAATCCCCTGATACAATCCGGGGAACTCTTTATCAGCATAACCCAGTCCGGAGAAACTGCCGATACCCTCGCTGCACAGAGAGAAGCAAAAAGGCTCGGGGCAAAGGTCCTCAGCATCTGCAATGTTGTCGGGAGTACGGCATCGAGGGAAGCTCATGCCGTATTTTATACTCATTCGGGGCCGGAAATAGGAGTTGCATCTACAAAGGCATTTACAACACAGCTTGTCGGTCTATACCTTTTTACCGTGGCTCTTGGCATAGCAAAAGGTGCAATCCCGGAGGAAATGTCAAAAGATCTCCTCCTCGCACTTCTCATGCTCCCCGGCATGGTTGAAAATAGTTTAAAGACGGATAAAGATGTACAGGAAGTTGCCGGGGAGTATTTCAGGGCGAAAGGATTCCTGTACCTTGGAAGAGGAATTAATTATCCCATTGCGCTCGAAGGGGCATTGAAGCTAAAGGAGATATCTTACATTCATGCAGAGGGGTATCCGGCAGGTGAGATGAAGCACGGGCCGATTGCACTCATTGACGAGGATCTTCCGGTTGTTGTTCTTGCCCCAAAGGATAATCTTCATGAAAAGATTATTTCTAACATCCAGGAGGTAAAAAGCCGGGGCGGGAAGGTGATCGCAATAACGAATGATCGCGACAATGAGATATGGGCTGTTTCAGACAGACATGTGGTTGTGCCCGAGATAAATCAATATCTCATGCCGGTTGTCCTGGCTATCCCGGTACAGCTTCTTGCTTATCACGTCGGGGTATTGAGAGGATGCGATGTTGATCAGCCGAGAAATCTTGCGAAGAGCGTTACCGTTGAGTGAAATATGTGAAGGGTATATCTATATCAATGATAATAATTAAATAAGTAAATAATTACATAGAAGTGATCCTTGTAATGTGAAACAGTAGATTTAAAACGCTGAAAACTGTTAACATGATAAAGTTAACCTTTTGGGAATCTCGCACGGAGTATGATACCGCATATGCAAAAACAGAAAAATTTTCACTATTCCGTCATCATTGTAAACCGGGTGGTATTTTTACAGTGTAAAGGAGATCCTGATGCAAGATCTTAGCAATGAGCAGAAAAAAGTTCTCACGTGTACCGATAGTCACGTACTTGTCTTGGCCGGTGCAGGAAGCGGGAAGACAAAGATCATCCCTCATAAATTTTCTTATCTTGTAAAGACAAAAAAGCTGAAACCGGAATCTATCTTCACGGTGACCTTTACGAACAGGGCAGCCGATGAACTGCAGGACGAGATAAAGGGGATTCTTGAGAAGAACTGCAATGGCTTCTGGTTGGGCACATTTCATTCGCTCTGTAACAGGATTCTCAGAAAAGAGATAGATGTCTTTGGCTACAACAATAATTTTTCCATTTTCGATGAAGATGACCGGTACAATCTGATCAGACACATATTAAAGGAATTCAAAATGTACGAAGCCCTCTACAAGGGTATCGTATCACGTATCAGCCTGCTCAAATCCTCCCTTGTCGGTTCCGAGGAGTTTCTCTCTTCAGGTGACGGGTTCGGTTTTGATGAAAAGCTCGCAAAGGTCTATGTGAGGTATCAGGATGAACTTGTACGGTGCAACGCGCTCGATTTTGATGATCTGATCATGCTCACGGTAAAACTTTTTCAGAATAACAAAAAACTCCTCGGGAAGTACCAGAATGCATTTTCGTATATTCTTGTCGATGAGTTTCAGGATATCACCCTTGCCCAATACCATCTTCTGAAAATCCTTTTTTCTTCCTCGTATCAAAAAATCTGTGTTGTTGGCGATGATGATCAGAGCATTTACCGTTTCAAGGGGGCTTGCAGCAATGTTATAAAGAACTTCTTGCAGGACTTCCCGCAAACCCGGGTGCTCAAGCTCGAAAAGAATTATCGTTCTACGCAACGTATCCTCGATGTCTCATGTGCCGTCATAAACAGGAACCCGGCAAGAAATTCCAAAATACTCCTGCCTGACAAAGGGGATGGTGAAAAGGTAAATTATTGCTCTTTTAATACCTGTAAAGAGGAAGCGAAATATATTGCAAAAGTCATAAAGGAACTGTACCTGAAAGGCATATATAATTACGGGGATTTTGGCATCTTCTACCGTGTCAATCTTCAGTCAAAGACATTTGAGGAGGCTTTCCGTGATGAGGGGATCAAGTACCGCATTTTCAGCAACGTCAGTTTTTTTCAGAGAAAAGAGATAAAAGATACGCTCGCGTATGTCCGTTTGGCGATAAATCATGATGATAACGTAAGCCTCAGAAGGATCATCAACAACCCGCAGCGCGGAATCAGTGCAACGACCCTTTCAAAAATAGAGCACGAAGCAAAGAAGAAGTCGCTCTCTCTTTTTGATGCGATAAAAACGGCAACCCGGTCTGATAGTTTTACCCAGGCAGTGAAAGACAGGCTTTCAGAATTTACAAAACTGATCGAAGGGTTCTCATCTAAGAAATACAGGCACGCTGCCGATATCATACAGGACATCCTGGAAAAAACAAAGTACGGAGAAACGCTCGAAGAGGAAAAGAAAAGAAACATCGAAGAACTCATCTCGTTTTGCGGGGGACAGGGGATTAAGGAATTTCTTGATAAGCTATCCTTATGTACGAATCTCGATGAGATATCGAAAGGAGATTACGTGTCGCTTATGACATTGCATTGCACGAAGGGTCTCGAGTTTCCGGTTGTATTCATCATAGGGCTTGAAGAGGGCGTTTTGCCATACTGCAAGGCGCTCAAGCGTGAAGAAGACGTTTCTGAAGAACGGAGGCTTTTTTATGTAGGGATGACCCGGGCGCAAGACATTCTCTGGCTTACCAGTGCCAATAAGAGAAAACTGTATGCGAAGGTTCAGGAGCAGGAGCCGTCGAGGTTTCTCGGGGATATTCCCAGGGAATGCTGCAAATGGCTCGAAAAAGTGAGTGACTATCAAACGCTTCATCTCACGCCTGTCATAAAAAAACTGAAACCCAGGAAAACTTTCGCTTTCTATACAACCGGATGCAGGGTGAAACACCCGATGTGGGGTGTCGGTATCGTGCGTGACTGCTATGGAGACGGTGACGACCAGCGGGTGATGGTTAATTTTCCTAATTTCGGTATCAAGAAACTTGCAGTCAGGTTTGCTAACCTCGAAAGACTGTAAGAATCAGCCCATGAAAATATCCGGAGAAGACATAGAGCATATCGCCATGCTTGCAAGACTTTCCCTTACCGAAGAAGAAAAGGAACTGTTCGGTGCGCAATTGAGCAGGATCCTTGATTACATGGAGAAATTAAATGAGCTTGATACGGACAATATCGAACCGACGTCACATGTCCTCCATCTCAGCAACGTTATGCGCGAAGACTTGCCTAAAGATTCAATCCCGAGAGAAGATGCCCTCCTCAATGCACCTGAAAAAACGGAAAAATTCTACAGGGTGCCAAAGATCATTGAATAAGTGATGCCTGCTGCCTGCAACTTTGCCTCCCTTGCCCCAGGTATTAAACGTTCAATGCAATTGGATTATTGAGCCGGAGGCAAAGTCGCCTTCAAAGTCTTTTGACCCGAAAAATGCAATTACTGTCAGGCATATATGCGGAAAAACCTTTCCAAATCGAAATTCGCTTGTCTTATGAACTGTATCCTTTTTAGCTTGAAAATATAAAAATGGTTTATTCAATAATAAACGTATTACAAAGGTAACGATGGGAAAGCTTTTTCCGCACACATGCCCTGCGTGCGATTTCTTTCAATGCATTTTTCGGGTTGATTTCAATCCGGGCTTTTGTCGGGACAAAATACTTTTCAGACAGCATTGCCTCCGGCATAATGCATTTTCCGTGTTGACATTGCAATGTCTGTTAGTTAACATTGGTTCACATGAACAAACGTTCAGGTACAGAGTCAAGGAAGAGAATTCTCAGGGCAGCAACGAAAGTATTTACAAAGCACGGCTATGAGAAGTCAAGCATGAGAATGATCGCGGTTGCTTCGCATATCAGCATCGGTGGTCTCTACCTCTATTTTAAAAACAAGGAAGACCTCTATGTAACACTCATGAAATGCCGGATGGATGATTATGCAGATACGCTGAGCACATCGCTCGACGAAGTTCAGGACCCGGCCGGACAAATAAGGGCATATATAACAATAAGTATCAATTATGCAAAAAAACATAAAGAACTGCTCCTCATAAGGGGCAGTGAGTTTGGACTCAAACCCGGGACAGATGTCAAAAGAAAATTCTTTCAAAGACAACAAAGATTAGTTGAAGAGATCATTCGGAACGGTATTGCGTCAGGGGTGTTTCGTCCGTGTCATGCGAAAGAGGCGGGACGTATCATCAGAAGTGCAATAAGAGGTTTCATCGTATCGGTAATTTTTGAGGAAGATTCAGTCTTTTCACCTGAGGAGTGCAGTAACCTCATATTGCACGGCCTTATGAGGAGGGAGCATGAAAAAAGTCATGCAATATACGAATAATCCCATACTTAGAGAAAGATACCGGGGATGTCTGATTTTTTCTGTATTGTTTTTTTTCTTTGTCATGTTTTCCGGTGCAGGCGAACCGGGTGCACAAGGTGCTCCGGAAGATACGGCTTCAGTCAGGTCAAACACGCATCCCGGGTTCTCACTCGCAGACCTGTACACGATTGCCCTCGAGCGTTCTGAAAAAATAAAGATATCAGAAGAAGACCTTTTTATTTCAGAGAAGGATAGAGAAAGGGCACTGGCTGCTCTTTTGCCGACATTATCTGCGTTTGGTAATTATACGAGGTACTCTGAAGAGAAAACCTCATCTGTCTCATTTGGCAATTTTCCTGTTCAGCCGGAATGGTCTGCTTCCTGGGGCCTGAGACTCGATAAAACCTTATCCCTCAGTGGCAGGGAGATCACCGCATATAACATTTCAAAAATGGGGATTGAGACGAGCAGGTATGATATGTATACAGTTATGGAAGACTATCTCCTGTCTGTCTCAGAGGCATACTATGATGTGCTCAAAGTCAATAAAGCCGTCGAAATAGCCGCGGCTAATGTAGGGAGGCTGACAAAACACAGAGACGCAGCTCAAACGAGATTCCGTGTAGGAGAGGTAACAAAAACAGCGGTACTCAGGGCAGGGGCAGAGCTGTCGGGTGCACAGGCAAAACAGGTAGAGGCACAAAACTTGCTCAGCCTGGCGAAAGCCGCGCTTGCGAGGGTCGTGGGGATTGAAGGAGACTTTACGCTCCGGGAAACCGCCTGCAAAAGACAGGAAATTTCAGATCTGGGTTTGTTACAACAAGAGGCCCTTGCCGGAAGGGCAGAGATAAAGGCGGGCACCATAAAAAAACAAATAGCCCGGAATGATGTCCTGTATGCAAAAGGGGCTTACTGGCCGACACTGTCTCTTGAGGGTGTGTACGAAAGAAGGGATGAGAGCCCTTCATCGCCATTTTTCCTGGACGATAGTATATACGGAGTGCTGAGAATCAATTTCCCGTTCTACGAGGGCGGCTTGCGAAAGGCTGAGGTAAAACAGGCGGAAGCAAGACACAGACAGGCAGAGCTTTTATATGAAGACATGAAAAAGACCGTGGCTATAGAGGTTGAAAATGCATATCTCGATCTGAAGACGCAGGAAGGGATACTCGAATCCCTGCGGGATCAAGTAGCCTTTGCCGGGGAAAACTATAATACCGTTTCGAAACAATTTGAATACGGACTTGCAAACAGCATTGATGTTATGGATGCAAATACACTCCTCGTTGAGGCCGAGACGGATTTTTTCAGAGCTCAATACGATTACCAGGTATCGATCATACGATTGCAGAGGGCGACGGGAAAACTTTTGGAGACGGCCATCGGTCACTAGACCTGTGTCCGCTTGTTGTCCCTGAAGCATATGGTTTATCAGACGATTTACAAATGAAATTGACAAAAAATAAAACAGGCGATTCCGGATCCGGGGCATGATTCTGTTTCTCCTCACCTTTTTCCTTCTCTACAGCATTTTGCACTTCTATCTGTTTTTGAAGTTCAGGGCTGCATTTTTTCCGGGGACTGTTGCCTCAGTTTGCATAGCACTGTTCATGGTGCTCATGATTCTGTCACCGGTCGTCGTCCGTTTCGCTGAAAGATCCGGATTTGAGATGTTTGCACGTGTGCTCTCTTATATCGGCTATACGTGGATGGGTATCCTCGTTTTGTTTATCGCTGCTTCACTGGTCGTTGATATCTATCGCCTTGTGATTTTTGTTTTTGGTTTCATCTCAAAAAAGGATTTTTCCCGTTTCGTGATACCGTATACATACACTGTTTTGGTTCCGCTCGCTCTTTCTCTTGCATCTGCTGTCTACGGATTTTTCGAGGCAAGAGACATCCGGACCGAGAGGGTCGTTATAAAAACCGGAAAAATTCCGGAAGACATGGGACGGTTTAAAATAGTCCAGATTTCCGATGTCCACCTCGGATTGATTATCGGGGAAGAGAGAATGAAAAAGATTCTCGGGATCGTGGAAGCTGAAAGCCCTGATATCCTCATATCAACAGGTGATCTTGTAGACGGGCAGAGCGACAACCTGAAGAGGATCGCAGCACTCCTCAGCGGGATAAAACCGCGGTATGGTAAGTTTGCGATAACAGGGAATCATGAATTTTATGCGGGACTTGATCATTCCGTACAGTTCATGGAGGAGTCAGGTTTTAAAGTACTGCGGGGGGAGTATTCTATCATTGCAGGTATAATAACTCTTGCCGGAATTGATGACCCTGCAGGAGAGCGGTATAATCTTTACAGGAATATTTCTGAAAAAAAATTACTTGCAGGGCTTCCACGGGATACGTTCACTCTCCTGCTCAAGCACAGGCCGGTTGTAGATAACGGCTCTGAAGGATATTTTGACTTACAGCTCTCAGGACATGTCCATAAGGGCCAGATATTTCCTCTGGGTATTATTACCGGCCTGATTTATCCTGTACAGGAAGGGTTAGCACGTCTTTCCGGAAATTCTTATCTGTACGTCAGCAGGGGCACAGGGACATGGGGACCGCCGATACGTTTTCTTGCCCCACCCGAGGTGACCGTTATTGAACTTGTTCATACGCAGGACTTCAAATAAAATGAATATAATAACAGGCAAACCGGGGATCCTGGTTCTGATCAGGTCTTCCCGGGAGATGAAAGAATGAAACTCATCGAGCTTATAAACAATTTTCAGGATTTTTACCTCCTGAGCGTCAGGGGGCTTATGGGAATCGTGAGAAGACCGTTATACGGTAAAGACCTGATCGAACAGATGGACTACGCAGGTGCGGGGTCATTACTGATTGTTGTCCCCGTTACCCTTTTTATCGGGATGGCGCTCTCGCTTCAGCTTTCTGCTGAACTTTCAATACTCGGATTAAAAATGTATACAGGGAAGATTGTCGGTGTCTCCATTATCAGAGAAATCGGCCCTGTGGTAGTTGCACTGGTTTTTGCCGGAAGGGTAGGCTCCGGAATGGCGTCTGAGCTGGGTTCCATGATCCTCGGGCACCAGGTGGATTCGCTGAGGGTCTTCGGTGTTGACCCGATGAAAAAACTCGTAACACCGAGGATATGGAGTGCTATCTTGATGCTGCCCGCACTTACTCTTATCGGTGATGCGGTTTCCCTTTCCGGCGGATACTATATTGCGGTGTTTGTAAGCCATCAGAGCGCTACGTTTTACTGGAGTTCGGTCAGGGATACCCTGACTTTTGAGAATGTTTTCGCAGGGGCTGCAAAGCCGTTTATGTTCGGTTACCTGATAGCATGCATCAGCTGTTACATGGGTCTCTCCACAAAAGGGGGGGCGAAAGGGCTCAGACAGTCTACGACAAGGGCAGTTGTGCTGTCGATTGTAATGATAATCGTATCTGATTTCCTCCTGACGAGAATACTGCTCTATGCCCTGGGATTTTCTGTATGATTGTATTTGAAAAAGTCTTTTTTTCTTACGGGGACCGTCACGTACTCAGGGATCTGAGCTTTACTGTACACGAGCATGAGAGAGTTGCGATCCTGGGTGGCAGCGGTGGGGGTAAAACGACAATCCTCAAACTCATACTCGGTCTCATAAGCCCTGATTCAGGGAGGATCATCATTGATGGAGAGGATATCACCGGAAAAACAGAATCTCAACTCAGGGAAGTCAGGATGAAATTCAGCATAGTCTTCCAGGAAGGGGCACTCTTCGATTCTCTCAGTGTCAAGGAAAATGTGGCATTCTGCTTGCGGGAGTATTCAAAGCTGTCTGAAGAAGAGATAGACCGGAAAGTCAGGGAGATTCTCAGGGTTGTCGATGTTGAGGAGGCCATTGATCTGATGCCTGATGAACTGAGCGGGGGAATGCACAGGCGTGTTGCGATTGCACGGTCTCTCGCAGCATGTGAGCCGAAGGTCTTCCTCTACGACGAGCCTACGACGGGCCTCGACCCGATTAATGCAGATAATATATGCAGGCTGATCGTCGATTTATGCAGGGACGGGAAAGGACTCATCACAGTGACCCATAAGGTTTCAGATGCAATGAAGATTGCAGGGCGGTTTATTTTTCTCAGTGATGGAAAGATTGTCTTTGACGGTGATAAAGACATGCTCCTTAACACAACGATCAATGAAATTCAGAGGTTTGTCAGTGGATAGTGCGTGCGTGCCCCGCATGCACAGGATGGAGACGGGATCCTTTTCCTTTGTAACAAAGGAGTTGCTTTTCATGTCCTGTAAGGAGAAAATACATGAAGAGCAGATGAACCGGATAACCAATTATGAGACTGCCGGAGGAAGACATGTTTAATATGAAGAAGCAGCTTATGTGGTCAAAACTGAAGGTTGGTTTGGTGATTACCATCGCTCTTGCAGTACTTTTTTTGTCTGCATTTTTTGCAGGCAGTATTCATAGGATATTTTCACCTAAAATACAGATAAAAGCGGAGATCAGGGATGTCCGGGGATTACGGAAGGGGGCCCCTGTGTGGTTTTCAGGGATCGAGATCGGTTCTGTTAGGGATATCAGTCTGAACAAACATGGCACCTACGTCACGATGTCGATTGACAAGGAAGCGATAGAATTCGTGAAAAAGGACTCCATGGCAAGTGTCATGACAATGGGATTGCTCGGCGACAAGTTTGTCGAAATAAGCGCCGGTTCTCCTGACGAAGAACAGATTGCACCCGGCGACGTCCTCAAGGGGACAGTGCAGGTTGAGATGAAGGACATTGTCGAAGCCAGTTCAAAATCTCTCGCAAAGATAACAGATTTTATCGTTAAGCTCGAAAGCCTGATCGATACATTCGAAAAAAGTCAGGGGACAGTGGCAAAATTCCTTAAGGACCCGTCAGTCTTCGATAATCTTAAGGAAACAACCGCAACATTGACGCAGGTCGTACGGGATATCAATGATTCAGAGGGAAGCTTCAGGAAGTTTGTTGAAGACCCCTCTGTATACAACAGGCTCGCGCACGCGACGACATCGCTGGAGGAATTCAGCAACAACCTCAACACCGGCGAGGGAACCATCGCCAGGCTCGCACGGGACCCGGAGATTTATGACAACCTCAACCGGTCATCAAAGCAATTGGCTGCTATTGTGGAAAGAATTGATTCCGGAGAAGGACTGGCAGGAACACTGCTGAGCGACAAAGAGGTTGCAATAGAACTGAAGGATACCATAATTGAGCTTAAGAATTCCCTGAGCGAATTCGAGGAGCTTATAACTGAAATAAAGTCCAATCCGGACAAGTATATAAAATTCAGCATCTTTTAGGAAACATGCAGGAGTACTATCGCTGTTTAGGAAAATCTTTTCCTTATGTCAATCCCACGTATGTGTTATTAATGCTCAAAGCTCTTGAAAATCTTTTAACAATTGGATTGTCGAGCCGGAGGCAAAGTCGCCTTCAAAGTCTTTTGTCCCGACAAAAGCCGGGATTGAAATCAACCCGAAAAATGCATTGAAGATTCCCTCTGGCAAGACCACGGGGAATAGGCTCGCTACCCATTTAAAGAAATCGCACGCAGGGCATGTGTGCGGAAAAAGCTTTCCCATCGTTACCTTTGTAATACGTTTATTATTGAATAAACCGGTATATTTTCAAGCTAAAAAGGATACAGTTCATAAGAAAAGCGAATTTCGATTTGGAAAGGTTTTTCCGCATATATGCCTGACAGTAAATGCATTTTTCGGGACAAGAGACTTTTCAGGCAGCATTGCCACCGGTAAATGCATTTTTCGGGTAAATGCTAAGGTATAATAAACAAAATAGTGAGAAAATTTCCGTTTTTGAATGTATTACTTTTTGCCGTCACACTCCTGTCCACAATGTTTGTCGGTGCAGGCCTGTCAGGGGTACACCCCGATCTCGTCCTTGAGAGGCCGGTACATATCTTGAAAGGGTTACCGTTTTCACTCTCTTTAATGCTGATTCTCCTGAGTCACGAATTTTCACATTATTTTGCATCAAGGAGACACGGCGTCAAGGCTACGCTTCCCTATTTTATCCCTTTCCCCAACATTATCGGTACGCTTGGAGCATTCATCAAGATGAAATCCCCTATTATTACAAGGAGTGCACTTATAGATATTGGTTCATCGGGACCGATAGTAGGATTTATTGTGTCTGTTGTAACAGCCGTCATCGGCCTTCAAATGTCTGAAGTGGCACATGTGCCTCAGACCACCGGTTTGTTTAATTTTGGTGATTCAATCCTGTTTTATTATCTTTACAGTCTGGTTATAGGGGCTGTACCGCCGGGCCAGGATATCATCCTGCATCCTGTTGCCTTTGCCGGGTGGATCGGTCTCTTTGTGACATCTATAAATCTTATGCCTGTCGGGCAACTCGACGGTGGTCATGTTACATACGCTTTAGGCGGGGAAAGTTTACACAGAAAAACTTCAATGGCAGTATTTGTTATCCTTTTGTCTATGGGATTAACGAAGTTTTTTATCTATGCCGATTTTTTTCCGGGCACTGCTGTCTTGTATGATTATGCGGACAAATATTTATGGGAATGGTGGGCTGCGTGGGCTGTAATATTAATGTTTTTCGGCCTGAGACACCCGCCTGTCCTCCGGTGGGAGGCACCGCTGGATCCCCGGAGAAAGTTAGTCGGGGGGCTTACTTTTTTTATATTTATCATGACCTTCATCCCGGTTCCCGTTAGAGTTTTATAGGGGGTTTCTTTCGTATTTTGTATAGTCCGGTTCTGTGGTATACTATAAAAAATTTATGCGATTATAAACCCTCCTTGTCAGAGGAAGCGGGTGAATTTGTAAGGGTATATCTAACTTCAGTGTCAATCACGACTGGGGAAAATCCGTACGGAAAAGGAGATACAAGATGAAAGTTATTCTGAAAGATGACGTCAAAAATGTAGGAAACATGGGCCAGATTGTCAATGTGGCAGACGGATATGCGAGGAACTACCTGGTACCGAGGGGACTTGCTGTTGAGGCAAGTACGAAAAATATAAAATCCGTAGAGCATGAAAAGAGAATTATCCAGGAGAAGGCAAAAAAGATCAGGAAATCCGCAGGTGAACTGTCGGATAGAATTTCAAAATTGACACTTGTTATAAAAGCAAACGCAGGTGAAGAGGGGAAATTGTTTGGTTCCGTAACGACGATGGATATCGCCGGGCTTTTGAAGAATGAGGGATTTGAGATAGATAAAAGGAAGATATCAATTGTGGAACCGATAAAAAGACTCGGCACACACACAGTGAATGTCAAGATACATCCCGAAATAACGGCAAACGTTACGGTACAGGTCGAACAGGAATGAAAGAGACCCGTCTCCATATCGACAGGCTGCCTCCACAAAACCTGGATGCAGAGCAGTCTATCCTGGGAGCTATCCTGATAGACAACGAGGCGTTGCCCAAGGCATTGGAGATTATAGATCCGGAGGATTTCTACAAGAACTCGCACAGGAAGATATTTGACGCCATGATAGACCTCTTCGACAAGAATGAGCCTATAGACCTCATAACATTGACAGATTGCCTGAAAAGGGACGACTCTCTGGAGGCTGTAGGAGGCATCTCGTATCTTTCGTCACTGGTCAACATGGTCCCGACATCAGCGAATATCAAATACCATTCAAAGATAGTTAGGGAGAAGGCCCTGCTCAGGGGCCTTGTAAGAACAACAAATGATATCGCCAACAGGGTCTATGAAGACAACTTCGATGCGGAGGAGCTTGTAGACTATGCTGAAAAGTCAATTTTTGATATATCCGACAAACGGGTTAAGGCCTCGTTTGTGACATTAAAAGACATTATTAAAGGCAGCTTTGAAATGATCGAACAACTTTATGATAAAAAAGAGACGATAACAGGTGTTCCATCCGGTTTTAGTGACCTGGATGAACTGACATCCGGTTTCCAGAAGGGGGAGCTGATTATAATTGGCGGAAGGCCGTCCATGGGAAAGACGGCATTTACTCTGAATGTTGCCCAGCATATCGGCATTGAATTGAGAGAGCCTGTAGCTATTTTCAGCCTCGAGATGGCCAAAGAACAGCTCGCATTCAGGTTGCTCTGTGCAGAGGCAATGGTCAACTCGAACAGTATCAGAAAGGGGTTTATACAAAAAGAGGACTGGCACAAATTGACGAGTGCGGCGAGCAGACTCACCGATGCGCCGATTTTCATAGACGACTCGTCGAGCATTTCGGTCCTGGAGCTTAGGGCCAAGGCAAGAAGGCTCAAAATGGAGCACGGGCTCAGCCTGGTTATCGTAGACTACCTTCAGCTCATGAGGGGGAGGGGAAATTTTGAGAGGCGTGAACAGGAAATATCAGAGATTTCCCGCTCGCTCAAGGCTCTTGCCAAGGAACTCCATGTGCCGGTTATTGCCGTAAGTCAGCTCAACAGGAGCGTTGAGCAGCGGAGACCCCCGAAGCCGATCCTGGCTGACCTCAGAGAATCCGGGGCCATTGAACAGGACGCAGATGTTATCCTTTTCCTGTACCGGGACGAAATTTATAATAAGGATAACCCGGCCAACAGGGGGGAGGCAGAAGTCGATATTGCGAAGCAGAGAAACGGACCCGCGGGAGAAACGGTAAAACTTGCCTTTATATCAAAATGTACACGTTTCGTGAACAGGGCCGGACATGAAATCCATGATATTGAAGACCCGGAGGGGGCCTTTTGAAAAGGTCTCCCGCCGTTGCAGGGCAGTTTTATTACGGGACAGCACAAAAGCTGACCCGTCAGGTTGAACAGTACATTGATCCGGATGCCAGGAAAGAAAAGGCGATCGGCATTGTTGCTCCCCATGCAGGCCTTCTCTATTCCGGTTCTGTTGCAGGTTCTGTATATTCTTCCATAGAATTCCCTGAGACATTTATATTGCTGGGGCCCAACCATACAGGGTTAGGGGCACAGATCTCCCTCATGGAGTCCGGTGAGTGGGAGATACCCACAGGGACACTCCTGATTGATGAGAAGATCTCTTACCGTATTGCCATGAATGTGCCTGTTGTCGGCAAGGACGCAAAGGCACATCTCTTTGAGCATTCCCTCGAGGTTCAGCTTCCGTTTATTCTCTATTTCTCAAAAAAGGCGAAGATAGTGCCGGTCGTTATCCTTTCGGCCACAATCGATGAGTGCAGGATGCTCGGCGAAGGAATAGCCAGGGCAGTGAGAGAAGCTGGATATCCGGTTGTTGTCGCGGCAAGTACGGATATGAGCCATTATGTGCACGATGATGTTGCTAAACAAAACGATAAGAAAGCTATCGACAGGATCGTGTCACTCGATCCTGAAGGCCTCTATGAAGTTGTTTTGCGGGAGAGGATTTCCATGTGCGGTTATCTTCCTGTCGCAGCCATGCTCTTTGCAGTAAAAGCCCTTGGTGCCCGGTCCGCAAGGCTGGTCCGGTATGCAACATCTGCCGAAGTGAGCGGCGATTATGAACATGTTGTAGGTTACGCAGGGATTGTCCTGCGATGACCCGCCTCACTTTTATAGCTGATTGCCACTATTCTTTTTAAAATAAATAATATATATTTAGTGGAGGAATTGCGGCAATTTCCCCGGGTGACAAAAACATATGACCCCGCAGAAGAAAGAGAGAAGAAGACACAAGCGATATACGGTGGACGGAGTTCACGGGAACGTACTCTATCCCTCGGACCTCGATATACTTAACATGAGTATTGACGGAGCGGCTATTGAAACCGCAAAAAGGCTTGATATCAACAGGGAATATACGTTTAAGATCAAATACAAAGGGTCCCTGGTGAGCTTTCGGGGGCGTGTCATCTGGTCTCTGCTTACGAACAAAAAGCTGAAAGATCAGGACAAGATGATCCCGATTTACAGGGCCGGGATCCGGTTCACCGATACGTTAAATGAAAAGGGCAACCAGCTTATGAATTTTATTGAAGACAATAAGGTCACAACACTTGAAAGAAGGGTTGTGGGAGTGAGGTTCAAGATCGATGCTCACCAGGATATCAAGGTGGACTATCCGTATAAATATGAAGTAAAAATGATGAGTCTTTCCGGGATGCTCGTGGAGACAGGGTATCCTCTGAAAGCAAATTTTCATTATCATATCGAGATCTTCCTTGAGAACAATGTACTGGAACTTATGGGAAGGGTTGCTTACTGTGAAGAGATTGATTCCGGGAATGATGCTAAATTTAATGTCGGGATTGAATTCGTACAATTGTCGGATGAAAAAAGAGAAGTAATAAGGAGGTTCTTAAAGACCCCGTAGCGAACGAGCATAGGACATTACTATCGAACGGTATAACTTGTTTTTCTGAGAAATATTATGGTAACATATCCATTCCGGAGGTATAGAATACATGTACGCAATTATTGAGACAGGCGGAAAACAATATAAGGTCTCTCCAGGTGACACGGTTAAGGTCGAGAAACTTCCTTTCGGGAATAATACTGATATTACACTGGATAAAGTGATTATGGTGAGTAAAGATGATAAGGCTGTTTTTGGTTCTCCTTATGTCAGCGGAGCAAAGGTTTTGGCATCTGTTGAGGAGACCGGAAAGGATCGCAAGGTGTTTGTCTTTAAAAAGAGACCGCGGAAAAATTACCGGAGATTAAGAGGGCACCGTCAGAACTATTCAGCATTAAAGATCAAAGAGATACTTTTGGGGGGTTGATAACATGGCACATAAAAAGGGGGTCGGGAGTTCAAGGAACGGACGCGACAGCGAGTCAAAACGCCTGGGTGTAAAGTGTTTCGGCGGAGAGTTCGTCCGTGCGGGAAATATCATTGTACGTCAGCGTGGGACCAAGTTCCATCCGGGAATGAATGTTGGAAAAGGATGTGATGACACGCTTTTTGCAAAAATTGACGGAGTGGTCACTTTTGAAAGAAAAGACAGGGCACGTTTGAAGATCAGCGTCCTCCCGCAGGCACAGTAAGAGAGCACAATCATACCAAAATCAAAGGCGGGTTTTCTCCCGCCTTTTTTATTAAATTTTCAATACCCCACAGTCTCTGCTGTGGGGTTACCATATACTTCCCTCCCCACCGTCTGCATTATTGAATTGCATTATCCCAAAAACTGCATTTATCGGAGGCAATGTTGTCTGAAAAGTCTTCTGTCCAGACAAAAGTCGTGATTGAAATCAACCCGAAAAATGCATTGAAAGAAATCGTACGTAGGGCATGTGTGCGGAAAAAGCTTTCCCATCGCCACGTTTGTAATACGTTTATTATTGAATAAACCGGTATATTTTCAAGCTAAAAAGGATACAGTTCATAAGACAAGCAAATTTCGATTTGGAAAGGTTTTTCCGCATATATGCCTGACAGTAATTGCATTTTTCGGGTCAAAAGACTTTGAAGGCGACTTCGCCTCAGATAAATGCAGTTTTTGGGATAATGCAATTCAATAATGCAGACGGTGTCACCCTGTTTTTTCGAGATGTTCCAGAAATGCCTCGACTACCTGGGCATCAAACTGGATACCCTTGTATTTTTTAAATTCTGATATAGCGAATTCTTTCCCGGGTGCAGGCCTGTATGGCCTGTCAGCCGTCATAGCATCAAAAGAATCAGCGACATGGATTATCCTTGAAAGGAACGGTATTTTCCTACCTTTGAGCCCGTCAGGATACCCTTTCCCGTCAAGTCTTTCATGGTGGTGCCGTATGATAGGGAGTATAGGTTCAAATTGCCTGATTGGTCTGAGAATCTCGACCCCTTTTTCTGGATGCATCCTGACAAGGTCAAACTCTTCTTCAGTAAGTCTTCCGGGTTTATCAAGAACTGTATCGAACGTTCCTATCTTTCCTATATCGTGAAAAAGAGCAGCAGTATTGAGAATCTCGATATCTTTCTCAGGTAAACCGATATCCCGTGCTATTATCAAGGAATAATCTCTTACCCGCACTGAATGACCCTTTGTCCATGGGCTTTTTGCATCAATCGCACTGACAAAAGACACAATAAGGCCCTGATAGACCTCTTTCAGCTCTTTATAGGAGAAATCAAGATCTTTGAGCATGTTCAGAAAGGCATCGCGGCTTTGGATAACTTTTCTTTCTTTTTCTTTGTTTTCCGTAATATCGATGAGTGAGTGTATATAGGCACTTATACCTCCTTTTTCATCAAGGAACGGGGTTACGCTTATAAGAAAATGCCTCTTTAATCCCGGCTCATAGATTTCAGAGGCCGTTGTGCTCAGTGTTTTCATGGTTTCTACACATGGACATTCTTCTATCGGCTTGTCGGTGCCGTGTATTATTTCAAAGCATTTTCTTCCCTTTATATCCGTTATCGGAATACCCGTTATTTCCGAGATGTAGGTATTTGCCCTTATGATTGTTAAATCTTTGCCGAGGAGCATAATGCCGAAGTGCATAGAGTCGAATGTTGTTCGCCATTCATCTGCCGACTGTTTCAGTCTCTTTTCATAATTTTTTCTTTCAGTGACATCATGGGCAATCCCATAAACCTCTGTTACTTTTCCGTTTTTAATCCATGGCGTGATGAGCATCTCTGCGACAAGATATTCCCCGGACTTCGAGCGGAAGCGTAATTCATAAGGCGACAGTGTCTTTCCATGCAAAAGCTCTTGTAATTTTTCCAGAGCTAATGGTATGTCATCAGGATGGATCAGGGGCAGAAAAGTCTTATGCAGCCATTCATCACGTGACCATCCGGTAAGCTTTTCGAATGCAGGGCTTAAAGAAATAATGGTTTTATCCGTAGCAAGGCTGAAGATAACATCCTGTGCATTTTCAACAAGACGCCTGTACCTCGCTTCGCTCTCTTCCTTCTCTTCCTCTGCTCTTATTAAACCGGCATGCTCTTCTGCTTCCCGTAAGGCACGCTTCAATGACGGCACAAGCCTTCCCAGCCTCTCTTTCAGGACATAATCTGTTGCCCCTGCCTTGATCGTCTCAGTCGCTGATTCTTCGCCCATGGTCCCGGTAACAACAATCACAGGGATATCCGCATATTTCTTCTTAATTATTTCGAGTGCACCAAGTCCGTCAACTGTAGGAAGCGAATAATCAAGAAGAATTATGTCAAAACCGCCTTGCTCAAGGGCGCGAATAAAATCTTCACGATTTCCCGCAAGCACTATATCGCAATCAATACCTCCGTTGATAAGCATTGACTTTATTAATGCGGCATCAAGAGGATCGTCTTCTACTAATAAAATGCGTTTAAGGTCATTCATTCTAAAACTCCGGTTTCCATGATTACGGTGATAAATAACCGATTACAGCGATAAAAGAACGATTACGGCGATTTACTAATCATTGCAATCGGTGCCTTATCGTTGTAATCTTGTTTATATCATTAGCCTTCTCACATCACATTTACGGTTACCAAAATTAATAAGTAACCCTACCTTTATGTCAGAAGCTTTTAGATAAGAAATCACTTGACTCTCAAAAATTTTGGGCATCTTGCCTTCTACTGCCTTTATTTCAGCTATGACATTATCTTCTATGAAAAAATCAACTCTAAATTTTCCAACATTTTGATTTTCATATCTCACTATAAATTCCTTCTCTGTAATATATTTCAAATTCATTTTCTCCAGAGCAATCTTAAGAGCATTCACATATATACGCTCAATAAAGCCTGGACCTAATTCGTTATGAACACTAAAACATGCTTCTATTATCTTTGCAGTTAAGGGGTCACGATTTTCTTGGTAATTATCGTTGTTATATTTTTTCATCGCTGTTATCTTGTTTTGGATCGCTGTAATCTTTTCTCGGTAAAGAGAAATAGAACGTTGCCCCTTGATCAACAGCCCCCTCTGCCCATACCCTTCCGCCGTGGCGGGTGATGATGCGTTTGACATTGGCAAGACCTATGCCTGTTCCTTCAAATTCATTCCTGGAATGAAGCCTTTGAAAAACATTAAAGAGTTTATCTTCATATTTCATATCAAACCCAGCGCCATTGTCTTTTACAAAAAATATAATTTCTTTGTCATCAGCAATAAATCCCCCTCTCCCTTGCCCTCTCCCGCCGGTGGGGAGGGGAACCCGAACTTCTCCCTCAATGGGAACCGTTTCCTTCTCTTCCCCCTTTTTGAGGTGAATTGTTTCCTTTTCTTCCCCCTCCCTTGAGGGTCGAAGACTCGCCGGGGAGAGGAGGGGATTGAGGGGAGGGTGTTGTATCTCCCAATAGCAGCCTATTTCAATATGTGCCTCTTCTTTCATCCGTGTGAATTTCAATGCATTTGAGATAAGATTTAAAAGAGCAAGCCTGAGCATGGAACGGTCACCATGTACTTCGGGCAAATCTCCAATCTTCCAGATAATATTCTTTTTCTCCATCTCCATACTAAAATCAACAAGTACCTCTTTTACAAGTTTTTGCAGACTAATCTTTGTTTTTTGCATTTCAGAGCGTCCAGTCCTTGAAAAGGCTAACAAATCGTCAATTAATAAACCCATCTGTTTCGCTGAATCCATTATGGTATTTATATACCGCTCGCTTTTTTCGTCAAGTGTAGACGAAGCCCTTTTTTGTAATAGTTCCGTAAAACCTATGATATGACGTAATGGCGCCCGCAGGTCATGCGAGACTGAATAGCTGAATGCTTCAAGTTCTTCGTTGGCATCCTCAATCTCTCTTGTCCGTTCCCTAATCTTTTCTTCCAGCTCAGCGTTGTATCTCTTTATTGTCTCTTCCATCCTTTTTCGCTCGGTGATATCTCTGCCTATGCCGCAAAGACCTATGGGGCCGCCTTCATGGTTTCTGAACAATGTACCGGTAAACTCATATGGAATGTGTCTCCCTTCCTTAGTTACAACTCTTGACTCAACACTGGCATAGCCTTCCTTTACTGCCGTCTTAATAGTGTCCATTATTCGCTGTCTGTCTTCTTTTAAAAATAAATCAGCCGGTTGCTTAAAGGAAATCTCGGCGTCATCATAACCCGTGACTGCATTCATCGTTTTATTCCACCGCAGAAATTTTCCGTTCAAGTCAAAAACGAAGAAAATGTCGGACAGGGAATTCAATGCGTCTTCTATAAAGTTTTTCTCATCTCGAAGCGTCTCCTCAGTCTGCCTGCGCTCGGTGATGTCGCGAATATTACATTGAACCAATCTTGCCCTGTCGACCATATATATATCCGTATCAATATATTTTCCGGCCCTGGTTTTTAGCGGAACATCATCGTAATAAATAATGCCGTTCTTGTCCAATGTTTGCATTATCTTTTGAAAATTACCCATATCAAGCGAGACACCGATATTCTGAAGCTTTTTCCCAATGCACTCCTCTTTGGAATAGCCCGACATCTCCATCGCGGCTGGATTAACATGGGTTATCTTCCCTTCGTGTTTTTCGAGAAGCAATATCCCGTCGTTTGCGGTTTCAAAAAGACGTCTGAAGCGCTCTTCAGACTCTGTTAACAAGTCTTCCAGTCGCCTGCGCTCGGTAATGTCCTCAATGGCAAGCAGTATCATCTGCGTGCCGGCATCTTTCCGGTAGACCCGGCGGGCATTTAGGAGCATTGTTTTGTGGCCGATAGTGGGGAAATCATGCTCGACTTCGTAGTTATCAAACAGTTTGTGTGTTGGAAGAATCTCCTCAAGCAATGTCCGAAGCGCAGGGATGTCCCACTGCTTGTTGCCGACATCGAAGATGAGATGTCCGATGGTTTCTCCCTGCTCTACCTTGAAGATGTTATAGAAGCTCCGGTTGGCAGAGAGAATATTCAGGTTCGCATCCAGAACTAAAAGCGGTTCGCGGACCGTTGCGACTATGTCTTCAACTTCAGGAAGATCATTTTTCTTCATAAGCACAATGATCCCTCAAAACTCACGAATCAGATTGAATCAAGTTACCCATATACCTTCTTCAATACTGCCTTGATCCGAAGCAACAGTTCTTCCATCGAAAAGGGTTTTGGCAGATAATCATCAGCACCTGTTTTAAAACCTTTCAACTTTTGCTGAATCTCCCTCCCCTGAGAAAGGACGATCACCGGGATAAACGCGGTGGTAACGTTATTCCGTAATCTTTTAATCATCTCCAGCCCGGCCATCTCAGGCATTTTAATGTCCACGATTATTAAGTGAGGCTTGTCCTTAAAAATCTTTTTAACGGCATCCACTCTATTGACAGCTGTCGCCACAATGAACTCTTGATTGCGAAGGGAAAAGGTCAGTTTCTGACCGATTGTCTCATCTTCATCCACAAGGAGTATCTTTACTTTTTTAAGAGTACTGTGTTTTTCTCCTAATCCTACTATTGTTTCCTTCTGGATTATCTCGGACGGATGGGTAATTTTGATGATTTCAACAGGACCCGGAACGTTCAGTTCGTGACGACAGTAAGGACAGACCTGCCATTCAGGTTCAACAGGCTTTTGACAATTGCCGCACTTCCATTCATCAGATGCTTCGGGTTCTTCGGTGGTGAATAAGACCCTTTCCAATTCCTCAAGTGTAGTGATCCCCTGCTTGGTCTTTTCCAGTGCGTCGTCAAACATTGTCTTCATTCCGGCCATTTTGGCCGCTTCCCTGATTTTCCCTTCCGGTGCGTCCTTGCTGATCAATTCCCTGATATCACTGGTTACTTCCAAAATTTCATAAACCCCGATCCTTCCCTTATAGCCTGTTTGATTGCAGGACTTACATCCCTTCCCATGATAAAAGAGAAATGAAACCTTTTTACTTAGTCTGGTCTCGATCTTTTTCAGGACTGCCGGAGGAGGTGTATATTCTTCCCGGCATTCTTTGCATATTCTCCTTACAAGGCGCTGGGCAAGAATGCCGGCCAGGGAAGATCCTACTAAATATGCCTCTATGTCGAGGTCTTTCAGCCTGGTGATGGTTGAAATGGCATCGTTGGTATGGATAGTGCTGAGGACCAGGTGCCCTGTCATCGAGGCCCTCATGGAAATCTCAGCGGTTTCATTATCCCGGATTTCTCCCACAAATATAACATCAGGGTCCTGCCTCAAAATAGACCTCAGGGTATTGGCAAAGGTTAATCCGGCCTTTGTAAAAACCTGAACCTGATTAACTCCGCCTATCCTGTATTCAATCGGATCCTCGATGGTAACAATATTCAGCTTCTTTTGCGCAATTTCACTGATTAAAGTATACAGGGTGGTGGTCTTTCCGCTGCCCGTGGGTCCGCAGACGAGGATAACCCCCTGGGGAAGATTGATCAAGTCGAGTATTTTACCCAGCTCCTCAGGAAGCATTCCCAATTCCTTGGGAGACAAAATATTTTTCCCTGTTTCCAGAATACGGATGACAACCTTTTCCCCATACTGGGTAGGAAG
>Ga0068713_1001384_pt1 | contig 31972 bp, 31 predicted proteins | sample MTBAKSrepl2MetaG_FD_62223 | JGI IMG/M metagenome (GOLD analysis project Ga0068713, IMG submission 62223) | Enrichment culture microbial communities om Arthur Kill intertidal strait, New Jersey, USA, that are MTBE-degrading - MTBE-AKS2 (Arthur... | ecosystem: Environmental > Aquatic > Marine >... | reverse complement strand
AGCCCTACCCGTTGACGTGTGGGGGCGATTTTATATTGAAAGAGCATCCTCATGAGCTCACGAAAAAAACTCACAGAAAAAACCATGAAAAGATAATGCAAATACTTCATTCTTCCCAATGGCTGAAGATCGCACTGTTCCGCAATGACATTGTCTGGTAATGTCTTTTGAACTGTCGCACCAGATGAATTGGAAATGATCAGAACTTGATGGAAATTCGCAGATAAATACGGAATCTCATTCTCAACAAACTCTTCACCCTGATGAAAAGGAAATCGATTTGTAAAAAGGATCAGGAGTCTCTTTTTCATTCGATCTCCTTGATCAGGATATCCGTCACACGGTTGATATCGAATCGTTTCGGTGAATGAAAGAGATATATCCCGTCAAGATTCTTTCCCAAAATCCGATACCCGTTTTCAAGATCGGTTCTGATCCTTTCGAGAAGGGACTCTTGACCATTATCTTCCACATGCTTTCTGAGTTCTTTCCATTGTAAAAACCTGAAAAAAACATGATAGAGTTCATCACTGATAATGCTCAGGAATATTTCAGGCCATTTTCTGTCAGGTTTGTCAATACCGGGCAAACGGGTGTTATCCTGATGGAGAAAAAAGATCTTTCCCAGAGGGGCTTCTCGGCACACAGGCTTGCAGTAGAGCTTTTCCGGAGAAATACGCCGGCGTACAGGCTTATTCAATGCTCTTTTATACATCCATTGTATTTTACCCAAGAGAGAGTCATGCCTGGAGATCTGTGTTTTCATCTGGGGAAACAATGAGAGATTGTAGGCATATATTTTAGGCCAGTTGAAATTCGCATAGACAGTCCCGTTTCGGCTGACGAGACAGAGGTCATCACAAAGAAAACGGTAACCGCCCCGCTGCATTATTCCCATTTCCAGTGATGTTTTCCCGACTCCCCCCAGCCCGCTGAAAATCACGGCTTTTCCTGTCTTTTCAGAAAATAATGCACTTCCATGAAAAGGGCAGAGTTCATTTGAGAAATATCGAAGGATAGCCGGAATCAGGACTGTTTCGTGTAGAGTCTGTCCAAATGATGTGGACATGGTCTCAAAACCGATATGAGCGAATCTCTTTCTGAGTGCTTTGAGATTCGCTTTTTCTTCCGGTATTGTAAAGATAACCCGGGGACTATCTTTATGAAAAGCAACATGCGCTGTGGTCTGAAAGACATCCCAGGACTCCAGTTCGAAATAAGGTTGAGGAGCATTGTATTCCATTTGATGATAATCGATAGACGGAACAAACTCCACCAGAAGATCAGGAGAATCCTCTGATCTTTCATAAAGGCCGAGTTCATTCAGGATTCGTTCTTTTTTCTTCAACCGCTCGATTTGAATGTCAACACATTTTCCAAAGATCTTATACCTCATTCTCCATCTCCTTTTTTAAGGATTCTTTTGAGTTTTCGGATATCATTCCTGGACAGATAGAAGAATCTGAAAAAGTCAGAAGATGAAATCTTCCGATGAATAACAATAATCATCACGCTGCTCATGGTATAGGTTATGCTTGTAGCCATTGCAGCTCCGCCGATTCCATATTTTGGGATAAAAAGAAGATTGAGAACAATATTCAGAAGAAGCATGGTGAGTTTCGGTATTATCGTTTTCTGGGGATAGCCCCTTGCAGCAAGATCTGCAGAGAGGATGCGGGAAATTGAAAGCATAATGATCCCCGGTGCAAGAAGTTTGATCAGCGGATATGACGGTAAGTAGTCATTCCCGTAGATCATCGGAATCAGAAATCCTCCCCAGAAAGTTAAAACAAACAACAGTGATATCGTCCCCCAAAATGTGATAAAGAGTGATATCCTCACTGTCGAATTCTGATCATCTCCATTGTCCTCTTTTGTTATTCTTGAAAATAGAACTGAACTGATGGACTGAGATAACATCCAGGCCTTTTCAGCAATATTGACGGCTAATGAGTAATATCCCACAAACAACGGAGTCATGAGCATATTGATGATGATAAGATCAACACGATAATGAAAATATGAGATAATATTCGAAAAATGGACTTTGACCCCATAGAGAAGACTTTTCCTGATAAAAACAGATTCTCTTTTGAAAGAAAAATGAACACTTCCTTTTGTCATTTCGATCAAGACGATAATACCTGCAAACAGGGCTCCTATTTGTATGAGAACAAGGAGACCCACAGAGGCACGGAAAAAAAGCAGCAAGACAAATAGACCCAAAACGAGAGTAGATAGAAAATTCGCTATATTGAGTTTTTTAAACTCATCTTTTGCTCTCAACACCGCTTTCAGCATACTTGAATAGAGTCCCAGGGGGATAAGGGCTAACGCTAAAAAAAGATATCCGCGGTCGATATTGACAAAATAGGTATTGTAGCCTAAAAAAATGACGATGCATCCGCTCAAAATGGCCAGGAAGGATAATATGATAACAAGGAAATTATTATGCGCAATTAAATCACTGAGAGAGATCTCTTTCTTTCCATAATGGTATATTGTGCTTGCGTCCAGGCCGAACCCGAAAATCATCGTCATTAATCCGGGCAAAAAGAGAATCAGACTATAGACCCCCTTTTTCTCAGGACCCAGAAGCCTTGCGATGATAATCGAGATAAAAAAGGAGAGGATGAAAACTATGATATTTCCAAAGAAGTTATAAGAAAAGTCAAAAAAGAGCTTTCTGTCACATGTCTTTTCCAATGATCCGTTTCTCTTCATCTTTCCTCGTTTTCTCCCGGTATCACGCCATCTGTCCCGATTCCATAGTACGTCATCACATCCCGGCTGATCTTCTCCCATGTCCGGTTTTTCAGGACATAAGCGCGGCCCTTTTCCCCTATCTCCCGGCGCTTGTCAGGGGAGAGAGCGGCAAACCGGTCCAGTTGGCTGAAGAAATCATCAGCATCATCCGCCCGGAAATTGAACCCCCCCCCGGCGCTCTCCACAATATCCATATCAGGAATATCAGAGGCCAGGATGGGAAGGCCGGCCAGCCAGTATTCGTTCAACTTCAGCGGATAGACCCCCCTCACTCTGTTCACTCTCTGGCCGGTGATGGGAAGCAGCCCGATGTCACATCCCCGCAGGCGCTCCAGGGCTTCTTCACGCGGAAGGGGGCCTGTCAGGGTGATGGAGACAGCGGGGTTCTGCCGGGTTCTTTCCTTGAGGACGTCAAAAAGTTCTCCTCCGCCGATCACCGTAAGCGTAAGGTCACGCCTGTCTCTTGTGATCATCTCATCGATGACACGGTGGATCCCCTGCCACTTGCGTAGATTTCCCACAAAGACCAGCGAGAGTTTCGCTTCCCCTTTTCGGGAAGAAGCCGGTTCCGGTGAGGGTTCTGCCCCGTTTCCTGTGACCAGAATCCGTTTCTCTTCGATCCCGTATTTTCGGATAAAATACTCTTTCATCCGCGACGTGATGACGATGACACCCAGGGCCCGGCGCATATCCCGGATAAGCCGGGGAAGGCAATAGGCCCGTTCCAGCCGGGCATACAAGGGGTACATCTCCTTGATCAGAGGAGCTTCCACTTCGATGATGCCGTTGGCTTCATACAGCACCGGAAGCCCTGTCCCGGAACCGAAATAGAGCTGCTGGCTCATGCGCAGATAGAGAAAATCGTAAGAGTTCTGCCGGATCAGCTGCAGGGCTCTTTTCCGGAAGGAGACAATGCGCGCCCACGGCGTTCCCATTCGTTGAAGGCTCACATGGCGCAACCCGGACACACGGGAAGACCACGAGGAAGAAAAAGAGAGGAGATCCACATCATATCCCTGTGTGATCCATCCCCGGATAAGTCCCAGGACATGGCCGGCGGGGCCGCTGCTTTCGTTCATCTCTCCCCAATAGAGATAGAGGATTCTTTTGGCTCTTTGTCGCAGGATCTCTGAAAAGGCTTTATAGTTGATTGCTGCTGAGAAGAGACGGCCTGCTTTTTCATAAGCCTTTCGGCTCATCTCTTCCCTCTTCTCAGGCTCTTTCATCAGCCGCAGTACTGCCTGTCCGATCTCTTCAGGGGAAGAGGCTTCAGGCAGAAGAAAACCGGTTTCTGTATCCACGATCTCAGGGATCCCCCCCGCAGCAGGAGCGATTACCGGGATCCCCGCCAGCATGGCTTCCATCATGGAAACGGGCAGCCCTTCAGACAGGCTGGCATTGATAAAACAGTGGATCTTCTCTTTTGCGTAAAAGGCCCGGATCTCCTCCCGGGAAGTCCAGCCCGGGAAATCCCATTGAACATGGGGCGCATCCAGCAGCGCTTTCTTCACCTTCTCCATCTCTTCTCCCGCCAGGGGATCCCCGAAGTGAGTCCACCGGACGGGGCTTCCTTTCAGGCCGGCCAGAGCGCTGGCGATTGTATCCACCCTTTTGTTGGGGGTCAGGCGGGAGCAGCTCACCACATGAAAAAGGGACCCTTCCTTTTTTAGCGGTTGATCTCCTACCCGGACGCCCAGATAAGAGAGACGGTATTTGTCTTTATGGCCCGGATAACGGCTCTCGAAATAATCCTTGCCGTGTTTTGAAATGAAAAAGATAGCGTCCAGCCCGCGGGCAAGCAGGCGCCGGAAGGGAAGAGAACCGCTTTTCCTTCTCTCCTCGTAGAGATCATATCCATGCGCCCGGGAGACAGCTCTCAGACCGGGATATTTCTCCTTGATCCGGGCCAGGGCCAGGGCCCCGTAAAAAAGCCAGTAGGAGTAAAGGGTGATCCGTTCCCGTCCCAGGCGTTCTTTCAAAAGGCCCTCCAGCTCGTCGACGACTTGAGACGACCGCCAGGCATGTTTGACCACTTCCACGCGGCTGCTCCCCCGTTTCCCTTTCATCTCAGAAAAACCCTGAGGCGACAGTAAAAAAGAGAGAGACGAGCAGAGAGCAAGCCTTTTACGGAGAGGGACGATGCGGACATGAGCCGGTAAAGGCCTCGCACTTTTCCCTTTGTTTCTCGCCAGGATGATCACTTCATCGAAGTTCTGTGATAAAAAGGGAAACTCTTCTTCTAAAAAAGGCTCTCCCGTCCCATAGGGAAAATGGTCTGTGATGAGGATCAGTGTCTCTTTCATGGGAAAAGGTCTCCCATCTTGTTATAGATCCTGTTCCAGGAGAGAAGGGGAAGCGCCCGCTGCATCCTCTCTTCTTTGCTTTCCCGGCGGCAAATGGTTTCCAGCTCCTCCATGGTGATTTCAGGGGAGAGGATAAGCCCCGTCTGGAGAAGTTCATGGCTTTCCCCATATCCGCACACCACGGGAAGGCCGTAAGCCAGATACTCCCTTGTCTTCAGAGGACGGGCATCCTGAATCCCTATACGGCCCAGCGCCTGTGAACTGTAGGCAAAATCAGCTATCTCATAGAGTCCGGCGAGTTCAGCCTCTGTCTGAGAGCCTACATAAAGGATACGCTCATGAAGATCTCCCTCTATAGCCGAGAGGACGGCGTTCAACTCAGGACCGAACCCCGCGAGGATGAGGCCCACCTTCGTTCTGTTCTTCAACCCCTTCACAATAAGGTCAGCCCCTGACCAGGAGAAAAAAGTACCCGCAAACAGAGCGACAAGAAACCCCTTTTCCCTCCATTCATGGACTTTTTGAGCCACATGAGCATTCATCTCCGGCGAGACCTCTCTTTTTTCATATCCGTTTTCCATGATCCGGACCTCAGATGCGGGGGAAAGGGAGAGGACATCTTCTTTGATCTGTTGAGAGACGGCCAGGACAGCCCGGGATCTCTGTAAAAGAGGTTTTTCAAAGAGGGCGTTGAAAAGACGCTTGAGGAGGCCTTTTAACCCCCGCTCCCGTTTCAGCTCTTCCCGGTTGAGGGTATTGATCTCTATGAGGTAGCGGTTTTTCATCTTTTTCAGTAGAAAAAGGTGGATAAGCCAATTCAGGGAAGCATAACGGTAATAGAGAAAAGAAGCCTTACCGGCCTGCCTGATAATCCGGCACTGTGATGAAACAAGTCGTTCCCAACCCCGGACAGGGGAGACGCAGAGCGGCATAAGTCCTGCAGCTTGATGAAGGGCTCTGGCCTGGGCGCGGACCTTCTTCTCAACCCCCGTCTTCTCATAGGCTTCACAGACTACAAAAAACGCTTTTCCCATGACTCCATACTTTCCCTGATCTTTTCTGCAGCATCGCCGTCCCCGTAACAGGCCGGCCACAAAACCTTGTCCCTTTTCATCGCCAGAGCTTCCTCCACTTTTTCCGTTATATGGAGGATCCCGTCAATATCTGTCAGGCGGTTCCAGCCATGGGAAAGTGTCTCGGGCCATTCGGTCTCGGGACGGATAGTAACACAGGGGACTTTAAGGAGGTAGGCTTCTTTCTGGATCCCCCCTGAATCAGTGATGATACAACGGGCCGTCCGCTCCAGGCTGATCATATCCAGATAACCCTGAGGTTCTATGATACGCAGGTTATCCGGCAGGATTATTTTTTCTTTCCTGATCACCTGTGCCGAGCGCGGATGAAGGGGAAGGAGAAGGGGCAGGGGAAGACGGCCCAACGCTTCGATGATACTTTTCAGACGGCCGGGAGGGTCGGTGTTTTCCGCCCTGTGGATAGTCACCAGGGCATATCCGTCTTCCTCCAGGCCCAGGGCCCTGGCTGACCTCTTTTCAGCAGCTTTCAGGGAAAAGGAGAAGAGGGCATCAGCCATGATATCTCCGCTCAGGACCACTACCCTTTCCCTGAGATAGGAACCGGAGTACTTTTTGCCGTCCTCGATCCCTTCTTCCTTCAACTGAGTGACAGCTTTCTGTGTGGGGCAGAAAAGAAGCGTGGAGAGATGGTCTGTGAGAATCCTGTTCTGCTCCTCGGGCATGGAAAAATTAAAACTCCTGAGCCCCGCCTCCACGTGGGCCACGGGGATCTTCAGTTTGGATGCCGCGAGAGCTCCTGCCAAAGTGGAGTTGGTATCTCCGAAGACACAGACTATCCCGGACCGGCTCTTCTCCAGCACTTCTTCGATTCGGGCAAGCATCTCTCCCGTCTGGGCGCCATGACTCATGGATCCCACATTCAGATTGATATCAGCCTGCGGAAGGTTCAACTCTTCAAAAAAAAGACGGGACATATTATCATCATAATGCTGCCCCGTATGAATCACCTCAAATGGAGTCTGATGACGCTGCAGCTCATGGATCAGAGGAGCAAGCTTTATAAACTGGGGCCGCGCCCCCACAACAAAAGTCCATCTCATTGCTCACCGCACAAAGAATTTCGCTGCTGATGTGGCATAGACCTCCCCGTCTACACGGAGAAGAGCCTCTGTGGCCACAAGCCGATGTCTCTTCCCGCAGACTTTCCCCTCCACACGGACCGGGCTCCCCACGGGGAGGGGTTTGAGAAATTTTACTGTGATCTCTGCCGTGAAGGCGTCCAAGCCCGCCGCAAGACAGGCTTTGGCCATGACTTCATCCAGAAGAGTGGCGACAATACCACCATGGGTCACATGGGTGTATCCCTGGTATATGGGAGAAATGACAAGATCAGCCTGAGCTCTTCCTGAAGGATCAGTCGCAAAGGTGATCTGCATCCCCTGCTCATTCTCCCCGCCGCAAACAAAACAGAGTCTGTCATCCATAGTCTTTCCCTTCATTTTTGATTATCTAATCATACACGAACAGGGAGGGATTTCAAGAGAAAGGCCCCTGCCATTTCTCTTCCCGATAGACTCCTTTTCCCTTTATTTTTTCACCGTCTCCCCTATACTTGTCTTATGGGCAGAATACAGAGACATTTGCTTTTTATTCTTTTTCTTCTTTTCTCTTCAGGGCTCCTCTGGGGAGCGCCTCTTTATCAGGGGGTGATGAGTGTCGACGGAACACCCCTCTATATGGCGGTTTACGGTAAAGATGAGGCAAAACCGGCTATGGTCTGCCTCTCTTTCGGCCCGGGTTCCTCATCCCGTTATCTTGAAGAAAGTCTGCCTCCCCTATTTGAAGGGACATTGCGCCTGGTCTTTATTGATTACTACTACTCCGGACAGTCTCTCCCTTCACAGCGTCCCCTTATCTATGACCGGCGCCCCATTGAAGGAATCACCCCATCTGACCAGGCGGATCTGATCCTCTCTCTCATGACCACTCTGGGAATAGAGAAGTTCGGAATCCTGGGACACGATTTCGGCGCTTTCGTAGGGACACGGCTCATACAGAAAGCTCCGGAAAGAATCCTCTTTTTTGCAGGCGTCAGCCCCCGCCTCAATTATCCGGATGAACTCGCCCGCCTTACTCAAAAGCTGGATGAAACTTACGATACAATAAAAAATGAGAATTCTGTCAACGGACTGAAAGCCATGGAACAGCAAAACCGCATTTCCCGGCTGCGCAGCAGAAGGATCCACAGCCCTGAAGATATCGAAACACTTTTTTCTCTTCTCGGTAATTTTCCGGATTTGAGCTTTTATCAGCCTGTAGAGAAAAAAACAAAGAAGACTCTGGAAAAACTTCTGAAAACAGGGGCCTTTCTTCCCGTTTACCCGGTGAAAGAGATGCTTCCCTACCTCTACTCGTCCTCGTACTACACATCAGACGAGACAATTCTGCTCAGAGAGAGCTCCTGCCCTCTTCTTCTTCTGTACGGCGAGAGTGATTTCTGGCTCCCTCCTTCAGAAGGAGCCATCCAAAACGGCCTCTCCTATGAGACGATCCCCAGGTCTTCCTTCTTTCCAATGCTGGAAAACCCCCGGGCTTTTAAGGCTGCTCTTCTCGATTTTCTGCGTCTTCATCATATCATTGGCCGATGATCAGATGCCCGCCTTTGTTTCCGAACTTATTACACCGCACGGCTGCTTTTATCTCATCTCCCTTTTTCAATCCGGGGATATAGTAGTTCAGACGCAGCCCCTGTTTATCCGTCTGGGCTTTGAACTTCTGAACCACCCATTCCTCTCCGTTCAAAGTCAGAGTCACCTGTTCGATGTAGTGTTTCGAAGGATCACCTGCCGGATGGACAATATCAATGGATAAGGTCTTCATCTCATTGTTATAAGCCATCTGGACCACCTGGGCGGGATGGGCTTTCACAGGAAGGAATCCCGTCAGGAGTATGAGTATCATAAAAAAAACCTTCTTCATGTCCCACTCCTTTCTTTCAGATATAACGGACAAATTCATTCTTATTCTTCCGGGGAGGCCGATGTTTCTCTTCAGACCGGTGGCGCTCTTCCAGAAGAGATTCGTCTGTGCTGTGTCTCCCCACGATAATAAGAGCCATAAAGTCAGGACGAGGTTCGATCTTCAGGATACCCGCGACTTTTGAAGGGCTGAACCCGGCGATGGGATGCGCCACAAGCCCCATCTCTGTGGCCGCCATGATGAGAGAGAATGTAGCCATTCCCGTGTCAAAAGCAGCATACGTGCGGTCTCTGATCACACAATCCAGCTCCTTGAACGTATAGGCTGCAATGATAAGAGACGCTTTCCTGGCCCAGTAATTTCCCTCGGTCAGAGCTTCATGGAGAGCCTCCATGACTTTTCTGTCCGTCACAAAAACATATCTCCAGGGCTGATTATTAAAACAGGACGGCGCAAGCGAAGCTGCCTCTGCGAGAGCTGCCAGGTTTTCAGAGGAGATTTGAACCGGCTCCAGGGCTCTGTATGCACGCCTTCTTCCCAATAACTCTTTAAACATCTGTCATCACCCCGTTTCTTTTTCTCATATTTTATTATAAGCCCGATTTCTGTGAATGAAAAGCATAACCGGGCTTGATTTTATCTCAACAACCGATATAATTTGATTATGAGAAAGAACGGGTTTACACTCCTTGAACTTGTCATCACAATGGTTATTCTCGGCATCCTTGTGGGTGTTGGGACCCCAGTCTACTTTTCCCATGTCAAAGAAGCCCGGATGACTGAAGCCAAACTGAACATCGACCGTATCGTACTTCAGCTCAAGAGCAATTTAACCCGCTATGGCTATATGGGAACCGGGGAGGTCAATACAGGGCCTTCAATGCAGCTTTCCTGCACCAAAGCGGATCTGGAGACACGCCTGGGAATGACCCTCCCTCCGGAGATCAAAGAGCGATGGGATATCGATGTTTCCGCCCAATACTATTTTACAGGCGACATCCTCAATCTTTCAGGATCCATCGTCTTCACAGGCACAGCTTCTATTCCCTTCCATGGGACTCTGAAAGTGACCTTCGACCTGGATACTCTCGAATTTACAGTTGAATAAGGATTGTACTCCGCCTCAGAGAAGAGTCGGGGACCACATGAATCTGTTTCTTTTTCATTCTGGCGATCCTGTAAGTATACTGCAGATCGGCCGGATGAACCACAAGGGTCTGTCCCTGCTGCACACCCGCTTTGTCAAAGGCACGGCGAAGCAGCTCGAAACGGACTTTGTCGGCAAAAGAGGGATGATACAGGCCTGCGATGATCTTTTCTTCTAATTCGGGAGAATGAGGCAACCCGATACGCCGGATACCTATCCCCTCTTTTTCGATCACTTCCACCGCGTCTGCAACCCACTCCACGGCAGTCTCAAGCGAGATAAAGTTCATCTCCCCGTTTTGATACTCTTTTTCCAGGGGAGTCCCGCTGATCACCGAGAGAGGATAAAGGCGGCAGTCATCAGGCTTGAGAGCCAATATTTCATGGATATCTTTAAAAAAAGAATCTCTGTCCTGGCCGGGGAAACCCAGCATGAGCTGGATCCCTGCACCGATTCCGCTCTCTTTGACCAGAGAGACAGCAGAACGGGCCGTCTGAGGGGAATACCCTCTCCTGAGAAGGTCCAGATATTTCTTCTGAAAGGATTGGACTCCGAGTTCGATATGGGTCACATGGTTGTCTTTGTACCATGCCAGCTTTTTTTCATCCAGGGCATCGGGACGTGTTGAAAAGCGGATCCCCCTGACCTGCTTCTTCCTGATATAGGGAACAACACTTTCCAATAGCTCCTGCTGTCTCTTTTGAGGCAGAAGAGAGAAGGTCCCTCCGAAAAAAGCAACTTCGGCTGAATAATCTTCCGTACCGTGATATTTGAGGAATGTCTCCACCACAGAGGCGACTTCGTCAGCTGGCTCACCGGAAATTGCTTTCTGGTCACAATAGATACAGCGATGAGGGCACCCCTGAAAAGTGAGGAAAAAGGGGATGATGTAGTGTTTCATGCTTCTTCTCTCCGCAAAAGGGAGAGGGCCTCTTCAGCGGCAGCCATCTCTGCAGATTTCTTGTTCCGCCCTTTTCCCCGTCCCAGGACCCGGCCGCGCGCAAGACATTCCATTATAAACACTTTGTCATGATCAGGTCCTGTCTCTGAGACCACCCTGTACTCGGGGAGCTCTTCTCCCCGCTTTTGGAGATACTCCTGAAGCTCTGACTTGGTATCAGAATACTCACCTTCAAAGATTTTTTTCAGGTAAGGAGTCCATAACGAGACAATGTAATCCTGCGTATAGGCAAGCCCCTTTTCCAGATATAAGGCTCCGATAACAGCTTCCAAAATATTAGCATAGAGGTTTTTCTTTTTTGTCTTTCGTGTCTCTTCGCTTTTTCCCAGATAGATGAATCTGTCCAGCCCGATATGTTGCGTGATCTCAGCCATGATCTCACGTCCCACAGCTTTTCCTTTGATTTTGGCCATTTCTCCTTCAGGAAGTTCTGTCTGTGAAAAAAGATATTCCGTGATGACAAGCCCCACCACGGAATCACCGAGAAATTCCAGCCGTTCGTTGTTTCCGTTCTCTTCGTCACGGCAGGATCGATGAGTCAGGGCCCTCTTAAGAAGGCCCTGATTCTGAAATGTTATGGAAAAATGATCTTGAAAAAGATCCTCTTTACTCTTCATAGCGTTTGAACAGAAGGACACCGTTGTGTCCGCCGAATCCGAAAGAATTGCTTAAGCCGTAAGTAATGTCCGCTTCCGCATTCTTTCCGGGAATATAGTTCAAATCGCATTCTTCATCAGGATTTTCCAGGTTCATTGTCTGATGGAAAAGGCCTTTTTGGAGAGAGAGAGCTGTGACGATCCCTTCCACAGCACCAGCTGCACCAAGGAGATGTCCCGTCATGGATTTTGTGGAGTTGACCAGGAGTTTTTTAGCATGGGCACCGAAAAGCGTCTTGATCGCCCGTGACTCGATGACATCATTCAACTCAGTGGAAGTCCCGTGAGCATTGATATAACCCACATCTTCAGGCTCAATACCCGCATCTTTGATCGCAGCACGCATGGCGCGTACCGCACCGCTTCCATTATCTTCCGGAGCCGTAATATGATAAGCATCTCCGGAAGCTCCGTATCCCACGACCTCTCCATAGATCTTTGCCCCTCTTTTCAGAGCATGCTCCAGTTCTTCAAGAACCAGGATCCCGGCGCCTTCTCCGATGACAAAACCATCACGGTCTCTGTCAAAGGGCCGTGAAGCCTTTTGAGGCTCATCATTCCTGGTAGAAAGTGCTTTCATCGCGGTAAATCCACCCACACCCAGAGGGATGACAGGAGCTTCTGCTCCTCCGGAGATGATGATATCCGCCTGTCCTCTCTGAATGGTCTTGAAGGCTTCTCCAATGGAATGGGTCGCTGTTGCACAAGCCGTCACAACACAAAAATTGGGGCCCTTGGCACCAGTATATATGGATATCTGCCCTGCCAGAATATTGGGAATCATCATGGGGATAAAGAGAGGGGAAAGGCGGCGGGGCCCCTTTTCCACCAGGATAGAATGCTGGTCACATAATGTCTGCATCCCTCCGATCCCTGATCCCACAACGACACCCACCCTGTGGGCATTGGATTCATCAATGTTTAATTTGGCATCCTCAATGGCTTTACAAGAGGCGACGAGACCGTATTGAACAAATTGATCCATTCTCCGGGCATCTTTCGCATCGATATATCCCTCAATGGAAAAATCGTTGACCAGCCCTGCGATCTTTGATGAAAACTCTTCCGTGTCAAAGCGGTCGATGAGCCGGACACCGGATTTTCCGGCTAAAAGGTTTTCCCATAGGGTCTCTATCTCGTTTCCGAGCGGGGTAACAGCTCCCATACCCGTGATTACAACTCTGTTTGCCATATATGACTCCTCCGATTAGAAAGTTGTGGTGGGGCACAAAGGGGTCGGAGCCCCTCTGTGCCGGGTGAGATTATTTATTTTTCTCGATATACTCAACAGCGTCTTTTACTGTTTTGATCTTCTCGGCATCTTCGTCCTCGATCTTGATACCGAACTCATCTTCCAAAGCCAGAACGAGTTCCATGGTATCCAGAGAGTCAGCGCCAAGATCATCAATAAACGAAGCCGTATCGGTGATCTCACTCTGTTCTTTGCCCAACTGGCTCGCAACGATCTCTTTTACTTTTCCCAGGATTTCTGCATTCATTATCCACACCTCCTTATAGACAATCACATAACCATGCCGCCGTCCACGTTGATTACCTGTCCGGTAATGTAGGACGCCAGCTCCGATGCCAAAAATAAAACGACATTGGCAACATCTTCCGGTGTTCCCATCTTTTTCATGGGAATATTTTGTAAAAACGAATTCTTTACGTCATCACTTAAAACATGGGTCATCTTAGTTTCGATAAATCCGGGAGCCACGGCATTCACAGTGACATTACGCTGCCCGAACTCTTTTGCCAGACTCTTTGTGAGGCCCAGCAGGCCGGCTTTCGAAGCGGAATAGTTTGCCTGCCCGGCGTTCCCGATGAGCCCGACTATAGATGAAATATTAATGATCCGCCCGAAATGGCTTTTCGCCATATCACGGATAACGGCTTTTGATGTCAGATAAGCTCCTGTGAGGTTGACAGAGAGGACACTGTCCCACTTCTCCTTATCCATACGCATAAAGAGCATATCTCTGGTGATCCCGGCATTATTGACAAGGATCTCCACAGGGCCGGCTTCTTTTTTGATCTCCTCCACAGCCTTGTTCACAGACTCTTCGGACGATACATTGCAGGGAATCCCCCAGACATCATATCCCTGATCCTTGAGGCTTTGCACCGCTGCATCCACATCATCCCCGTTGATGTCAGAGATGATGACTCGGGCCTTGGCCCGGGCCAGTGTTTCGGCGATAGCATATCCGATGCCACGGGCAGACCCGGTCACCAGAGCGATACGTCCTTCAAGATCCATCATGACAATACCTCCAAAGCTTTTTCGATCCCTTCAGCTGTATCCGTGGTAACTGAGACAGCATCTGTGGATATCCGGCGCACCAGAGCGGAAAGGACGTTCTTGGGGCCGCATTCGGCAAAATGAGTCACGCCCTGCTGAAGCATGAACTCCATACTGTGCATCCATTTCACCGGCGAACTGACCTGGGCGATGAGAAGGTCTTTCATCTTTTCCGGATCCTTTTCCTCTTCTCCGGTCACATTCATCACTACGGGGATATGGGGGTTGTGGAACGGGATGGACCGGATCACTTCCGCCAGCTTATCTCCACTGGCTTCCATCAGCCTGGAATGAAAAGCTCCGGAGACGTTCAGGGGAAGAACCCTCTTGGCTCCAGCTTCTTTACACTCTTCCATACTCTTTTCCACTGCGCTTATCCGTCCTGAAATAACCACCTGTTCAGCCGAATTAAAATTGGCCATGTCAGCCCCGTTTCTCCGGCAGATCTCTTCCACAGTCTTAAAATCCATCCCGATGACCGCTGCCATGGTTCCCGGCTCCATCTCTCCGGCACGGGCCATAAGGGCCCCGCGCTCGTTTACAATGGCCAGTGCATCTTCAAAACGCAAGACTCCCGAAGCAGTCAAAGCGGCATATTCTCCCAGGCTGTGGCCTGCAGCAAATTGAAAATCCTGTCCCCGTTTGGAAAGAATCTGAAAAATACCGTAATCCATAGTTAGTAGCGCGACCTGAGCGTTTTCTGTGGAACGCAGGCTTTCCTCGGGCCCCTCAAACATCAAAGCAGTGAGGTCCCGGCCCAGAAGGTCGCTGGCCTGATGGCAGAGATCCCGGAACAAGGGTTCTGCTTCATAAAGCGATTGTCCCATACCCACATACTGGGAACCCTGTCCTGAAAAGAGAGCTGCTTTTTTCATGTTACCACCTCACCACAACGCTGCCCCATGTCAATCCTCCTCCGAAAGCGACCATAAGGATGGCATCCCCGGGTTTGATCTTCCCGTCCCGGTTGGCTTCGTTCAAGGCGATGGGTATCGTGGCTGAAGAGGAGTTTGCATAGCGGTCGATGGTGATCTGGACTTTTTCATAGTCTACTTTCAAACGGTTAGCCAGAGCATCGATAATTCTGATATTGGCCTGATGGGGAATCACAAGATCAAGATCCTCCTCTTTCAGGCCCGCCCTCTTCAGGGCTTCCACAGAAGCGGATTTCATCACACGCACAGCATGTTTAAACGTCTCCTGCCCTTCCATGGTAATATAATGCATTCCCTTGTCGATGGTCTCGTGCGTGGCGGGATGCAATGTGCCTTCTGCCTCCTTGACAAGAAGATTCCCGTATCGTCCGTCAGCTCCGAGGTAGTTGGACAGAATACGTCCTCCTTTTTCATCCTCGGTGGCCTGAAGAATCGCTGCACCGGCACCGTCACCGAACAAGACGCATGTGCTGCGGTCTTCCCAGTTGGTGATCTTCGTCAGCTCTTCCACCCCGATTACGGCAATGGTCTTGTACATCCCCGATTCGATATAAGCCCGGGCTATGGAAAGTCCGTACATAAACCCGGAACAGGCGGCTGAGACATCCACAGCGGGAATGTGTGTAATATGAAGATGTTTTTGAAGCCAGCAGGCGGTAGACGGGAACATGGTGTCCGGCGTTACCGTTGCTACGATGATGTAATCAAGCTCCTCTTTGTCCATACCGATGGAATCAAGGGCATCAGTCAATGCCTGAGCCGCTAAAACCGAACTAGGTTCATCAGGAGCTGAAATCCTCCGCTCACGAATGCCCGTGCGCGTTCTTATCCATTCGTCTGTGGTATCGACGACCTTTTCCAGGTCAAAATTCGTAACCACCTTCGCCGGAAGAAAGGCGCCCGTAGCAATGATCTTTGCGTAGGGCATTTTTATTCTCCGGTGACGACGATTTGTTTCCCTTTATATGTCCCGCATTCATCGCAGACAGTGTGGGGTTTTTTGAACGCGCCGCACTGTTCACATTTGACAAGCTTGGGAGCAAAAAGCTTCCAGTGTGTTCTTCTTTTATGTTTCCTCTGTTTTGATACTTTTCTCTTTGGTACTGCCATATCTACTCACCTCCGTATATTGCCTTCTTTATTGATTTTAAGGCATTCCATGCCCCGGCTTCTGTCCCGGGCTCACACCCGCAGTCTTTCTTGTTCAGGTTCTGTCCGCATTGCGGGCATAATCCTTTGCAGTTCACATCACAGACAGGCTTCAAAGGCATGTTCACGACGATCTCATCCCTCAAAATTTTACCGATATCAATGATATGGTCATCATAAAAAACAAGGTCAAGCTCTTCAGCGGCCAGGTCCCGTTCCGGTTCATTAAACTCGGGACGGGGTTTCAACATCAATCGGACCGGAAGATGAAATGAACGTGTAAAAGGCTCCAGGCAACGGGAACAGTTCAACCGATAGACCCCGTCCAAAAAACCTGTCAGTTCATATCCGCCGGAGATTTCCTTGATCTCGCCCTGAAAGGCTGTTGTGCCTTCGACCTCGGATAATTCGGGGTCGAAAGTCTCCTCAAGCTGTTTTGCCTCTTTTTTTACGCTTCCCAGATCAATTCTCATAGAGAAAAGAGTATAGATATCCCTATCTATTGTCAAGCGAAAAGTAGGGTTTTCATTAAAAAAATGAACGCTGTTCACTTAATCGATGTTATAATATATTGTAACCTGTTATCTTTTATGAAACTTCCTTTTGACCTTCGATATCTGCAACTTGCCATTTAATTTGAAGTTAGCCTTTTCGCATTTTTGGCACACGAAGTGCTTAATACATTGCAGTGAAACGGAAAGGAGAATTATGATAAAAGACTATTTCCGCGATGTATCCACCAAAGATGAAATGACTTTTGAAGAGATGAAGGAAATACTCACCAACGATTCCGTTGAAGATAAGGATTATAACCGCATTGTAGAGTCAAACCTGAAACTGGTGATCTCCATTGCAAAAAAATATGTGAAGAGCGGGATCTCTTTCGAAGACCTGATCCAGGAAGGGAATATCGGCCTGATCAAGGCAGCGAAAAAGTTCGACCCCTCTCTCGGATATAAGTTTTCCACTTACTCCTGCTGGTGGATCCGCAACCAGATCGAGAGGGCCATCTATAATAAAAAGAATCTCATCCGTGTCCCGCTGAACAAGATGCACTCTTATTTCAAGTATAAATACAATCCCGAAGAACTCTCGGAGCTTGAGAAAAAAAAGGGCGCAAAACTGGAACAGGAGATCCCGAGTTCTTACTGTTCTCTTGATTCTCCGTTGAAAAACAGAGAGGATTACTCGATTCTCGGTGATATTCTCACCATTGAAGAGAATTCTCCCGAAGACAATCTCATGCGCGAAGAATCCCTCTTGCTTATCCATAAAGCCATCGAATCTCTTCCACAGAAGAAGAAGTTCATCATAAAATACCGTTTCGGCTTTATCGACGGAGAAAAGCACTCTCTGAAAGAGACGGGGGATCTCCTCGGGATCTCCTCGGAAGCTGTCCGGCAGAATGAGATCACGGCGTTTAAGCTTTTAAGAGAAAACCTGGTTTCTCTGGAACTCCACTAACCATTCCAATCCAACCCCGCAACACCCATAAAAAAAGGGCGGCACGCATCGGCCGCCCTTTTTCCGTTTTTTCAATGAAGAGATTACTGGATGTAGATCCTGATCTTGCTCTCTTTTCTCTTTGCTTCGAGCCATGTGTAGAAGAACTCTCTGAATTTTTCATTATGCAGACTGTCCCGGGCCTTGACCCGTTCTTCTTCTGACATGTTCTCCACCACGGTAGTATCGATCTTGATGTTATTTACGTAGTAGACCTCATTGCCTTTTTCAATAGTCGTGGATCCCTTCTCCGCAGACCTGGAGATGGTCTTCAGGTCTTCCGAAGTAAAAGGCCCCGCCTTTTCTGAAACAATCACATTATCCAGGCGTACAGGAGGTTCGCGGAGAAGATCTTCATAGGCCGCGGCTTTTGCCTTATCACGGACATAAGCCAGGACCACTTCGTTTTTCACCGCGTCAAGCTCCGGGAGAAAACTCTCTTCCACCCGGGAGAGCCACATGACAATATAGGCATCTCCCATCCGGAGAGGAGCAAGGACATCCCCTTCTTTACTTTTGAGGATTCTGTTCAAAGCCTTCTCCTGCTCGGCAGGATCCCTGATCTGCTGCAGGAATGAGGGAATGTTTTCTCTGTTTATGGCATCCGCTGTCTGAATACGCACATTATACTTAGAGAGCATCTCCTGGCTGATCTCCCCGTCGCCTGCATCTCTGGCAAGGCTCTTCGCTACTCCGTGGAGGTCTTTCATCCCTTTCGCATATTTGATGTCATCCACGACCCGGCCTTTGGCTTCCTCAAAGGAAGGCAGATAACCGCTTCGTCTTTCCGCCAGATGCATGATGACATAACCGTCCTGAACAGAGACCGGCTCTGAGACATCGCCGTATTTCAAAGCAAACGCCGCTCTTTTGAAATTCATATCATATCCGAATCCGGGGACAAAGGACTGGTAGCCGGGTTCGAAAAATCCCGTCTGAAAGGGGATCATCTCCATCTCTTTGGCAGCATCACGGAACTGCTCAGGCCCGGCCTGCGCCAGTTTGGCCTGATAACCGGAAGCAGCTTTTTCAGCCAGAGAGGAGGCCTTCTCCCGTTTCAGCTGTTCGATGATCTTGGGGCGTACCCGTGAATCATTCAAAGGAAGGATAAAATGATCTGATGCGTCTACCACCTTTGCAACCAGCAGGGCATTATCCGTACTGAACGGGCCCGCCACGGTATTCAGAGGTGCTGTCATGAGAGTGGCCACGATCTCGGGGTCGGAGATCACACTCTGCTGGATCTCGCTCTGTGTAGACAATGCAGCACTCCGCATATCCATCCCTGCAGTCTCTGCGATCTCCTGCAGCGAGAGTCCTGCTTCCGCCATCTTCTCCACTTCCCTGGCTCTTACTTTCAGAAGAGACGCGATCTTCTCTTCTCTGAGAGCCTGGGTGATATTCGTCCTGACAGAGGAGTCTTCCGGAGACGGGTAATGACTTTCTTCACGGTCTTCCAGCTTGATGATATGATAGCCGTACTGTGTCTCCACAGGACCGTAGACTTCGCCCACCTTCATCTTTTCAAACACGGCTTTATCAAAGGCTTCCACCATATCTCCACGTTTGAAATAACCCAGGTCACCGCCTGCCTGTCCCGTGGGCCCCTGTGAATACTCCTTGGCAAGAGCAGCGAAATCATCTCCCGCCTGGGCTTTTTTCAGGACCTCCAGGGCTTTGGCCTCAACGGCTTTTTTCTCATCTTCAGTGGGGTTTACAGGCAGCGTAAAGAGAATATGCCGGGCACGGGCGCGGGAAGGGATCTTGAAATCCTCCTTATGCGCCTCATAATAAGCCTTGATATCATTATCCGTTACACTGACCTCGCCTTTGAGAGAGGCTCCCTCGAGAACAGCAAACTGCAGAGCGATACGGCGTCCCTGGTCGAACTTGTCCTGGTTGTCGCGGTAGTAGTCCCGTATCTCTCTTTCAGAGACGGATACTCTGTCGGTGAAATCGGCAGTGCGGATCTTGACATACTCCACATTGACTTCTTCATCACGCTGGTACTGCTCTTTATGGGCGTTAAAAAACTTCCTGGCTTCTTCGTCATCCACCGTATATTGTCCTGCGAGGTTTGCGGGGCTCACAGCAGTATACTTCAAAGTGACTCTCTTGGGCCGCCGCCAGTTCTCCTTTTTCTCCTGGTAATAGGACTGAAGCTCCTCTTCAGACGGCGTTATCCCCGCAGTAAAATCGTTGATATCTGCCGAGGCATAACTGAAGCTCATGCGGAGATTATTGGCCAGATAGTAATCTTCCAGCTCCTGGTCAGTCACGATGATACTCTCGTTCATGAAATCCATTGCTTTTTGGGCAAGGATCTCTTTTGAAAAAGCGTTCTCGATATCGGCCAGCTTATCCGCGGGCATATTATTGATCCATGTGTTCCATTTCTCTTCATCAAACCGGCCGTCGGTCTTAAAGACATCATATTGCATGAGAGCTTCCTTGATCTCAGGAGCCGTGACCGTAAACCCGTTTTTTTCGGCATACTGCAACAGGAGGTGATTGTTGATCACCTGGGAAAGAGCCTGGTTCTTGGCCTGTTCGTTGATGGCCTCCTTCTGGTCTTTGGTCACCATGCCGTAGTAGTTCTCATAGAATTTCACCATTCTCTCATATGACTGAGAATAGGACTGGTAAAACTCTTCATAGGGGATCTTCTCCCCGTTGACCTTGGCTGCCACTCCGGGCGCCCCCCGGTCTCTGGCTCCCGATCCGGCACCCCAGATAATAAAAGCCGGTGTGATAATGATCACCAGAAACCATAAAATTGATTTTTGTTTTGACCTCAAGGTATTAAGCATTGTTCATCAACCCCCTTATTAATGTCAGAAAGCGGATAAATAAAAAAAGGGTTATCCTCTCTTTTTTTCATAGGGATTATATCAGCTTTTCTTCTGAAATAAAGTGAAAAGTTCTTCAGCCTTGACGGCATGCTCCTGTCCCGTCAGCTTTCAGCGACGAGACAGGCCAGAGCCATACAGTAGAATTTAGATAAGGCTGTTTCACTCCGCGACATAACCACCACCGGTTTTTCTGTTCCCTGGATAAGCCCGGCAAGTTCGCCACCTGCAAATCGCATAAGCCCCTTATAGAAAGCATTGCTGGCTTCCAGAGAGGGAAAGATCAGGATATCGGCGTCCCCTTCAAGGGGAGAAGAGACTCCTTTGATGGCAAGACTCTCAGGGTCACAGGCACAGAAGAGGTCAAGCGGCCCGTCCACAAGACAGCCGGTGATCTGATTGCGGGCATTCATCCTGGATAAAAGCGCATAATCAATCGAATTAGGAAAGTGCGGCGAGACTTTTTCTGAAGCGCCGATAAGCGCCACACGCGGGGTCTCGATACCGAATTTATGCGCCATCTCAACCGAATAGGTGATCATAGCTAATTTTTGATTCAAGTCTGGAAAGGGCAGGACAGCGGTGTCAGATACAAAAAGAAGTTTATGGTACTCAGGGAGTTCCATGGCGCACGTATAACTCATCACAGCATTGGGCTTCATGAGTCCGGACTCTTTGTGCAGGACAGCTTTTAAAAATTTATCCGTCCCCACGAGCCCTTTCATGAGGATATCCGCCCGGCCCTCTTTCACGGCAGCCACAGCCTGTTCAAGAGCTTCGCCCTCGGTCCGGCACACCCGTACATCGAAAGAATCGGTAGAGACTCCTGCTTCGCGGGCCGCTTTGATGATCAGATCCTCCCGGCCGTAGAGGCAGGGTTCGATCAACCCTTCTTGCGTAGCCTGTCCCACAGCCTCCAGTGTATTCAAGTCCTCTGCACAAGCCACAGCGACCTTTTTTGTGACGCCCTTCTCTTTCAAGAAGGGCGCGATCTCAGATAATTTCCGTATAGGGCTCATGCTTTTCCCCGCGACATCATGGCCGCAAGGGCGATGGAAGCCATCTTAACCTCCACACTGTCTCCACGTGAGGAGAGGATCGCCGGGACACGGGCCCCGACCACCACGGCGCCCAGGTTCGCTTTGGCCAGCTTGGTATTGGTCTTGTAAAAGACATTTCCTGATTCGATGTTCGGGAAGAGGATACAATCGGCATCCCCGGCGACATCACTGACAATGCCTTTGAGTTCCACCGATTCGGGGTCGATACAGAGATCCATAGCCAGAGGCCCGTCGACGAGGGCTCCTTTGATCTGTCCCCGTTCGGCCATTTTTGTGATCACTGCAGCATCAGCGTTAGCCGGGATCTTTGGAGTGACTGTTTCGGAAGCGGCCAGTAACGCGACTTTCGGCTTCTCTATCCCCAAAGCATGTGCTGTCTGTATAAGGTAGTTTGTGATGGCCACTTTCTGATCCAGGTCCGGCAGGGGAATAATGGCGACATCTCCCACGATCATGAGTTTGTGGTAATTGGGGTTCTCCAGGACCGTCACATGACTGAGGACCGCTTTTTTCTCCATGAGCCCGTTCTCCTTGTTGAGGATCCCTCTCATATATTTGTCTGTATTGACCAGTCCCTTCATGAGAATATCACCTTCTCCGGCGTTGATAATAGCCACAGCACGGGCCACAGCGCGGACATCATCAGGCTCATTGACGATGCGGTAGAGAGAGGCGTCGATCTTTTCCTCTTTGCAAATATCACGGATCTTTTTTTCATCACCCACAAGGACCCCTTCCACAAGGCCCATCTCCCTGGACTGATGGACAGCTCCGATAGTATGGCTGTCATTGGCACAGGCAGCCACCAGCACCTTCTTTGACTCATTTCTCAGGACATCAAACATCTCTTCTAATTTTGTTATCTTCATCATGACCTCCGTTCCCGATCAGTTATATTTTTTGCTCTCTTCTTCTCCCGCCATGACTCGCCGGCCGGCGTCCGCCAGGGCTTCCATCTCTTTTTCACCCGGATATTCTATATGTTTTCCCAGAAAACTCAAATGCTCTTTTAAAAACGGCATAAGGATCTTTTGAGCATAGACCAGCCCGCCGGTGAAGACCACGGCATCCACCTTTCCCTTGAGCACCGCGGCAGCACTTCCGGCTTCCTTGATGACCTGATATCCCATGGCTTTCAGTGCGGAGAGGGCTGTCTCATCACCCTGAGAGGCTCTCTTCTCCAGTTCTGATCCGTTGTCTGTTCCTGTATAGGCGATGAGTCCGCTTTTTTTTGCAAACTTCACTTCCAGTTCCTTTTGGGTAAAATTCCCGCTGAAACACATCTGGATCAGGTCCCCGATGGGCAGAGCACCCGCTCTCTGGGGAGAAAAAGGGCCCATCCCCAACAGGGCATTGTTAACATCGATACAGCGCCCTTCCTGTACAGCCACGACAGAAATCCCCCCGCCCATATGGATCACGATAAAATTACACTTTTCCAGGGGTTTCCCCAGCTCAGAGGCGGCTTTCCTTGCGCAGGCCCGGACATTCAGCGCGTGAAAAAGTGATTTCCTTCTGATTTCCGGGACTCCGGAGAACCGTGCCAGGTCACACATCTCATCCACGGTTACGGGATCAGTGATAAAAGCGGGGGCCCCGGCTTCATCCCCTATGGATTTGGCCAGATAAGCCCCGAGGTTAGAGGCATGCTCACGCCCCCAGATCCCCTTGTCAGCCAGATCATCCAGCATGGCCTTGTTGACTTCATAAACGCCCCCTTCGATGGGTTTCATGAGCCCGCCACGGCCCACCACCACATCAAGGTCTTTCGGTGACAGCCCCCGCTCTTTGAGGGCTTTTGTGATAAACTCCTTACGGAATTCAAACTGATCAACAATCCGTTGAAAACCGGCGATCTCGCCGGCGTCATGACGGATCGTCTCTTCAAACAGAGCCGTATTGTCTTCAAAAACAGCGATCTTGGTCGATGTCGACCCGGGATTAATGGTTAAAATCTTCATACGCCCCCCTTAATAGTTTTCTAGTACATCATCCATAATTCGCCGATGCTGGACAGCTTCAGCGATGTGAACATCTTCTATCTTCTCCCGCTCATCCATATCGGCGATGGTACGGGCCACTTTTAAGATCCTGTGATATGACCGCGCTGAAAGCGCATACTCCTTGACGGCCCCTTCCAGAAGACGGTCAGCTTCCGTTGTGAGAGGGCAGTACTTTTTCACCAGAGGTGCCGGCATCTCAGCATTGAAAGAGAGAGGCCTTTTTTTAAAACGTTCCCGCTGGACAGCTGCTGCACGGATCACCCGCCGTCGAACAGATGCCGAGTCCTCCTCCTGCCACTCCCCCTTAAGTTCCCGATATTCCACCCGGGGTACTTCCACATGGATATCAATACGGTCAAGAAGGGGGCCGGAGATCTTTCTTCTGTATCGGAAGATATCTGAAGGAGAGCACCGGCATTCCCTGGCCTTATCCCCCAGATAACCGCAGGGGCAGGGGTTCATGGCCGCGACAAGAAGAAAATCAGACGGGTATTTCACGGCATAGGCGGCACGGGTGATGTGGATCTCCTTGGACTCCATGGGCTGTCTCAGGACCTCGATGGTCCCTTTTTTGAACTCAGGAAACTCATCGAGAAACAGAACCCCTTTATGAGCCAGGCTGATCTCCCCGGGCCTGGGACGGTGCCCTCCACCCACCAGTCCCACATCGCTGATGGTATGATGCGGAGCCCTGAAGGGGCGTCGGCGTTTCACCGGGTCTCTTTCAGACAACAAACCGCTCACACTGTAGACCTTTGTGACTTCAAGAGCCTCCACGCGGCTCATGGGAGGAAGAATAGAGGGGATACGCCTGGCCAGCATGGTCTTTCCCGTTCCCGGCGGGCCCACCATGAGGATATTATGTCTCCCCGCCACAGCGACTTCCATAGCCCTTTTTGCCACGGCCTGCCCTCTGATCTCACTCATGTCAGGCAAATCGTCATCACTCCCCATCTCCAGCTGTCCCTCCGCTCCGGTGAGAGGAGTAACGGCCCGGGTTCCGTTGAGAAAAGCCATGACCTCTCCGAGATGGGAGACAGGAAAGATCTTCAATCCCCGGACAAACGAAGCTTCAGAAGCATTTTCTGAAGGACAGATCAGGTGGAGGCCGTTTTCCAAGGCCCATTCGGCCAGAGGGAGGATTCCTTTGATCTTTCTGATGGACCCGTCCAGGGCCAGTTCCCCGGCCATAACAAAGCGGGACAGGTCTCCTTTGACCAGATCAAGGGCCGCCAGAACAGAGACCGCCATGGGGAGGTCATAGTGGGCACCCTCTTTTTTCATGTCTGCCGGGGCCAGGTTGACCACGATCTTTTTATTCATAAGCCTCACCCCGCAATGGGTAAAAGCTACTCTGATCCGTTCGCGGCTCTCTTTCGTGACCGTATCTCCCAGCCCGACAACGGTAAAACTGGGCAGCCCCGGAGAGACCCCCGACTCAATAGTGACTTCATAAGGAATAATTCCGTTTACACCTGCTGATAAGACTTTACTGACCATTACTCCATACCATATTATCAATCAGTCTTGTTTCTTCCACAAAAACCGCCAGTGCAAAAAGACTGCCCTCGGGGTTGATATCTCCCTGAAACGGTTCCAGGGTCTCAGCATCCGCCACACGGGCATAATCCAGCTGCGCAGAGGAGACTGAAGAGACAGCCTCTTCCATGATTGACTGAAGCCGCAGGGCTGAGCGCACCCCCTGCCCCAGAGCTTTACGTGCATCTCCCAGGGCTCTTTGCAGGACAAGGGCGTCCTTGCGCCCCTTCTGCGATAAATATTTATTACGCGAACTCATGGCCAGCCCGTCTTCTTCCCTGACAATGGGACATGGAATCACATCCACAGGGAAATGGAGGTCTTTCACCATGCGTTCGATGACTTTAAATTGCTGATAGTCTTTCAGTCCGAAATAAGCCTTCCCCGGACGGATGAGATGGAAAAGCTTTGCCACAATGGTACAGACTCCCCTAAAATGTGTGGGCCGGGACTGGCCACAGAGATGCTTTGTTAAACGGGTGACTTCAATATACGTCTGATAACCTTCGGGATAGATCTCTTTGACGGAGGGGATGAAGAGTCCCCGGACTCCCTCTCCTTCACAAAGCCGGGCATCGCGGTCCAGGTCTCTGGGATACCGGTCCAGATCCTCGCCGGGTCCGAACTGGGAAGGATTGACAAAGAGAGAGACGATCACGTTATCGTTCTCCACGGCTGCTTTCCTGATCAAAGAAAGATGTCCTTCATGGAGATACCCCATGGTGGGAACCAGCCCCACTCCTCCTTGAAGCGTTTCCCGGAAGGCACTCATCTCAGCCAGAGTGACGAGTTTTTCCATAGTCTCCTTTCACGGCCGCAGGACATTCTCTTCACCGGGGAATGTCTTTTCTTTCACTGCACGGACATACTTTTTTACACTCCGCGTCACTGCTCTTCCCACCTGGGTGAAAACATGGGTATGTTTGGGAGTAAAGTCGGGATAAAGGCCCATAATATCATAACAGACCTGGATCTCGCCGTCGCAAAAACGACCCGACCCGATCCCTATAACGGGGATATGAAGTTCAGACGAAACCTGCTTCCCCAATGACTCGGGGACCGATTCCAGGACCAGCGCCGTGATCCCCGCTTCTTCAAGCTTAAAAGACCACTCCATGATACGCTCCCTTTCATCCATGGCCCGTCCCCGGACGATCTCGCGGCCGAAGGCTTTGACAGACTGAGGTGTGTATCCTAAATGGCCCACCACCGGGATACCGCACTCAATGAGCCGTCTGGCCAGTTCAAGATGAGAGCCTTCGAACTTGACCGCTGATGCCCCGGTAGCGCTCATGAGCCGCCCGGCATTTCTTATGCCCTCTTCCACAGAGACCTGAAATGACATGAACGGCATATCTACAACCACAAATGCGCGTCGGGATCCCCTGACCACAGCAGCTCCGTGGGAGATCATCTGATCCATGGTCACACGCAAGGTGTTTTCTTCTCCATAGACCACCATGCCCAGGGAATCCCCCACGAGGATCATATCCACACCGGCGCGGTCGATGGCCTGTGCCATGGAATAGTCATACGCGGTAAGGGCCGCCACCCTGTCTCCCCTGTTTTTCATTTTGATAATATCCTGAGAGGTCAATCGTTTTTCCATATATCCCCCCGATTTTTTATTTTGGTGATTCCCCGGCTTTCCACGGCCTCTATTATCCGGCCTGTCTCGGGATCCCTGAACTCTCCCAAAAGTTCCATGAGGGGAAGAAGGACAAAGTCTCTCCCCATCCTTTCCTTGTGGGGAATCTGCAGGCCCTCCTCCCGGAGGATCTCTGAATCGTAGTAGATGATATCAATATCGATGGGACGGGGCCTGTTCCGTTTTGACCATACTCTTCCCATATCCTCCTCGATCTCTTTCACATAATTCAAAAGGGCCCGGGGGGAAAATGAAGTCCGTCCCAGAAGGGCCATGTTGATGAAGGAGCTTTGCTGAATAAACCCCGCGGGAGCCGATTCATACAAAGAAGAAAAGCGGTCGCAGAAAAAATGCTGATGTTCTCTCAGCTTCCGGACAGCTGCGGTGAGGTTCTCTTCTCTTTTCCCCATATTGCTTCCCAGGGCCAGAGCCACTCCATGATAGCAGCGGACACTCCTTCGAAGGCTTGTCTCCCCCTGGGAGTGGGCCAGATGGATTTCTGCTTCCCATCGGGTTGCGGGGATCTTTTCTGCCAGATAGTCGAGAAGCCTGCCGGGAAGAATCTCCGGGGAGTCTTTGGATGTCTCCAGATAGCTGTTTGTCCATTGGACAAGCCGTTGAGATGAGAGTCCCGAAGAGGGAAACAATGGGGAATCTGTCCCTGCAGTCACAGAAAGCCGGGATGTCATCCCCCCGGGCACCTCCGGAAAGGAAATGATTCGGGAATATACAATCTCATCCATAAGCCCATCATATCATATCCCCTTTTGATGTCAAACAAAAGGGGAAGAGGCCTCAGCCCAGAGCTACGTCCAGAAGCATCATCACTGTAAACCCCAGGGTGAACCCCATGGTGGCCAGGTCGACATTACCGTGCTGCTGAGAATCAGGAACAGCGTCTTCGATGACCACAAAGATCATCGCTCCTGCGGCAAAAGCCAGGGCAAAGGGGAGGAGCGGCTTGACAGCAACTACGGCCAATGCACCCAAGACCGCCGAGAGAGGTTCCACAAGCCCTGACAGCTGTCCGTAAAAAAAACTTTTTTTCCGGCTCAGCCCCGCCTGTCTCAAAGGAAAGGAGACAGCAGCCCCTTCGGGGAAATTCTGGATCCCGATCCCCAGAGCCAGAGCCACAGCCCCTGCCGGTGCAGCCCCGGGGAGGTTTTGGGAGAGAGCTCCGAAGGCCACTCCAACAGCAAGCCCTTCGGGAATATTATGGAGTGTGATAGCCATGACAAGAAGAATACTCTTTTTCAACCCCGTATGAAGCCCCTCGGCATTTTTGATGTCAAACCCCGGATGAAGGTGGGGGAGAAGCCGGTCCAGTCCCCACAGGAAAAAGACTCCTGCTAAAAACCCTGTCACCGCAGGGAGCCAGGAAGGGACAGAGAGCTCTTCTGACATTTCTATGGCAGGAGCCAAAAGAGACCAGTAGCTTGCAGCCGTCATGACGCCGGCGGCAAAGGCCAGCATGACATCGTGAAGCTTAAGGTTCACGTTCCTGCTCAGGAAGACTGTACCGGCTCCCAAGGTGGTCATGACCCAGGTAAAAAGGCCTGCGGCCAGGGCCAGAAGGACAGGATCATATTGTAAAAGAGCCTCCATACACCTCCTCGCTTTCTTTTAGGTCAGGGAAGGATGTTATGGACCACTTTCCCGTCGATAAGCGTCATCCTGCACACCGTCTTCATCTCAAAGGGGTCCCCGTCAAAGACAGCGATGTCAGCATCTTTGCCGGTTTCAAGGCTGCCGATACGGTCTGCACAATCACAGATCTGAGCAGCGTGAAGGGTAACAGCTTTGAGAGCGCCTTCCTCTGAAAGACCGTTTTTCCTGGCCAGGCCTACCATGAGAGGCAGGTAATCAATGGGGATCACAGGAGCGTCTGTCATAATGGCGACTTTGACTCCTGCTTTCTCCAGGACTCCCGCTGTGGAGAAGGTAATATCCTTCAGCTCCTCTTTCACACGGGCACTCATGGACGGCCCTATGATGGCATCGATCTTGTTTTTTGCTAAATAGGCGGCGATCTTGTGTCCATCCGTGCAATGTTCGATTCGCAGCTTGAATCCAAACTCTTTTTGGATACGGATCATCGTGATGATGTCGTCAAAGCGGTGGGCATGACAGCGTGCGGTGAGTTTTCCTTCGAGGACAGAGGCAAGGATCTCATTCTGAAGGTCGAATTCAGGTGCTTTATCGGAATCCTTCTCCCCTTTTTTCTTCTTCTCAAGATAATTTTTCGCCTTGTAGAAGGCTTCACGCATGACAGCGGCATTACCCATGCGCGTAGACGGGTATTGGTTTTTCCCCACTCCATAGACACGCTTTGGGTTTTCTCCCAGGGCCATCTTCAGGCCGGCGGGATCTTTGACTACAAGTTCGTCCACCACAGAGGAGCCTGCTGTCTTCATGACCACAGACTGTCCTCCGATCACGTTGGCACTCCCCGGGCCGGTGAAGACTGCGGTGATCCCTGCTCTGCAGGCATCCCTGAAAGCAATATCATCGGGATTGATGGCATCGATGGCTCGAAGATGAGGTGTCGACGGGTTGGTCATCTCATTGCCGTCAGACCCCGCCCATTCGTTGCTCTCTTCCCACATCCCCACATGGCAATGGGCATCGATAAGCCCGGGAGTCACAGTCATACCAGTGCAGTCCATGACCTGACACTTCTCCGGCGGGGTGAGTCCGGGGCCGATCTCTTTGATCTTTCCCTTCTCCACGAGGATATCGCACTTTTCCCTTGTGTTTCCCAAACCGTCCAGTACTGTCCCGTTTTTCAGTAAAATCATAGTTCCTCCTTTATCATGACATTGTTATCTTCTCTGCTATGGCAAACGCGGCGTCCATGGCCTGAGCCATATTATAATACTTATACTCGGCAAGCCGTCCCACGGGAAAAAGCCCCTTGTAAGAGCGGGCAAGAGCAGCGTACTTTTCATAAAGTCCGGCGCTCTCCTCTCCCGGAACAGGATAGTAGGGGATATCACCCTTTGACAAGGAGCAGGGCCGGGGATACTCATAGGCAACGGTGGTCCCCGGCGCTTCCTGCCCTGTGCAATGCTTGAACTCGGTGATCCGGGTATAGGCTTCTTCGTTGGGATAATTGACTGTACAGACGGGCTGAAACCGGTCCCGGTGACAGTGTGAAAAGGTGAAGGAGAGGCTTCGGTAAGGAAGCTCCCCGTAACAGAAATCAAAAAGCTCATCAAGAGGAGCCGTAAAACAGACTGCGCCTGTATAGGGTTTTCTGTCCAGAGAGATCTTTCCTTGAGAGAAGGAGAGCCGTTCTTTCCAGGAGGTCTTCTTTTCCAGTGAGATCCCCGCATGAGTGGTCATCCGTGTAAAGAGCGGGGTGTACCCTTCATCGGGCATGGCCTGGAAAGGATCGGTAAAATAGCGTCCGTCCCGTCCCACGACCACCGGGACCCGGCTCAGTACATCAGGGCTCAGCACCCCGGGCTCCCGTCCCCACTGTTTAGCCGTATAGTGATAAAAGAGATTCTCGTAGATATACCCTCCCAGCTCCCGGAGTTTCTCCTCCTCTGCGCTGAGAAGCTCCCATATGGATATCCGGGCCTCTTCCCCGTAAGCCCTGGTCAACAGCTCTTCCAGGCGAAGGGCTTCGTCAGTCGGGAAGAGGCTTTCCAGAGAATCAAAATTAAAAGGGACAGGGACAAGCCGGCCCTGGATCAGGGCCATGACATGGTGCTCATAGGGGTGCCATCCGGTGAAACGGGAGAGGAACTCCACAGTCCGGCGGTTGTCTGTATGAAAAAGATGCGGCCCGTAACGGTGGACAAGGATCCCGTGTTCGTCCTTTTCATCATAGGCCTGTCCGGCGATATGGGGACGCTGCTCAAGGAGCAGGACGGTTTGTCCCTTCTCTGCCAGGAGACGCGCCAGGGTGCATCCGGCGACCCCCGCTCCTACGATGACGGCATGGTATGTCATGTCTCTCCTTCTCGGGGGATGTACTGAATAGCCAGCAAAGTGATATCATCGTTCCTGGGGCCGTTGCCGCTGAATTTATTGTTCTCTCTGAGCATTTTTTTCACAACATCCACAACACCCGCGGATCCGTAACGGTCCACAGCCTCTTTGACCCGCTCTTTCCCGAACAAGTCGCCTTCGCTGTTCATGCGGTCGGTGATCCCGTCTGTATAGAAGAAGAGCAGGTCTCCGGGAGAGAGCCACAGCCTCTTTTTTTCAGTGAACTCTCCGAAAGAGGGATTTTCAAGCAGATTGAAGCCGATCCCCCGGGAGACAAGGAAGGTGCTTTTGCCCTTTTCCTCCCGATAGAGGAGGGGTTCATCATGTCCACAGCGGATCCAGTCGAAATATCCGTGGACTGTATCGATGACTCCGATGATCATAGTAACAAAAAAACCTCTTTTTTTTGTCTTTCTCAGATAGTTGTTGATAAAAAGCCCCACGTCCACAATGTCGTTTTCAAAAGTGAAGGCCGAATTGATGGCTCCTTTGAGTTCCGCCATAAAAAAAGCTGCCGACACACCCTTCCCCGATACATCGCCGATGACAAATCCGTATTTGTTCTGTCCCAGAGAGACCAGGTCATAGTAATCGCCCCCCACTACCATAGAGGGGATATAAGCGGCTTTGATATCCAGCCCCCGTATGGAGAGATTCCGGCGGGGGAGAAGTTCCATCTGGATCTTTTTAGCGATCTCCATCTCCCGTTTCATCCTCTGGTTCTCGATGGTCTCGGTGAGGTCCTCAAAAGAGATGATGGTGCTCACCAGGGAAGAGTGGGCCTCCCCTTCATAAAAACGCTTGAGGTCTTCCAGGCGTGAGATAAAGGGGACGATCTTGAATTGCAGATAGGCTCCCTTGTGCCAGAATTTTACACTGCAGGCCTCCAGAGTATTAATGGCTTTACCGATGGCCTCTTCAAGCTCGCTTAATGCCTGTTTCTCAAAGACATCATGAAGGTCCACCAGATGCTTTCCGCGGTAGACACAGCGGGTCCGGGTACAGGAATAGCACATCCCCATCCCTGTGCAGATGATTCCTTTCTGCTCCCCCAGTCCCAGGATCTTCCGGCCGGCTGAATTGATGTTGGCCAGAAGACTCCGGTCTGCAGACATGAGTCCGAAGGGGATCCCTT
>Ga0068713_1001381_pt1 | contig 32051 bp, 30 predicted proteins | sample MTBAKSrepl2MetaG_FD_62223 | JGI IMG/M metagenome (GOLD analysis project Ga0068713, IMG submission 62223) | Enrichment culture microbial communities om Arthur Kill intertidal strait, New Jersey, USA, that are MTBE-degrading - MTBE-AKS2 (Arthur... | ecosystem: Environmental > Aquatic > Marine >... | reverse complement strand
AAAGCCGAACAGGCCGGGTTGAAGATCAAGGGATGCGTCCTGGCGTCAGACGCTTTTTTCCCGTTCAGGGACAGCATTGATGAAGCCCATCGGCTTGGTGTGAAAGCCGTGATACAGCCGGGAGGGTCCATCCGGGATAGTGAAGTCATCGAAGCCTGCGATGAACACGGGATGGCCATGGTCTTTACGGGAATCCGCCATTTCAGGCATTGAAAGGACAAGTATGCGTATAGCTGTCATCGGGTCCGGAGGACGCGAACATGCCATTGTGGAGGCCCTGGCCAGGGAGAAGGATCATGAGATCTTTGTGTTTCCCGGTAACGGGGGCACGGCCTGTGTGGCGAAGAATATCCCCCTTCAGGGAGAGCAAAGTGATGAGATCTTCACCGCCGTTCTGGAACATGGCTGCGAAATGGCCGTCATCGGTCCTGAGAAACCTCTTGTGGACGGGCTTGCTGACCGGTTGCGCGAAGAGGGGCTCATTGTTTTAGGGCCCGGGGCTGAAGCCGCTCAGATCGAGGGCTCAAAAGTCTGGGCGAAACGCTTTATGGAACGCCACGGGATCCCCACAGCGGCGCACCATGTCTTTGATTCCTTTGACGAAGCGCGGGACTATATTAGAAAAGAGACAACATATCCCCTTGTCATCAAGGCCGACGGTTTGGCTGCGGGTAAGGGGGTCATCATCGCCTCATCTCCCGAGGAGGCGGAACAGGCTCTTCTGGACATCATGGTGGAGAAGCAGTTCGGTGCAGCAGGAGACCTGGTTGAGATCGAGGAGTTCCTACGGGGAAGGGAGACCTCTTATCTTGTCTTTTGCGACGGAGAGACGTTCTTACCCATGGTAACGTCTAAGGATTATAAAAAAGTCTATGACGGAGACAGGGGGCTGAATACCGGAGGGATGGGGACCTTTTCACCTTCTCCCCTGGTGGATGCCCATCTGGAAAAGATTATCCGGGAGACGATTATACAGAAGGCCGTGGAGGGATTTCAAAAAGACGGGATCCCCTTTACCGGGATCCTCTATGCCGGCCTTATGCTCACAGAGCAGGGCCCCAAGGTTCTGGAGTTCAACTGCCGTTTTGGTGATCCGGAGACACAGGTGATCCTCTCCCGTCTGAAAACCCCGCTGAGCCGTGTGATCCGGGCTGTCCATGAAAAAAAGCTGCATACGGTGACTCTGGAATGGGACGAGCGGGCCGCTGTTTGTGTTATTGCAGCTTCTGCCGGATATCCGGGCACTTATCAGAAAGGGAAGCCGGTAACCGGTTTGGAAAATGTCAGACATGTCAGTGTCTACCATGCCGGGACCCGCAGGCTGGATGGAAAAGTCTACACGTCCGGGGGGCGGGTGCTTGGAGTCACGGCTCTGGGAGACTCTCTGGAGGATGCACGGAATACGGCATACCGGGAGCTGGAAAAAATCACGTTTGAAGGAATATACTACCGAAAGGATATCGGCTCTCTTTAGGGTTTATCATGCACCGGGAGGGGAGCTCTGCCTGGTTTTAAGGATGGATTGTGCTGTATAACAAAAAAGAGATCGGCCGGATTGTAGAGATCCTTGGGAAGGGCGGAATCGTTGCCGCTCCTACGGATACTGTATTCGGCATTATGGGGAAAGCCGGGGACCCGGATGTTCTGAAAAGGATCTATGCTGTCAAAGGGCGTCATGAAGAGAAAAAGATTCCTTTTCTGGCTGCCGGGCGTGAAATGGCCCGTCACTTTGTGAGAGACCCGTTTCCTCCTTTCCTTAAAGAGGCTCTTGATAAGCTTCCGGCAGGGCCCGTGAGTTTTGTGGCTCCGGCTTCAGAGTTCTGGATGAAATTTGGAGCCGCGGACGGATCTATCGCTTTTCGAATCCCTGCAGACCCCTTTCTTACAGAAGTGATGAAAGAACTCGGATCGCCGCTGGTTGCGACGTCCGCCAACTTGTCAGGGCATCCTGTCCTTGAAGATGCCGAGACTGTGGAGAAGGAGCTCGGGGCTTTTCTGGACGGTGTCGTGAAGGGTGCTCCAGGGGGGGGAACCCCTTCGACGATCATCTCTTTCATGGGGGAGTCCCCTTTTCTTATTCGTCTGGGAGCCATGCGCAAGGAGGAGATCCGGAGTGTCCTCCCCCTTCAGACACTGATTCTTTTTGTCTGTACCGGAAACACATGCCGCTCACCCATGGCTGAAAGTTATGCTTCAGTGAGACTCCATGCCCGGAGTCTTTCTGCAGGAGTGAGCACGATAGCCGGCCTGGAACCCTCACCTGAAGCGATGAGGATCATGAGCCGCTACACGGGGACAGAAAAACGCTCTTTGTTTCTGGACCGTGAACTGTTTGGGCGGGCTGACCTGATCCTTGCCATGGAACGGGAACATGTCCGCTTCATCCATGAAAAATATGGGAACGGAAAGGTCTTTCTCCTGGGTGATTTTGCACTCGCGGGGGGAAGAGCGGGAGAAAACGGAGTGTGGACTGTGAAAAAAAAGGAGGGGGAAGGACAGGATGTCCGTGACCCTTTCGGGGGGACACAGGCCGATTACGAGGAGGCCTTTTCCCTTATCAAGGATTACATCGACCGGATAGAGGGAGCGAATGATGAAATGTAAGAGGCCTGTTCTTCTGACTCTTTATGTAACGGAGCGCTGTCAGGCAAAGTGCAGTTTTTGCAATATATGGCGGACAGATAACCCGCGTGATGCCGATCCCGTTCTGTTCAGGGAGATCCTGAAAGAAGCCAGGTCATTATTCGGCCCGATTTTTGTCGATTTTACAGGAGGGGAACCGCTTCTCTATGAACCGCTTCCGGAGCTTCTTAAAACAGCTAAAGAACTGGGGTTCAGAACCTCTGTGACGACAAATACAATCCTCTACCCACAGCGGGCAGAAGAGATCGCAGGATTGGTGGATTTTCTCCTCTTTTCCCTGGACGGGAAACGGGAATTTCACGACCGCAACAGAGGGGTCGCTTCCTATGACCGGGTTCTGGAGAGCCTGGACATAGCCAGAAGCCTGGGAGAGTGGCCGGATCTTCTCATGACCGTGACACACGACAATATCAAGATGATTCCTCATGTGGCTTCTGTGGCTGCTGCCCATGACCTCATCCTCCAGATCAATCCCGTTTTTTCCTATTTCGGAAATGACGGCCTTTCTCCCGAAGACATCAGCCTTATCAGTGAGTATACTGTCTACAGCAAGATCTATATTAACCGCGCCCAGATGAAACTTATCGCTGCAGGGGGGAATCGGTCCATCGACCCGCGCTGCCGGGCGGTCACCTCTCAGGTAGTCATCAATCCGGCAGGAGAAATGCTTCTTCCCTGTTATCACAAAGCGGTGGACTCGATCCCTGTGGCGGGTTCACTTGAGAAAGCCTGCCGCTCTTCTTTAAGGAGCTGGTATGAAAAGAGACAGGGGTCTTTTGATTTTTGTGAAGGATGCACGATCAATTGTTATTTCGACCCTTCGTTTGAGTACCATCTGGACAAGCTCATGGTCTCAAGCCTTTCGGGACGGGCCAAATATGCGTGGCTCCGATACGGGCTACGGCCCATGAAGCAGTTTTTCAACCGCCTGAAGAGAGGACGGTAATATGTTTGTTCCTGTGATCGGATATGCTGAAGTTCATCATCAACGCGGAAAGCTTCCGAATTTTCTCTGGCAGGAGGAGCCTGAGATCTTCTGTGATTTTCCCGGGAGGATAGAACCCGGGACAAGGGACTTTCCTGTGGTCATCTCTGTCAAAGATGCTCACCTTTACCCTGTTTTTATTGTGGAAGTGACGTTGAAATTCCTTTTCCCCCGGACAAAACATGAAGAGCCTCTTTTCAAGGGAAAGATGCTTGTCAACAAGCCTCTGAAACAGCTCCTCTTTGAATCGCCCTGTCCTGCCGCTTTTACGGGTGAAGTCCCTGTAGCCGTGGAAGTAAGATATTTTATCGGCGGCCGGGAAAAGGTCATCACTAACCATAATTATAGGAAGATCAGACATGAACTCTGGATGACCCGGTTTGCTGAAGAATCCCGTCCCCTTTTCCCGGGGTGGTTTGCCGGGGATATCCACTGGCACTCTTCTTTGAGTTCTGATGATGTGGAATACGGGATGGATGCAGAACTGGTCCGTTCTCCAGCCTCTGCCATGGGGCTCCATTTCATCGCCGTAACAGACCACTCCTATGACCTGGATGATCTCTATCAGAATCACCGTGAAAAAGATCAGAAACTGGCCAAGTGGGCCGATCTTCAGAAAAGTGTAGACAGAGTAAATCAAAAGAGTGTGGATTTCACCCTCGTCCGGGGAGAGGAGGCTTCCCTGGGGAATGCCGGTGGACGGAACATCCATGCGCTCATCCTGGGGCATCGCCAATTTGTCCCCGGAAGCGGTGATTCGGCAGAGGTGACATTTCGAAACAGGCCTGATAACAGTCTGAAAGCCGCCCGGGAGGAGGGCCATTTTATTATTGCGGCCCACCCCTTTGAGGGGGCTCATCTCCTCCCCTATCTTTTTCTGCGGCGTGGGACGTGGAGTGATGAAGACCTGGAGCATGCTGACGGGATGGAGTTTTATAACGGCTGCCGGGGAAAGGGCTATGAAAAGGGAAAGAAAAAGTGGATCGAACGGCTTCTCAAGGGGCAGAAGATCTACACCTACGGAGGCAGTGATGCCCATGGTGATTTTATCCGTTATTTTAAAATAGAGATCCCTTTTTTGAAGATGGGATCCTCTCAGGATCATCTCACCGGATCAGTCCAGACTCATGTCCAATGCCGGAAAACGCCCAATGAGGCCATTCTTCTGGAAAACCTCAAAAAGGGGCATTGTTATGTCACCGACGGCCCGGCTTTGACACTGGAAGTGAAGGGGTCTCCCGAAACAGGAATGGGGGATACAGTGGAGGCAGCCCAAGGGGTTATCCTCACAGCGAAGGCTCTTTCCACAGCGGAATACGGAGCTTTCAGGCGGGTCGCTCTCATCGGAGGAAAAAGGGACGGGACTGGTGAAGCCATCCTGAAAGAGGAGTTTGGCGGCGGGTTCACAGCCGCTCTTGAGGGAGAGGCGGATACCCGGCTACAGTATGTCAGAATCGAAGCGGAAACAGAGACGGGAAAGATCGCTTTTTCCAACCCGCTTTTTTTCGCATGAGAAGAGCCCGATATGACAAAGAAGGAGAATAGGATATTCCTCACCGGGTATTATCTTCCCCGTGAACAGTGGACGGGGAAACGGCCCTGTACGAAAGAGGATCAGGATGTCTTCCTTTCTACCATGGATTACCCCCGTGCGGTATTCGCTGCTGGAGGTATTCCCGTTCTCTATCCTCCCATCAATGACCGGGAGTATATCCGGAAAGCCGTGGAAGTATCGGACGGCCTTATCCTCACAGGAGGAGCAGATCTTCATCCTTCCCGGTATGGAGAGGAGCCTATTCCGCGCCTTGGACGTGTGGTTCCCGAGCGGGATGCCTTCGAATGGACGGTTCTGGAAACAGCCCTGAAGCTTGAAAAGCCTGTTCTGGGAATCTGCCGGGGATTTCAGCTCATCAATATCTTTTTCGGGGGAACCCTTTATCAGGATATTGAAAGCCAGGAGGTAAGTGCCGTGAGACATTGGGGAAAAAGGCCGAAAGAGGAAACGGTGCATGAAGTTCATCTTCTTCCGGGGAGCCATTTGAACAGAGCTTACGGGACAGAAATACTCCGGGTCAACAGCTTTCACCATCAGGCATTGAAAACATCCGGACAGGGGCTTCACATCACCGCTACCTCTCCTGACGGGCTTGCCGAAGGACTGGAAGCGCAGGGAAGGTCTCTTCTCATGGCCGTGCAATGGCACCCGGAGATGATGTTTGAGCACCGCCCCATGCAGCTGAAGCTATTTTCATATTTTATTCAGAGCTTACCCGGACGGGATTGAAAAGGAGGCGGATATGGCCAGAGAGACCTTCAGTGATCTTCACAGGATCGAGACAATACTCAAGAAGAATTATATCTGTACAGTGGCTCTCGAGGATGAGACAGCCCCTTATATTTTTGATATGAATTACGGTTATCGGGAGGGAGCCTTCTATTTCCACTCTTCTCCCCGGGGGAAAAAGGCTGTTCTTTTCCGGGAAAAGAAGCGGGCAGGATTCTGGGTCTTATCCTACGCCGAACTTTTCGGAGACAGGGCGGATCCCTGTTCCATGACCATGCATTATGAAAGTGTCACGGGTAAAGCAGAGATCATCGAGGTTACAGAGGCAGATGAAAAAAATGCAGCTCTCAACTGTATTACAACTCAGGCCGGAGGTATCTCCGGGGCTGATTATACGAAAGAAAGCCTTGACGGGGTCCTTATTCTCAAAGCGGTGATCATTGAAGCCAGCGGGAAACGGAGCTTTAAGTGAAACAAAAAGGACCGCTGAGTGTTCTTATATAAAAGATCAAGGAGGATCGATGAATCCCCAGCATTGCCGTCAGCTCATCCAAAAGATGGCCACCGGCACCCCCTCAGAAAAAGAAAAAGCCAGAGACAGATTCCGTCAGCTTCCTGTGACAGGGTATACAAAGACACTGCTTCTCTGTGAAGCGCCCTATTTCAATGATAAGGCTCTCATGGAGGCTGCCCTTGAAAAGCTTTCTTCCTGCACCCTCACTGTCCGGGATCATGTGAGGCTGGAGCGGGCTCTTCACCACTGGTCGCAGACAGAACCCCGGGCACTTAAGGGCTTTTCCCGATACCTCAATGTTATCAGAAGAAAAAATCCGGGCCCTGTCCTCACGGCTCAGTAGACACCGTCCGATACTTATGATCTCTTTTATCAGGAACAATAAGGCATTCAACCTCCGCGCTGCAGCACTCATAAGACGTGGCGAAGAGACCCTTTTTCACACGGTCCGTGGAAATGATTTCTGGGTCCTTCCCGGAGGGCGTGTCCATCTCGGCGAAAGTACTGCGGAGGCTCTCATAAGAGAGATCCGTGAAGAGCTGGGCGCGGCGATAACAATCGTGCGGCCTTTGTGGGCTGTAGAGAATTTTTTTATCCATCAGGGGACAAAGCATCAGCATTTCGGGATCACTTATCTGGCCGAACTCACAGGCCCTGAAGCGCAAACCTATTATGAACTGGACGGGACTCTGGAACGGAAAGAGGGAAATGAGACCCTGCTTTTTCGCTGGATGTCTCCTGAAGAAGCCTCCTCGGTGGAATGCTATCCTTCTTTTCTGAAAGAGAGGCTCCACAACCTTCCCTCCTCATTCGAACACATCATCCATTATGACGAAGTCCCCCCTGAGATAAAAGCGCGGGGATTAGAGTAAAAAAAAAGGGGGAAGAGAACTCTTCCCCCTTTTTTTATATGAGTCAAGACGGGATTATTCGGTCATCCCTTCATCGGTATCTGTTGTTCCGCTGTCATCTCCCGGTTCCATGATCCCTTCTTCTTCTTCAGGGACCTCATTGGGGTTTTTTGAGAAATCGACCGTGATCCGGTCTCCGCCGCTCACAGGAGGAGCGATCTTGACGGACATGGACTCGAAGATCTTATAGACGGCTTCTTTGAGGTTTCCCATGTCTCCTACAAAGGTCAGCTCATATTCCACTGAGTTCCTGGTAGAATTTCGCTGCATGAGGTTTTTCACCCCGTCGGCGTCTTTCAGTTTGGCTTTGAACTCCATGAGCATGGAAAAGTCAGGGACATTAAGAAGCTCCATGGTCACAGCCCGGCCGGAGACAGATTCCGACTCCCACCGTTTGACGAGTTTTTCAGAGATGAATTTTCCGATGGCTGTGCCGCCCTTACGTCCGGCTTTTTTCAAAGCAAACTCCGCTGAATCCTTGTCGATGCCGGTGGCCTTGAATGTGTCAGCGGCATAGATCTGGGCGCTTGACGTGTTGATGATCTTTGCTGAGATCATCACGCGGGCGCGGTAGAAGGTATTTGTCTTGTTCTGGGGCTGGGACTTCACATTAAAGACCAGGATATATTCGGCCTGGTTATTCAGCCCGAAACCCACGGACTCTTTATAGATCTCTTCAGAAGAGGCGAATTTCCTCAGGGTGAACTGGTCGGCGATGCGTTTGCTTACAACGGGGAATTCTTTTTCCGTGAGGTATTCGATGATCCCGTCATAGGCTTCAGCCACCACGGGGTTTCTCGGATTGTCAAGAGAATCACTTACTGTGGGGTCGTAGAGGACGAGGATCCGGGGGTTCCCCATCTTTTCGCGCAGGATCCCCAGGGCGTTGAGATCGTTTTTCAGATCTCCCTGGGAGACTGTGGCTTCGATGGTGACAGTCCAGGTTCCGTCCACTTCCTGTTTTTCGCTGAGGACCTTGTAGTTTTTCACATATCCGCGGGCCTTGGAGAGGATCTTGTCTTCCACAAGCATAAAATTCTGAGTCAGGGACTCAGAATCGATCATGGTCCCGATCCCCTGTTCCACAGCCGCACGCTGGGCTGCCATCTCGGCATCCCTTTTTGTCGTTCCTATACCGGAGGCTGTGACCACCGTCTGAGCGGCTGCTGCCGCTGTGAACAGAACGGCGACGATAAGGATAAGTAATGTCCGTTTCATACATTTCCCTCCCTTTTATTGGGCTTCCCTGAAGAAGCGGATGGTGTTTCCCAGGACAACCGGGTCTTCCTTCAGGTTGAGCTCCATGCGGCCGGGGATCTCAAAAAGAAGATCGTCCAGCTGGCCGTCATACCATACGGTGAAGGATGTGACATTGCCGGCTTTTTTCCCGAGTTTGATCTGATTGGTCATCTCTTTCAGGACACGGCGGATGGAGCCGATCTCACCGAAAGAGTAGTCGTAGAAGACCAGTTTATAAGGACGGCCGTCAGCCACATAGTCTTTCCAGAAGAGGCGGAGCTTGTTCATGATGTCGCCCATGGCGCTGTTGATGGCCTCTTCCATCCCAGCGGAGATGGAGGCGTCTTTGGAACTGAGCGTGAGAGGACGGGAATACCCCGTCTGGGAAGCGATGTTTTCACCGGTCATGACGGTATAAGCGCTGATGGAGATGCTGACTTTTACAGCGCTCATCCCCTGGGAGACGGCCTCTTCCACATCACCCACGACTTTGATATAGAAATCGGCGTTGGTGTTCCGGGCCAGGGTGAGCATCATGTCTTCTTCTCCGGTGTCCATGGCTCCGGCGCTCTTCTCCAGATTGATGAGTTCTTCGTTGGCTTCGATATCTTTGATCTCCTGCTCCCCGATGAAAGGAATATGCTGGTTCTGCAGGAAAGAGCCGATCTTGGCGTAGGCCAGGTCTTTTCTCTTGTAGAAGGCCGGATCGGATGTCTTCTCATCCACATAGGGCATGATGGAGAAATTATCCAGCTGTTTGCGGAGATCCTTGGATGATGCGATGATCCCCATCATCTCCAGGTCTTTACGGATCTGTTCGGTGTTCAGCTTGAAAGTCAATGTCATGGAGACTTTGAACTTTTTCCCGTTAAACTCTTCAGTCCGTTTGGCCGTGATCTTGCCGTTGATCTTGGCTCCGCCTATCTGATATCTCATGGCGTTGGCCAGGACGGCTTCTTTGTTGGTCTGGTATTTCATCTGCTCTTCAGTCATGGTGAGCATGTCCAGGACAACGCTGTCCACGGCATTGAGCAATGCATCGGTCTTGGCTTCTTCGGTGTTCATCCCGCGCCCTGTGGAGCGGACTTCCACAGTCTTCTCATCGATGGGCGTGATCTGAGCCACAGCGAAGGAGACCGCCATGAAAAGAGCCGTCATCAGAATAATTGTCTTTTTCATTGTATCCTCCTTTGCATAAAAAAACGCAGGGGGAGCATGCTCCGCCCTGCGTCCTTGGTTAAACTCGTCTTAGAATGTGATGCCGATCCCGAAGGCCATTCCGACGCCGCCGGGGTTGAAATCCTCAAGCCACATATCGTCCATGGAAAAGGTATTTCCGGAGATCTCTTCAGTGATCTCTGTGGGGTTTCCCAGGACATCATAGGTGAGCTGGGCGAAGGCGGTGAATTCAGGAGTGATGAGGATCTCGGCTCCGCCGCGGACGGTCATCCCGATAGAATGAGCAGAATACTCTTCGACCCCTTCATCTGGAACCCATGAGAAAGAAGAGTAGGTCCCTGAAAGGCCCGCTGTAATAGCCAGCCGGGACAGGTAGAACTTCTTCATAAGCCCCACATCGATGGTGGAGACGTTCATAGTCCAGTCATCCATCACTCCGGGAGGCATACCTTCAGGTTCTTCAAATGACGGGGCGGAGATCCTGGCGTTGGCAGTCAGGTAGAGCTCCGAGATGTTCAGAGAAGAGGCCAGGTTGTATTCAGCCCCTACAAGGAAGGCGGCATGCTGTCCTTCGATGAAGACAGGGCCGTCATTCATTACAGCAAGTTTAAAAGGCACGAAAGCCATCCCCGCGTAGACGTTGACTCCGAGTTTGGGGTCTTCCATGATCTGGTCGCCCTCTTCGCTCCGGCCGATGAGGACCTGGGCTTCAGAGTAATTGGCGTCGATCTTACGGATCTTGGCAAACGCGGTCATGTGACGGTTGCCTTCGGCATCATACGTGTAGGCTTTGTAGCGCTGATCCATGCGGATCCCCGTGTCTTTGCCCATGTCGAAGCCGATGGAGCCGGCGGTCACCGTGGAGGCCACGGCTTTGATCTTGAACTCCGGGATGGCGCGCATGTCTTTTTTCAGGACAGTAAGGAGCCCGCTCACGGCGGCATTGAACTGACGGGCCTTTAAGGCTTCCAGCTCATCTTCTGTCTTGCGGCTGTCGTCGTTCACCAAAGAATCACCCACACTGGAGAAGAGCATCCCCATGAGGTTGGAGCCGTTGTTGGCCTTGATGGTCCGCAGTTTGGCGCCGGTGGAGGTGCTGTAGAGGTCCAGGTGCATGTAGATGACATACTTGTAGGAGACGGGAAGATCCACATCCTCATCGCCCTCTTTGAACGTCTTGGTCTTCACCTCTTCTTTGATGGAATCCACATAGGGGACCAGGGCGTAGGAGTTTTCCAGGGTCTTGAGCAGGTCATCCAGAGTGACCATGGCCTCTTTGAATTTGCCGTCGGCGTCCATACGCTGGGACGCGATGCTTTGGGCGTTGTCCCGGATATAGGCGTCGGCGTTTTCAAGAAAGGCTGTAAAAGACTGTTCCGCCTGGACATCGAAAAAGTCCACGCGGGTAAACTCTTTGACGACCATGTCGTAGATCTCTGTATCGATCTTTTCACGACGCTCCTGGGTCACCAGGGCCTGGTCGACATCGGCGCTGAACTGCGCCGGGAATAGAAAGAGAGATTTTCTCTCATAGGTTTCCAGTTCTTTTGCAGAGACCATCCCTGCAACCAGAACGGCCATAAGCAGCATGGCAATCACTTTTTTCATAATACCCCCTTTAAGCTAATTTCAACTTCACCCTATTATATCATGTGGAAAGCGAAATTCAAAGGTAAAGGGGAAAGGGAAGACTTTTTTTTTAAAAGGTTCAGGGGTAGGCGATGACCAGCCCCCGGGTGCGTTCCGATTCATCCAGGGCTTCCTCAAGAGACTGGATGATGTTTTTATAGGAGGTCTTTTCTTCGATAAAGAGGAGGGCGTAGTCCATTCGGGCTTCGATCCCCGCTTCAGTGAGGCCTTCTTCCACAGCAGCGACTACACGTTCAGCCAGAGCAGCTGCTGCAGATTCCTGCGGGGAACGGAGGAGGATGAGGAATGTAGATTCTTCAAAACGGGCCGGAGTATCGATATTTCGGATGATGGAACGGATCTTCCCTGTGAGCAGACGCAGGCTTTCCGCGACGCGGCGGTTTCCGTAGAGGCGTTTCAGAGAGACGGTGGATCGGTATTTCAAACCCAGAACGGCAAACCCGTGACCATAACGCTCAAGGTAGCCCAGGGCGTCGATGATCTTTAATTTAAAATAGAAGGCGTTGTAAGCGCCTGAGGCCTCGTCGAAGATGGAATTATGGCGGAGCTTCTCTTCAAGAAGTTCGTCATGGAGAATAAAGGCGGCCAGGATACTCAGATTCTCAAAGGTCATGATCTCCTCTTCAGTGAAGGGGGCATTCCGGGCCATGGCGGAAAAACCCAGACAGGAGGTTTTGAACTGAAGAGGGAATAGAAACAGATGGTCGCCTTTCTTTTCCGGGAAGGGGCCGCCGTCTGTGAAAAGGAGTCCTTCTGCACAGCCGGGAAGCCGGCAGAAGGGAGGATCGCTCTCCACGGGGTTATAGTGGCGCTGGAAATGGGAGGAGTACCCCCTGGAGATCTTGACTTTGAACTGAGTCCCTTTTTTGAGGCTGATGGCGCATCCGGCAAGGTGAAGCTGATGAACCGCCGAGTCCATGATTCCAGAGAGCATCTCTTCATGGCTTGTGGCCCGGTTCAACTTGTTCATGAACTCATGGAGAGAGTGGGGCATACCAAAACTCCTTTCTCTATTATAAGTATGGTTTCAAGAAAGAGAAATTTCAATCCTATAGCATAAATTAAGAAAAAATGAAAAATGCAAATTGAGCCTTTATATTTTCGAAAAAACAGGTTATAGTATACATTACTAAACAAATGGAGGTGTGTTATGAAAAAGATGTTAATGATCGTGGTTTTAATGGTTCTGGCTGTGTCCATGGTATCGGCCACCCAGTTCGGCGTGAAAGCGGGCCTTGTCATGTCCAAATTCACCGAGGATTTCGAAGGTGTGGAACCCGGTGTGAATACAGGGCTTCTGTTCGGTGCTATGATCCATATGCCGCTGCCGGCTCTTCCCCTGACTATTATCGGAGAAGCCAACTACATCCAGAAGGGCTCGAAGTTTGAAGAGGGCGGCTATGAGCTGCTCTTCAACACGAACTATATTGAGCTCACCGCCCTGGCGAAGTACAATATCCTCCCCATGGTGGGGATCTATGCCGGCCCCTCCTGGGGTTTTGTGGCTTCAGCTGAGGTCGAATTCGAAGACGGAGAGACCATCGATATCAAAGACGAGATCAAAGGATCAGAGATGTCTCTTAATCTCGGTGCTCAGGGAAAACTCGGCCCCATCCTTCTGGACGGCCGGTATAACATGGGACTGACTGACAATGCCGATGTTGATTTTGGTGAAAAGCTGAAAACAAGCACATTCATCATCTCAGCCGGCATCCTCTTTTAATCAGGTCTTCAGACTCTGATTGATCCTGCCCAGCACTCAGTTTGCATGCAAACTGAGTGCTGGGTTTTTTATTTTATCCCTTGATTACAAGATACAACTTTATTTGGACAAGCCTTTTTTTTTCTTCTATAATGAAATATCCAAACCAAGGAGGCTGAGATGAAAAAAGCGGTGATGATGATACTCTGTCTGTTATTTTTATTGAGCGCCGGGTTTGCCCTGGAGTATGGGGCGAAGACGGGGCTGGTTTTCGGAAAGTATACCGATGAGATCGAGGGGCTCGCTCCCAAGTTTAAAGCAGGCTTTCTCATAGGCGGTTTTTTGCGGATCCCGGTGACGGGGATGCCTCTTACTGTGATCGGTGAAGCCCTTTATACCCAGAAGGGGTCCCATTTCGAAGAAACCGGGTTTGACGCTGATATCAAGATGGACTATTTCGAACTGGTTCTTCTCTGCAAGTATCATTTCCTTCCCCATTTCGGGGTTTACCTGGGGCCTTCCCTCTCCTTTCTGACACAAGCCGAGATCGAACAGGGTGGATCGGGATCAGATGACCTCACGGATGATTTCAAGGGGAGTGAGTTCTCTCTTAACATCGGCGGACAGGCTGATGTGAAATCGTTTGTCTTTGATATCCGCTACAATTTCGGACTCACCGACATCAATGATTCCATCAACGGAGGGGATTTCAGCATCAAGACAAACACTCTTACTCTATCAGCGGGATACATTTTTTAACTCTTGTGTCTTATATATTGATTAACATGGCACCCGGCAGCATCAGCCTGCCGGGTTTTTTTAGAGCCCCTCGCGGAGACAGGGGGGTAATGAAAACAGGAATGCGCCTTGAAATCATCTCAAAATGGATAATACTTATATGTTTCAAACAAGGAGGTATTCAATGAGACGAGTGATTTTTCTTATTGCGGTGATCGTTCTGGCAGCCGGGATGATGCAGGCGTCTGACATGCGTTTCGGCGTCAAGGCCGGCCTGTCCATGGGGAATGTGAACAAAGACGTGGAAGATTTCGGCGCTCCCCCCGAAGCGGATAAAAAGATGCGCATGGGATTGACCTTCGGGGCCATGATGCATATGCCCCTGGGAGAGAAGATGGTTCTCATGGTTGAGGGGGCCTATATCCAGAAGGGGTTCACCCTTGAGTACATGGGCGACGATATGACCCTGAAATTCGATTATCTTCAGGTGGATGCGCTGGCCGGGTATCATTTCTCGGATTCCTTCGGTGTGTACGCCGGCCCCGGGCTGGGTTTCATCATGGCCGCTGAAGAGGAGAACCCCTATGACAGCTATGATATTAAAGATTTTGTAGAATCCACAGAATTTTCCCTCAATTTCGGAGCTCAGTTCATGGCCACAGCCAACATATGTCTGGATGCCCGATACAATTTAGGGATGAGCAGTCTCTTCAAAGAGGATGATGAGTTCGATCTCAGAAGCCGCACCATATCACTCACTGTGGGATATCTATTTTAGAGTAACCATCTCTGCCCGGGGCTTGTTCTGAGTGCCGGGCAGACTTTTTTGTTCTCATTACCATCCATCTAGTATAAAAGATAAGCCGAACCCGTCAGGCCATGGGCGGAACACATGATTTCTTCTCTTGAGAAAAACAGGTGGCAAGCGGCCTTGATTCAACCCGGGAGAAAAGAGGGTCCTGCTCCTTGGAAATTGTTCCGGGCGATGTTATATTTAACTATCAAATACAAGGAGGTATCCGATGAGACGAGTGGTTTTTCTTGTTTTGGCGATGATTCTTGTTGTGGGGATGATGCAGGCTGCCGACATGCGTTTCGGGGCTAAAGCGGGCCTGACCCTGGGGAACATCAACAAAGATGTGGAGGATCTGGGATTTCCATCGGGAATCGATAAAAAGATGCGGTTGGGACTCACCGCCGGAGCTGTGATGCATATGCCCTTTGGGGACAATATGGTCTTTATGGGTGAAGGCGCCTATATTCAGAAGGGAGTCACCTTTGATGACAACGGCGATGAGATGACCATGAAGTTTGACTACATCCAGTTCGACGCTCTGGTGAAGTACCTCTTCTCTCCCAACTTCGGTTTCTATGCCGGCCCCGGGATGGGGTTTGTCATGACTGCCGAAGAGGTGTGGGACGGAGGGAGCTATGACCTGAAGGATGAAGTAAGCTCTACGGAGTTTTCCCTTAATTTCGGAGGCCAGTTCATGGCCACAGAGAATATCGTGATCGATGCCCGGTACAACATGGGGATGAGCGATATTCCAAAGGAAGAGGCACATTTCGATCTCCGAAGCAGGACCATCTCCTTTACCGTGGGATATCTTTTCTGACAGTGGTTGTCAACAGCTCATGTGGCAGAGGCGTTCAACGGATATCCGTTGGACGCCTCATTCATTTTGAGAGCGGGACAGCAGAAAATATTATTTTTTTCATACTTTTCTTTGAAATTTATTCAGACTATGATATAGTAGATTATCAAACACTCATAAAGGAGGAGTTATGAAGAAAATGATTTTTGTTGTGTTGGCTCTTATCCTTGTTGTTGGTATGGTCCAGGCTTCTGACATGCGTTTCGGTGCCAAAGCCGGCCTCACCCTGGGGAATGTGAACAAGGATGTGGAAGACTTGGGAATGCCTGCAGAAGCAGATAAAAAAATGCGCATGGGGATGACTTTCGGCGCCATGATGCATATGCCCGTAGGGGAAAGCATGGTCTTCATGGCTGAAGGCGCTTACATCCAGAAGGGCGTTGTCGTGGAGTTCATGGATGAAGAGATGACCATGAAAATCGATTATCTCCAGTTCGATGCGCTTATGAAGTATGCCTTCGCGGATGCTTTCGGTATCTATGCCGGCCCCGGGTTCGGGTTCGTCATGGCTGCAGAGGAGGAATATCCCGGCGGAAGCATGGACATCAAGGATTTCGTCAAGTCCAGCGAGTTCTCCCTCAATTTCGGTGCCCAGTTCATGGCCACTGAGAATATCGTCCTGGATGCCCGCTACAACATGGGCCTGACTACGATCCCTGATGAAGAGGGCGCTCCGGAAGTCATGTCCCGGACCATCTCTCTTACTGTCGGGTATCTCTTTTAATCAGTTCTGAAGAACTTGATTGTTTCAGCCCAGCACTCAGTTTTGGAACCAAAACTGAGTGCTGGGTTTTTTCTTTTCAAAAAAGCGAAAGCGTGCTATCCTCAAATCTGTAAGGAGACAAGGGATATGCATTTAAGACAAGCCTTGACCGTATCGGTTTTTCTTTTTTTTCTGAGTGTGCTCAGCGTTCAGGCAGAAGGATTGGGCCCCGGGATCCGTGTCTCTGCGCTCTGGAGCGGCGGGGAAGAGAAGCCAGGCGGGGAAGCCGCCCTCTTTTTTCAGAAAGCCCTTCTGGACAGAGCCGCCATTTCTTTCGGCGGGGGATATGCCATTGCCTCCTACGGACTCTCTTCTGACGAAGAGAGCCTTCGGTTGTCAGGCCCGTTCTTTTTTACCGAGGGGAAAATCCTTCTCCTCTCTTTTCTGTCGGTAAGTGCCGGGATGGAGTGGCATATGGCCGGCCGCGGAGATTATTTCTCTTCCGGGAATGATTCGGAGCTGGATTCCGACGCCTTGCGCTCTTTTTATGCAGGGGGTGTTTTCGGGATTCAGATCTTTCTGGACAGCGGGTATCTTCTCGAAGGCCGCTATTTCAGGTCTTTAGATAATGTCATCGATGAAAACGGATTCCCCGGAGATGAGTCTCTCTCTCCGGAACATATTTCGCTGGGGCTCTCAGTCTATTTCTAAAAACGAAATGCTTTTTGGTTGCCTCTGCAGGCCTTCTGTTATAGAATAGCCCTGAAATCAAAGAGATTGAAGAGAAGGAGGCACTTATGGCCGTTATCGGGTCGAAACCTTTGACTATTGAGGATGTCTGGCGTGTGGCGGTTCTGGGCGAAGAGGTCTCTCTTGACGAGACAGCCCGTGACAATATCCTGGAATCGCGCCGGCGTGTGGAAAAGATCCTTGAAGAGAAGAAGACTGTCTACGGTATCAATACAGGTTTTGGAAATTTCAGCAATGTCCGTATTTCCGGAGAAGAGCTGAAACTTCTCCAGAGAAACCTCATTCTCTCCCATGCGGTGGGTGTGGGGGATCCTCTTCCAGCAGAGACAGTGCGGGCCATCATGCTTCTTCGGGTCAACGCCCTGGCGCTTGGGTTTTCCGGCATTACATTGGAGGCCGTTGAGGCCCTGACACAGATGATCAATAAAGGCGTCCACCCTGTGGTCCCCTCCCAGGGATCTGTGGGAGCGAGCGGAGACCTGGCGCCCCTTGCGCACGTGATGCTTGTCCTCATGGGCGAAGGGGAAGCCGATTACCGGGGGGAGCGGCTTCCCGGGAAAGAGGCCATGAAAAGAGCCGGGATCGAACCGCACACTCTTCTGGCTAAAGAAGGGCTGGCTCTTATCAACGGGACACAGGTCATGACAGCGGTGGGAGCTTTGGCTCTCTACAGGATCAAACGGCTGTCTGTGCTCACCGACATCATCGGCGCCATGACTGTGGATGCTCTTTTAGGAACCGATAAAGCTTTTGACGAGCGGGTCCATCTGCTCAGGCCCCATCGGGGGCAGGGAGCATCTGCTTCCAATCTGCGCGAACTGATCAAGGGAAGCGCCATCCGGGCTTCGCATCTCCAGTGTGAAGAGGTCCAGGACGCTTATTCATTACGGTGTATGCCCCAGGTACACGGAGCTTCGAAAGACGCTCTGCGTTATGCGATCAATGCCGTTGAGACAGAGATCAACAGCGCCACGGACAATCCCCTGATCTTTGAAGATGAAGCTATTTCCGGCGGAAATTTCCACGGCCAGCCCGTGGCTCTGGCTATGGATTTTATGAAGACTGCCGTGGCAGAGTGGGGCAATATTTCCGAACGCCGTATCGACCGGCTTGTCCATCCGGCCTATAACAGAGGCTTGCCCGCTTTTCTCACGGAAAAGGGAGGGGTGAATTCGGGCTGGATGATCCCCCAATATGTAGCCGCAAGTCTCGTATCGGAGAACAAAGTACTGGCTCACCCGGCTTCCGTGGATTCCATCCCCACATCAGCAGGTAAGGAAGATCATGTGAGCATGGGGACTATCGCCGCCCGACAGCTTCAGATGATCACTGATAATGTCTACTATATTTATACTATTGAGGCTATGGCAGCGGCCCAGGGGATCAACTTTAGAAAACCAGACAGAGGCGGGGCCGGAATCGATATTGCGGCTTCTCTTATCCTGGAGAAGATGCCTCCTTTGACAGAGGACCGATGGTTTAAGCCGGAGATCGAGAAAGTCCATGAGCTTCTCTCTGCCGGTGATTTTATCGAAGAGGTGGAAAAAGCTTTGGGCACAGCGCTGCTGCCCTGAGAGAAGGAGGTCTATATGTTGTCGAATCATGATATCTCGCAGGCCATGACCATTAAACTGGATGCTGTCTTTGAGGAATTGCCTCCTCCCCCTGTCTTTCAGGACGGGATCCGGAGGGCTCCCAAGCGTGAGCTGAACCTCTCTGAGCATGATATGGAACTGGCTTTGGCCAATGCGCTTCGCTATATTCCGGAGAAGTGGCATGCGACACTGGCTCCTGAGTTCGCCCATGAGCTGCTCACCCGCGGCCGTATCTACGGATACCGTTTTCGTCCTCAAGGGCGGTTGTACGGGAAACCCGTGGAGGAGTATCCGGGAAAAACCCTTGAAGGGAAGGCTTTCCAGGTGATGATCGACAATAACCTTGATTTTGAAGTGGCGCTCTATCCTTATGAACTGGTGACGTACGGGGAGACAGGGCAGGTCTGTCAGAACTGGATGCAGTATCATCTTATCAAATTTTATCTCCGGGAGATGACAGACGAACAGACCCTGGTCCTCCATTCAGGGCATCCCGCAGGCCTCTTTCATTCTCATCCCGGGGCTCCCCGGGTGATCCTCACCAACGCCTTGATGATCGGCATGTTTGATGATGTGGAGAACTGGACCCGTGCTGCTGCCATGGGAGTGGCCAACTACGGCCAGATGACTGCCGGCGGGTGGATGTATATCGGACCCCAGGGAATCGTCCACGGGACCTACAGCACCATTCTCAATGCCGGCCGCATCAAGCTGGGGATCCCAGCAGACGGAGACCTCAGCGGGAAACTCTTTATCTCATCGGGATTGGGCGGGATGAGCGGAGCTCAGCCCAAAGCCGTGGAGATCGCAAACGGCGTGGGGATCTTTGCGGAAGTGGATGCATCGCGCATTGAGACCAGACATTCCCAGGGCTGGGTATCAGCGGTGGCTGAAAGCCCTGAAGAAGCTTTTTCCCTGGCTGAAGAGGCTGTTAAAAAAGGAAAGGCTCTTTCCGTGGCCTTCCATGGGAATATCGTGGATCTGCTTGAGTATGCTGTCACAGCCCATAAGCATATCGACCTGTTGTCTGACCAGACGTCCTGCCATGCGGCTTATGACGGGGGGTATTGCCCTCAGGGGATCACTTTTGAAGAGCGGACCAGGCTTCTTGAACAGGACAAAAAGGCCTTCGTCAAGCTCGTTGACCGCTCCCTTCAGAAACATTACGAGCTCATCAAGACCCTGGTAGAACGGGACGTCTACTTTTTTGATTACGGGAACTCTTTTATGAAAGCTGTCTTTGATGCGGGAGTCACCGAGATCGCAAAAAACGGAAAAGATGAGAAAGACGGTTTTATTTTTCCCTCGTATGTGGAAGATATTCTCGGCCCCCAGCTCTTCGACTACGGATACGGACCCTTCCGGTGGGTCTGTCTTTCCGGGAAAAAGGAGGATCTCCTCAAGACAGATGCTGCGGCAGCATCCTGCATCGATGCGGAGCGCCGTTATCAGGACAGAGATAATCATGTATGGATCAAAGATGCGGATAAAAACAATCTTGTGGTGGGGACTCAGGCGCGGATCCTCTACCAGGATGCGCTGGGCCGGATGAACATCGCCCTGAAATTTAACGAGATGGTGCGAAACGGAGAGATCGGCCCTGTCATGCTGGGACGGGACCATCATGATACAGGGGGGACCGATTCTCCCTTCCGTGAAACCTCCAATATCAAAGACGGCAGCAATATCATGGCGGAAATGGCTGTCAATTGTTTTGCAGGGAATGCCGCCAGGGGAATGTCTCTCATCGCCCTTCATAACGGCGGAGGGGTTGGAATCGGAAAAGCCATCAACGGCGGATTCGGCCTTCTTCTAGACGGCAGTGAAAAGACCGATGAGGTGATAAGGAATGCCATTCCCTGGGATGTCATGGGCGGAGTCGCCCGCAGAGCCTGGGCGCGCAATGAGAACGCAATGGCCACAAGCATGGAGTATAACAGACTTTTCAGAGGGAGGGACCATATTACCCTGCCCTATGTTCCTGCTCCGGAGCTGGTCCGTGCCGCTTTGAAAGAAGCAGGGGGAAAATGATACCGGCGGGGGAGACCCCGCCTATTTTTTATCGACCAGACGGGAGATCTCCCGGCGCATGGACTGTGTGTCCATGCTGCACCTCTTCTCTTTAAACTCATTCAGGATCTTTTTACGCTCTCTGTGCAGTTTTCTGACAGTGCCGAGGCTTTGCAGAAGGATGACGCAGGGGTAACGGCCCTTGGCATGGATGATGTCACTGCGTATACGGCGGGCTTTCTTCTCCAGGCGTTTCAACGAGGGATCAAGCCCCCGCCAGTCGATTCCGTAAGCTTGTTCCAGAAGCCGGATAAACCCTTTGACTGCCGGTGCTGAAGTCGTGTCGAAATCAAGCCAGAGCCGGGCGGCTTCCTTTTGCGGGTAGAGCCCGTCGCGACAAGCCATGGATTTAAAAAGAATCCCTGTAAGGCGTTCGTAACGGACAAAAAAGATGACAAGAGCAGTTTCCAGAAGACACCGTATCATAGTGTCATTCTACTCATAAAAAAAACTGAGTCAAAATGAATATTTTATTGACAACACCCTCTATGACTTTAAAATATTATGGATATGGGAAAATAATTCTTGTGATATTTATTTAATTTAGCTTTCCGCAAGAATTATTTAAGCTGTGTGTGTGATGAAAAGGAGGTATCATGTGAAAAGAGTTCTTTTGTGGTCCCTGGTTCTGACGGTCGCATTCTCTTTCGGGTGTACAAAAGCCAGTGATATGCTCAACTCTGAATCGGTGAGTACGGGAAGCCTCAGTGCTCCTATGAACGCCGTCCCGGGACAAGCTGTCCCCGGTGAGTATATCGTCGTCCTGAAAGACCATGTGTCATCAAAGGGCGTCGAAGCCGTGACACGTGTGGCCGAAAAACTGGCCGCCCGCCACGGTGTGGATTTTCCCGCAGTCAAAAAACATGTCTTCGGAACAGCTATCAAGGGGTTTTCCGCGCGGTTAAACGAAAACCAGCTTCAGAAGCTGGCTGAAGATGGCGATGTGGCCTATATTGAACCTGTCCAGGTCATGGGAATCGTTAAAAAACCTGTGGTGCCCCCGGATGATGATCCGTCCGGCCAGGCCGTACCCTGGGGTATTACCCGGGTGGGCGGTGGAGTGGATGCCACCGGAGCGGTAGCCTGGGTCATCGATACAGGAATCGACCTGGATCATCCGGACCTCAATGTGGATATAAGCCGGAGCCGGACTTTTGTGGCCCGGACAAAAGACGCCAACGATGAAAACGGACATGGGACCCATGTTGCCGGAACCATCGCTGCCAAAGACAACAGTATCGGAGTCATCGGAGTCGCCGCCAACGCCACAGTGGTCGCTGTCCGTGTCCTGGACCGCCGGGGAAGCGGAACCACAGACGGCGTGATCGCCGGTGTGGATTACGTGGCAGCCAACGGGGCTCCCGGAGATGTGGCTAACATGAGCCTTGGCGGAGGGATCTCTACAGCTCTGGACGAAGCTGTGCTGAATGCTGCCTCCAACGGCATCAAGTTTGCCATTGCCGCCGGCAATGAAGCTCAGAATGCCAACAACTGTTCACCTGCGCGAGTCAACCACACCAATGTCTATACTGTCTCTGCGGTGGATTCTTCTGACCGGTTTGCCTATTTTTCCAATTATGCCAATCCTCCCGTGGACTATGCAGCTCCCGGAGTGGGAATCCTTTCCCTGTATAAGAACGGCGGGACAGCGACCCTGGATGGAACATCCATGGCATCGCCCCATGTGGCCGGCCTTCTTCTCCTGGGATCTGTTCATGCGGACGGGTATGCCGTCAACGATCCCGACGGAAATCCCGACCCCATCGCCCACCATTGATCTTACAGGGTGCCCTTTCCGGGCGCCCTCTCTTTCATTGATTTTTATTTAAAACTGATTATAATTGCTTATAAAGGAAGGAAAAGCGTGGTCAGTAATGCATTGATTCTTCTGGCAGCCTTTATTTTCTTTTCCAAGCTGCTGACCGATTTTTTCTATAAGATCAATCTTCCCCCTGTCCTGGGGATGATCATCATCGGGTTGATCCTCGGGCCCAGCGGGTTTGCATTCATTGTTCCCGAAACAGCTGATTACGAGAAATTGAAATTTTTTGCCGATATCGGCGTGACCATCCTTCTCTTTATGGCGGGTTTGGAAACGGACCTGAGACAGATGCGTCTTGTGGGGAAAAATGCCTTTATTGTCGCTCTGGCCGGCGTCTTTATTCCTCTGAGTATGGGTTTTGGTGTGACCTATCTCTTTTATTCATCTGTGACGACCTCCCTGATCATGGGGATCATCCTCACAGCCACTTCAGTCTCCATCACGGTGATGACCCTCATGGATATGCAGAAACTCAAGACCGTAGAGGGGAATATCATCTTAGGTGCGGCGATCATTGATGACATCCTGGGGATCCTCATGCTCACCTTCATGTTCGGTTTTATGGGAGAGAGCCAGGGAGGAGTTTTTTCAGCGATTCTGGTCATCGTCCTTTATATTGCAGGAGCCGCCCTTCTGGGAGTCTTCCTCTTTCCCCTGATCTTAAACTTTGCCAACAAGATGAAAGCTGAGATGCCTGTGGTCTCCATCGCCCTGGCTCTTCTCTTCTGCTTTGCCTGGGCGGCACAGAAAGCGGAGATCGCTGCGATCACCGGAGCCTACCTGGCCGGCCTTTTCATGGGCCAGACCCCGTTCAGGCACCGGATCAATGAGGGAGTCTCCATGGTGGGCCATACGGTCTTTATCTCTCTCTTTTTTATTTTTATCGGGGTGGAGACAAATTTGCGTGTCACTAAGCTTCATGTCACATATACGATTCTCATCATCCTTGTGGCCATTGCAGGCAAACTCCTTGGCGCTGGCAGTGCTGCCCGGGCCATCGGTTTTGGATGGCGGCGCTCTCTCACCATCGGCGCGGGGATGATCCCCCGGGGGGAAGTGGCTCTGGTCATGGCCTCTCTCATCGCTACGGAGATGAAGGGAGCGGCTTTTAATGAGACGCAGTTCAGCGCAGTAGTCATCATGGTTACAGTGACCGCTCTGGTCACTCCGTTTATGTTAAAATATATCTTTAGAGATTAAAGGAGGGTCCTATGCTCCAGCAGTTTTTAGATGTCTCAAAAATATTTTTTGATCCCAAAGTCAGTGATAAAGAGGAGCTGTTCGCCCTTTTCTCTTCCAGAGCCCAGGAAGAGGGATGGGTCACATCCGCAGAGCAGATGAATGACGGGGTGAAGCAAAAAGAGGAAGCGGGGACTGTGGAGCTTAAACCTCACATCGTCCTTCCCCATGCCCGGGGAGCTTATGTCAGTCAGCTTTTTGTCCTCATGGCCTATTTCCCCCGGGGACTTGCCTATGAAGGGGCCAGGGGGAGAAAAGCCGAGATCGTCTTCTATATCGGGGTTCCTGAGGGGGATCAGAACTATCTGAAACTTTTGGCGTCCATCTCCCGGCTGGTCAGCAGCGATGAGTTCGTTGCTGCCGTGAAACGCTCGGAGATCAGAGAAGATATCCTCTTTGCCATTAAAAAACACGCCCTTCAGGTCACCGTGGAAGAGAAGAAAACGAAGAAGTTCATTATCATCCTGAGCCTCAACGAGGCCATTGAAGAGGCCAGGATCTCCTCCTTTTTCACGGAAATCGGAGTGGGGCTTCTCACAGAACTCCAGGGACGGAATATCGGGAACAGCCTGGGGCTCATGTCCTACTTTTCAGCTATGGGATTCGGAAAGGCCCGGGGCCAGTATAACAAGACCTATATGGGGGTCACCGATGACGAAAAAGGAGCGGCTCAGCTCTATGCCCTTCTTAAACAGGCAGGGATCGACCTGGATGAAAACGGGAAAGGGACTTTGATGCAGTTTTCTGCCTGGGACATCTACGGAGGACATCCCGAAGATATTTTTTAGCTTTCTTCACGGTTTTCCTTGACACTTTCTCAATCCGTGTTATTCTTCACTCATAAAGTTAGCTAAGGATAATTCGAGGAGTAGCAATGGCTGACAGAAAGGGCGCATCCATGGCTCCATTGTCACAGTTTCATAAAGGGGCTCATGTTATCATAAGGGATATTCAGGGCGGTCCCCATTTTGTCTACCGCCTTCATGCTCTGGGCCTTTTCCGGGGTAAAACTATTGAGATCTTAAAAGCTTCCCCGGGCCCCATGCTTGTCAAAGTGGGGAATTGCCGCATCGGGTTGGGCCATAAACAGGCTATGAAGATCTTCTGCACCTCAGAGGAATAAAAATAAGATGAAAGAAATCGTCATCGCATTTGCGGGAAATCCCAACGTGGGCAAGACAGCGCTGATGAATGCGATCTCCGGGAGTTCGCTCCAGGTGGGGAATTGGCCCGGGGTAACAGTAGAAAAAAAAGAAGCTGTCTTTGTGCGTGAAGGGAAGCGTTTCCGCGGAGTGGACATCCCCGGGATCTATGCCCTCACTCCCTACTCCCTTGAAGAGAAAGTAGCCAGGGATTTTCTTCTGGAAGAACGTCCGGATATTATCATCAATGTCATCGATATGACCAATGCTGAGAGAAACCTCTCCCTTACCCTTCAGCTTATGGAACTGGGGATACCCATGCTCCTGGCGCTGAATATGTGGGATGAATTTATCCATCTGGGCGGGGAGTTCGATATCAGCCTCTTTTCTCAGGAGATCGGTCTTCCTGCTGTGAAGACAGTGGCCCGCTCGGGGGAAGGTGTCCCAGAACTCCTCCGGGAAGCCGTCAAGCTTGCGGAACATCCCGTCATTCCCCGTCTTCCCGTCTATAAGCATATGACAGATGCCATGGTAGACGAGAAGATCAAAGAGACATCCCGTATTCTGGAAGAGTGCGGATTAAAGGGACGGTATCCTCTCCACTGGATGAGTGTCAAGGCACTGGAGGGAGATGAGGAGACCCTGGAACGTCTGGAGCGATGCCGTATCGAAGACCGTTTTGAACCCCTTCGGGAAGAGATCCGGGCTTATCATAAACAAAGTGTCCCTGAAGTCATTGCTGATATCAGGTCGGGATATATCAAGGGCCTTCTGCGATCCTGTTACAGGCAGACGGGAAAGACCCGCCGCCAGTGGACAGATCTCATCGATTCTGTGGTCCTCAACACTTTTCTGGGGATCCCGCTCTTTTTTCTCATGATGTACCTTATGTTCCGGTTTACTTTTGAAGGAAGCGCTCCTTTTGTGGGCTGGGCCGATTCCTTCTTTACCTCATTTCTCGGCCGTTATGTCGATGCCGGTCTCTCCGCGGCGGGGGCAGCAGACTGGATCAGGTCTTTGGCGGGAGACGGCATCATCGGCGGGGTGGGGGCTGTTCTCTCTTTTGTCCCCCTTATGGCTTTTCTCTACTTTTTTCTGGGCCTTCTGGAAGAGAGCGGGTATATGGCCCGGGCCGCCTTTGTCATGGACCGGGTGATGCGTTCCGTGGGCCTCCCCGGAAAAGCTTTTGTCCCCCTTCTCATCGGATTCGGATGTAATGTCCCTGCTATCTATGCTTCCCGGACATTGGATAATGAAAAAGAGCGTAAACTCACCGCGCTTCTCACTCCCTTCATGTCCTGTGCCGCCCGTTTGCCGGTCTATGCTCTCTTTACAGCTGTCTTTTTCAAAGAGTCAGCCACACAGGTGATCTTCGGACTCTATGCCGCCGGGATCCTTGTGGCTGTGATCATAGGGCTTCTTTATAAAAAGATCTTCTCCCGGGGGGAAGAAACCCCGCTTATTATGGAGCTTCCTCCCTACCGCATCCCTACGGGAAAAATGATCTGGAATGCTATCTTTCAGCGGACGAAATCATTTGTCCGAAAGGCCGGAACGCTTATCCTGGTCACCATGGTCATCCTCTGGGTGATGATGAATCTGCCATACGGCACACCGGTGGAAAAGACATTGCTGGGAAGAGGAGCTCGTCTCATCGCTCCTGTTTTTCAGCCTAACGGTTTCGGGAAAGTGGAACCGGTGGCGGCGCTTATCCCCGGAATCGTGGCCAAGGAGGTCGTTGTGGGGGCTCTTGGACAGATGTATCACGAGACAGAGGAAGAAGCCGTTGAAGAGGCAGAGCCGCTGAGGCCTCTTCATGACCTGGGACGGGAGTTCACAGGATTAGGGAGGGCTGCACTCGATTCTGTCAAAGGGGTCTTCGGCATCAGGGCCCTGTCAGCGTTTGACCTCCCCGAGGAGGAAGAGACCGGGCTCAGCCGGCGCATTGAAAAAGATTTTACACCACTCTCCGCTCTCTCCTATATGGTCTTTATTCTCCTTTTTGTCCCTTGTGTTGCCGTACTGGCTGCTGTGAAACATGAATTCGGATGGAAGATGCTTTTTTACGTCCTGCTTCTTACACTCATCGTCCCCTGGCTGGCCTCGCTGGCTGTCTATCAGGGGGGGCTCCTTCTGGGAATGGGGTAAGGATGACTGATTTTATCATCGCCACCGTGGGGTTGGCCGCCGTGATCCTGCTTGTCCTCATGATGAAAAAAAGAAAAAAGAAGTGCCTTACGGGATCATGTGACGGGTGTCCTGCAGCGGGAAGCTGCAATTGGAGAGATCCTGAAAAAAGAGACTGATGCCTTGAGAATCCTGCGAACCTCCGTTATAATCTTAACAAATCCAAGGAGGAATCTCATGAAAAGACTGGTTCTGATGACGTGTATCCTTTTGGCAGTGACTCTTTCAGCAGTTCCTGCCAGCAAAAATATGACATTCAAAGTGGGGCTCTATGCTCCTGCCGAACTCAAAGCCGGGGCCATCTGGGGGCTTGAATACGGTTATGCCATTGATGAAAATGTCTCCATTCTCTTCGGAGGGGATCTTTACTGGAAGACCATCGAAGATAAAGAAGACCTGGGAGATACGGAAAGTGTCGGGGTCAACCTGGAAACCGGCCGTTATCTCAGTAAATGGAAGGGTTTTCATATGCCTCTTACAGCAAAGATCAGAATGGCGATCCCTCTGGACAGTTACTCGTCTCTGAAACCCTTTGTGACAGCGGGGCTGGGGATCGGATATACCCATATCTCTTTTACGGATCTTGCTGATGACGGGACAGATCCCCAGGAGGATTCACTGACCTATACAGGTTTCGTCTGGCAGGTAGGCGGGGGTGTCCTCTACAGGATCGGATCACGATCCAGCCTTATCGGGGAAATGATCTATAACGGAGCGAAATTCGAAAAAGATGAAGAGGGTGGCTATTACACCACACTCAATTCCTCAGGCCTGATGCTCCGTGCAGGTATTAATATTCTGATGTTTTGATTCTTTAAGGAACCGGCCTTAACGGGCCGGTTCCATCCCATCCAGCCCCAGCCAATGTTTTATACTTCTGTCATAGCGGATGATCTCGTCTGGTTCAAAGAATATGGCGATCTCCCGTTTTGCGTTTTCAACAGAGTCAGAAGCATGGATGACATTAAACTGGGTATTGAGACAGTAATCTCCTCTGATCGTTCCCGGAGGAGCTTCATTGGGAGTAGTGGGCCCTGTGAGTTTTCTTCCAATATAGACCGCATTATCCGCTTCCCAGACCATGGCGACAACGGGGCCTGAGGTGATGAACTCAATGAGGGCTTCATAGAATGGCTTTTGGCTGTGTACAGCGTAATGGCGTTCTGCGTGTACTTTGTCCAGGAGAAGGAGCTTGAGCGCCACAAGCTTCAATCCCTTTGTCTCGAATCTCGTGATGACATCACCCACCAGGGCTCTTTGAAGCCCGTCGGGCTTCACCATAATAAAAGTCTTTTCTACCACGATTCACTCCTCCTTTAATTTTAACCGGCCGACGACTTCAAAATGAAAAGTACGGGGAAACATATTGACAATAAGATATTTTTCTAATTGGTAACTGTCCATGTCGGTGATGTCTCTGGCGAAACTGGCTACATTACAGGAGCTGTAGATAATATAAGGAAACCTTTTTTCGCGGATGAAGGACCTCACCAGGGGTGAAAGGCCGCCGCGGGGGGGATTGACAACAAGAAGGTCGGGCCGGAGCCTCTTGAGGTCGTGGGTCATCAGGTCTCCCTGTATCAGGGTAAGCTCTGCGGAGGAGAAGCCGTTGGCCCGGATCCCTTTCTCAAACAGAAACAGGGAAAGGGGATTGTTTTCAATGCCCGTTACATGCCTGAAATGGGCCGCCAGCTTCAAGGCGATGGTGCCCGACCCGCAGTAGAGGTCTAAAACGGACGACTTCGGTGAAGCGGCTTCACAAGCCCAGCCGGTGATGGTATCCAGCCAGGGAGCGACAACAGCGTCATTGGATTGGAAAAAAGTGTCCGGGGAGACGAAATAGGTCATTGCGGCGATATTTTTGGAGCCGAAAACTAGACGGGCGGTATCGGTCTCTTTAGAGACATATTTGGGATAGACCCTGGTGAGAAGCCCTTCATCCGTGGTCAGAAACCGGACTTCACCCTCATCATGGGAGCGGGAGAGACGAAAACGGCTCATGGCTGTTTCAATATCCGGATGGGCCAGGGGGCAGGATGGAATGTCCAGAAGCCGCTTGGAGAGCTTTCTGTGCAGCCCCATGGCCTGGGGAGAAAAGGTGAACTCCATATTGTTCCGGTACCCGAATGTAAGAGGGGAGGGGATCAGACGTTCCGGGATGCTTCCCAGAAGCGCAGTGGCCAGAAGAGTCTTTATCTCATGCTCTCTTTCCAGGGTCAGATGCTGGAGGTCACATCCTCCGCATTGGGTAAAGAAGGGACAGGCGGGGTCGATACGGTACGGCGAGGGATGACTGAGGAGGGTCTCTGTCCTGTGATAGCTTTTTCTTTTTTTTCTGAACCAGGGGCCGTAAGTCTCTTCTCCGATATCAGTATAGAGACAGAGCAGATCCCTCCCTGCGCTCCCCCGGCCTGTAAAGAACCCTTTCGGGGATAGTCCTGTGATCACTGCAGAGTCATATCGTTCCATGATCTTATCTTACCATAGAGGAAGGTAAAGTAAAGAGGATGAGAAGAAGGGAATGGCCCCTCCTCTGTGAAGAGGGGCCCAAAGATTCCTATAAAGGAAGGCGGTAGGTCAACCTGAGCTGAAAGGAGCGTTCCGGAGTCCTGTATCCCGGATAATGGACATACCCGCTTACACCGGTGATGAGCGGAGCAGGCCCGAAGCCGGAATCAACTATCTCCACAGTCTGATGGTAAGTCTCGCCGGTGAGGTTGTCTCCCTTCAGATTGACGGAGAGGCTGTCTGAGACATTCCAGGTGAGAGAAGCGGAAAGCAGGGAATAGGCTGGCATGGTCAGGACCGGATAACCGGAGAGACGCTTTCCTACTGTATTCAGAGAGATCTCAGCCGCCCCTTTGGGGCAGGAGAGGTGGAGCCCGGCAAGGGAAGAGGATTCCGGGATCATGGGCATGTCCGTATGGGGGTCTTCTGTGGTGTCCCTGGCCTGTGTGATGAGATAGTGGCCGAAAAGACGGACTTCCCATACCCCGGGATGGAAGGCCAGAGAAGAGCGGATCTCAAGATTATCGATGAGAGCTTTTCCACGGTTCTCATAGCGGTTCAGAAGATAGTCCATGGTGATGTAGTCTCTAAAGGCCTCACGGCTCCAGAAGAGATCGAATTCAACACTGTCGTCAAAAAGCCTGTTTTCCATCCTGATATTGACATTAGACCCTTGTTCAGGCTTCAGATCGCGGTTGCCCACGGTAACAGGCGAGGATGTCATCCAGTCCAGAGCCGTTCCGTAGAGCTGGAACAGGGTGGGCAGGTTGTAGGAGGTCCCGTAGTTCACGGAGAGATCCGTTTTCCATGGGACCCGGAGGGCGTTCCAGCGGACTCCGGCTTTGTAGACTATAGCTCTTTCGCTGCTGTCTGTATGGGGGAGCAGGACCCGTGCTGCAGCATCAAAGGAGAACCTTTCGGATAAAGAAGTGAAGAGGCCGGTATAGAACTCGGAGAGGGCCATGGTTTCTCTTTCCATATCATAGTCATAGGAGGTGTCCTGACGAGCCTGTTCAAAAGTCAGATCGCTTCCCAGAGACCAGGTGGCCCGTCCAGCGGAGATATCGTCCTGGAGAGAAAGGCGGAGTGTGGAACCGGCATACCTGTCTGTTTCCATGCCGTTATCCTGATAGATGCGGCGAGTCTGGTTCAGGCTCAGAGTCAGAAGGCTCCGGTGGTTTGAAAAGACCTCCCCTTCTCCGCGAACCATGGCAAAGAGGGTTCTGTTTTCTTCAGTCAGGGGCGCATCGGCAGCCTGATAAGACCAGCTGTCATAATCCAGCGACGAGTTCATATAGCGGACCCGGGCAGTGAGAGAGACATCGTCGGACAGGGAGCCGTCCAGGGCGGCTGCAAGCGTATATCCACTGGCTCCATCCTTTTCTGACCCCTGGGGGGACAGGTTATATCCGTCCGCTGTCATATATTCTGCTGTGACAGTGGCCGCTGTCCGGGAAAAAGTATGGGAAAGAGAGGCTTCCCCGGAAAAAAAGGCATAACTTCCCCTGGCCAGAGAGAGAGTAAGTTCCGGAGAAGGGCCGGAATCTGTTATCAGGTTGACCACCCCTGTAACAGCATTGGACCCGTAAACGGCGCTGTTAGCTCCCCGGACGATCTCTGCCCGGTTCACACCGGCCAGGGAAAAATTGGGAAGGCTGAAGCCCCGTTCGATTCCTGTGGAGTTGGTGAGAGGAATCCCGTCCAGGAGGACAAGAAGGTTTTTTGAAGCGCTTCCTCCCAACCGGACAGAAGAGCCTCCCCAGGGCCCGTATTCTGCCACGGAAAAGAAAGAAAGGGAAGAGAGAAGGGAATCAAGGTCATTATATTCTTTTTCCCTGAACTCCTCTTCATCGATGACAGTGACATCTGCAGTGACCTGGGCCGGATCCTCTTTGACCCGGTTGGCTGTGATGAGGTACTCTTCCGGAATGGCCGGAGTGAATGCTGCGGACAATAACACGAAAAACAAAATAACATGACGCATAGTCAACCCCCTCGAGTTGGTGAAAACGTGATAACCTCCGTCCATTAGGTGTCCTGGCTTGCGGCAGCCTACTCACCTGCCTTCCCGTGTATCACACACAGTGGCTTTTCAAGGTTTTCGTTCCGCTTACAGTTGCGGGGCAGCACGGGCTTTTCACCCGTTTCCCTTTTGAACAGCATAAGTATAAACCATCACCGGTCATGGTCAATGAAAACCTTGCTCCCATGGACTTCTTTGCTATACTGCAGGTATGACAAGACAGCGAACCCCTTCTGTGTTTCTCTATATCCTCCTCCTCTTCGCGTTTCTTCTCCAGGGAGCGGGGAAGCGGGAGGCTCTTCCCGGTTATGCCTATTTGACGCGTACATATGAGGTTTTTCCCCATCCTGCAGGTTTTCGTGTCAGGGGATATGACCTTTTGAAAATCCTTGATGAGGCCCCCCTCTTTCTTTACCCTCTTTCAGGATTCCACTTCATGGGGGGCAGTGATTTTCAGCTTCTCCGTATCCGCCTTGTACGGAGAGACCCTGAAACAAGAAACCTCTCTTTTC
>Ga0068713_1001378_pt1 | contig 32111 bp, 27 predicted proteins | sample MTBAKSrepl2MetaG_FD_62223 | JGI IMG/M metagenome (GOLD analysis project Ga0068713, IMG submission 62223) | Enrichment culture microbial communities om Arthur Kill intertidal strait, New Jersey, USA, that are MTBE-degrading - MTBE-AKS2 (Arthur... | ecosystem: Environmental > Aquatic > Marine >... | reverse complement strand
TGATCTCATGGGCCACGCCTGCGGCTAATTTTCCGATGGAAGCCATCTTCTCGGACTGTAAAAGTTGCTGCTGGGCGTCATCCAATTTTTTCTGCATTTCGATTCGCTCGCGGAGATCGGTAAATATGCCCACAGTGGCTATCTCTTGAACGCCTTCATAAATAATGGCCGCCGATAACAGACAGGGAATCGGTTTACCGGAATTGTCTTTCAGAAAAACCTGTGTCTTTGAAAGCCTTCCCCGGCCGCCCATCTGTTCGCTACGAAGCCGTTCCATAACCTCTCTCGCCGCTTCCGGCGGTTCATACAGGTTGGTGATATGCACTTCATTAAGAACCTGATCGGAAGTATAGCCAAGCATCCGCTCGGCTCCCTCATTAAAAATTATTATGTTTCCTTTCATGTCCGCGGCTATGATTCCGTCCACGGAATGCTGAATAATATTTTTCAGGAAATGATTCGCCTTCTTCAACTCGTTGGCCATTCGAGCGCGGTCCGTAAGATCATGCAAGAAAGCGAGGGCCTTTATCTCACCATCTTCCGCCTCCGCGACCAGGCAGACCTCAACGGTCTTGCCTTCGGTTTCAATATTTCGGAGAAGAAACTCGCTGCATACCCGATATGCGCCATCCAGGCCCTGCCGCGCGATGCGGTACACCTGCTCCAAAAAACGCGTGTCATTGGGTTCCAGAAACGAGCTGAAATTCTTGGCGATGATCTCATCGTGGCTCATTTCGAGAATTTCACAAGCGCGCTGATTTGCGAATTCTATGATGAAACGCGCATCGAGCAGTAAAATCCCCTCTCTACCCATCTCCATGATGAGGTAGTTGCGGCGGCGCAACGCGCTCAGTCTTTCTGCGATCTCATTTGAATTCAGCCGCTCGGGCTGATCGATCCATTCCAAAGTGAGGTCGTCTATTTTCATGAGGTATTTCGCCGTCTAGCATAATCGAATTTGTGGGATATCCTTTTATTGAGCATAATAAAAGATGTGAGATAACGTCAACCATAACCGGAAGCAGGCGTTGACCGCCCGTTCCCGCTCTGTTATAGTTTTGTAATTCAAATACTTACGTAAAAAACTAAAATTAGCCTAAAAGCGGTGAAAAGTTGAAAAAACGCATACTAACGATTGCGGGCTCCGATACGTCGGGAGGGGCCGGCATACAAGCCGACCTGAAGACCATAACCTGCCTGGGCGCCTACGGCATGACGGTGATTACCGCGCTTACCGCGCAAAATCCTTGGGAAGTGAGAGCTATCCATCAAGCGCCGCCCGATTTTATCGCCGCGCAGTTGGATACGATCATGGAGAAAATTCAGATTGACGCCGTCAAGACCGGAATGTTGCCGAACGCTGAATGCATCCGGTTGGTGGCTGACAGACTACAAAAACATGACGTCAGCCGCGCGGTGATCGACCCGGTGATGATAGCGGCTTCAGGCGCCCGCCTCATCGATCAGACGGCGTTCGAGGCGCTCAGGAGAGATCTGTTTCCTCTAGCCGGTTTGGTGACTCCCAATATAGCGGAGGCGGAGCTGCTTTGCGAGATGACCATCACGTCGATCGAGGACATGAAGGAGGCGGCGTCAATGATTCATCAAATGGGGCCCAAATCGGTACTGATCAAGGGGGGCCATCTCCTTCTCAGGGAGGCGGTCGATGTGCTCCTGGACGAAAGCGGGTTTCATGAGTTTTCGTCCCGCCGCTTTGAAACCGAGGCGGTGCACGGCACCGGCTGCACCATCGCTTCCGCGATCGCCACTTTATGGGCCATCGAGGACAACCTGTCCGAAGCGGTCAGAAAGGCCAAGAAGTTTATCTCCCTGGCTATTGAAAAAGGAGTTTTTCTCGGCGAAAAGCCCGGCACTCCCGATCAGACAGCGATTCTGGACTTCACCGCCGCTCTCAAAAAACTCGGGTGAAATTCCTGGCGATGAATTCGTATCTTGTTTTCACCGATCTCGACGGGACGCTTCTGGATCACGACACGTATAGCTATGAAGACGCGGCGCCCGCTCTGGAGCTGTTAAAAAAACGCTCCATTCCTCTTGTCCTCTGCACCAGCAAAACACGTGAAGAGACATCCGAATTAAGGAATGAATTGGGGCTCACCCATCCGTTTATCACGGAAAACGGGGGAGGAATATTTATTCCATCGGATTCGCCGCTGCCCAAAAACCCCATGGAAAAGACCGGTCACGGCTTCAGGTTTGTATCGCTTGGTCAACCGAGAGAATCCATTCTGGAAGTGTTCAGGCTTTTGAAACGGTCATTCAGGCTCAAAGGCTTTTCCGATATGACCGCCGAAGAGGTGGCGGCCATGACGGGGTTGAGCAAAGCCCAGGCGGTCCGCGCCATGAACAGGGACTTCAGCGAACCGTTCCTCTACCTTGATGACGAGGATAAACTTGATCTTCTGGAGAAAAAAGCCCACGAACGCGGGCTGCGCTTGACCAGGGGGGGAAGGTTCTTCCATTTAATCGGTCAAGGCGCGGACAAGGGATCCGCCGTGGAGTTATTGATCGAGAGTTTTCGATTGATGCGTAGCCACCTTATCTCCGTCGCCCTGGGAGACAGTCTCAACGACCTTCCCATGCTTCAAAAGGTTGACGCGCCTTTTCTTGTTCAAAGGCCCGGAGGCGTCTACGATCCGGACGTCCGCTTTCCCGGCCTGCGTTTTGTGCCGGGGGTCGGGCCGAAAGGATGGAACAGAGCCATTTTGGATTTCTTGCGCAAACAATGACCCCCCACCCCGTATGGCCATAAAAAAGGGGCCCCATTCCACAGGAACGGTCCCCTTTTTTTGTTCTGCCGCCAGTATTCTATTTCTTTGCGATTCTGGAAAAGATGGTCCAGCTTTTAATCATTTCCACAGCGCGCTGAAGTTGAGCGTCCTCGGCTATCTTTGGCTCTACCTTGTCCTTTTCATCCTCTTGCGGGGATTCGGGGGCTTGGACCTTGCCAGGGTCTTCCTTGGGAGTGGTTTCCTTTATTTCCTCTTGATCGTTCGCGTTCGGTTGCTCCCCGATGTGACGGAGCAAATCCTTTTCGCGGAGGAAGTTCATCTTTTTAAGTTTTTCGCGATCTTCCTTGCTGAGAGGCAGCGCGTTGGATACCACTATGTCCGGCGTAATTCCTTTCGCCTGTATGCTCTCTCCATTCGGCGTGTAATACAAGGCAGTCGTGAGACGTAAGCCCGAATCATCATCCAGCGGAATGATGGTCTGAACGGAACCTTTGCCGAATGTTTGTTCTCCCAGGATTATGGCTCGTTTATGATCCTGGAGAGCGCCGGCGACGATCTCGGACGCGCTGGCGCTACCCTGATTGACAAGCACAATGAGCGGCACATCTTTGTCTATGGCTGTAGCCGGATCGGCTTCAAATCTCATATTCTGGCTCTCGATTCTGCCCTTGGTGTAAACGACAAGACCGCCATCGAGAAAAAGGTCACTGACTTTTACGGCCTGATCGAGCAGGCCACCGGGGTTGTTTCTTAAATCAATGATAACACCCTCAAGGTTGGGCGCTTCCTTCTGCAATTCCTCGAGTGACTCGCGAAGACGCCGTGCGGTTTCTTCCTGGAAGGTCGAGATCCTGACGTATCCAACGGTGTCCTCCAAAACCTTCGACCGAACACTCTGGATTTGCACGGTGCCGCGGGTGATGGTCACATCAAACAATTCGGGCTTGCCTTCACGCAGAAGAGTCAACGTTACGTCGGTGCCTTTCGGTCCTCGTATTTTTTTGACCGCGTCCATGAGACTCATATTCTTGGTGAGCTTTCCCTCTATTTTGATAATCTTGTCGCCCGCCTTGAGCCCCATTTTAAAAGCGGGGGTCCCCTCAATGGGCGATACGACAGTGAGCACTCCATCCCGGAGGGTGATCTCTATGCCTATGCCGCTGAAGGCGCCGCGTGTTTCTATTTTTAGCTCCTTATATTCATCCGGAGCCAGAAAGGCGGAATGCGGGTCGAGTGTTCCGACCATCCCTTTGATGGCGCCGTAAAGCAACTTCTGCGAGTCTTCCTCCTCCACATACTTGCTCTGTATCTCTTCTAAAATCACGGTGAACAGCTTGATATTTTTCAAGGTGTCGTCCGTGCCCGCGTCACTGGCGTCCCCTCCGAACTTAAAGGGGTAAAATAAAATGAATGCGGAAATAACTATGGTAAAGAGAAGAGCAGTGTTAATGTATTTTTTAATCATCGCGCCATCCGTTGGCGTGTCTCTGGGAGACAACGCAGTTTTTAATCTTATTATACATCCATTCGCCGAACGGGTTGCAAATGATATGCCGCCGTCGGAGATAGAAGCTCATACTTCGCTATTATTTCTTTAGGACATCATAAAGCGACCATGCGTTAATTTATCATGTAAATTTCTCGGGTATATGAAAGCAAGCGCATACCGTATTCTGTTTGTGGTTAGCATGAAATACGTGTGGCTTCAATACATTTGCTCGCCCGTTCATTCATGGCCTTCCCCTTCAGCCACAGCTTCACATGAGCCGATGTCAATCAAGTTCCCCGATAGCCCGCTTGAGGTCGGCCAGCGCCGTGTTGTAGGCGTAAAGAGTGGAGTAATAATCGTCCTGCGCGCGCGCCAATTGAAACTCGGCGTTCAATACGTCGGTAATCGTCGTAACCTGCTGCTGATACCGTTCACTCTCCATCCTGAAGCTTTCCTCGGACTGTTCAATAGCCTTTTTCTGCACGTCGATATTGCGTTCAGCGTCGCGCATTCTGGTAAAAGCCGATTTCACCTCAACGTCCACCGCGTCCTGTAGCTGGATTATGGCCTGTTCGGTCTGCTTTACGCGTCGCCGCTTTTCCGAGACTTCATACTTGGTGCGCCCCCACTCCCAGAACGTCCAATCCAACGCGGCGGTGGCGTCCCACGTTTCCGGCTGCTCGAATTCCGATCCTTGCAGATCGAAGCTGTCTCCAAACCTTCGGTAGCTGAAGGACACCACGACATTCGGATAAAACCCGGACTGCGACAGCTTTACCTGTTTCTTGGCCGACTGCAGGGCCAAATCCGCTTCCGAGAGTTCCGGCCTGTTCAAATGCGCCGCCTGATAGGATTCTTCAAGCGTCTTGAAGTACGGCGCGTATTTGAGAAGATCTTCCAGATCCACGGCTTGATCCACGGGCATGCGAAGCAAACGATTAAAATTCGCGATGGCGCGGGTAAGATTGTTTTCGGCTACAATAAGGGACTGCTTGGCGTTCAGGAACTCCACATTTGCCCTCAGATAGTCCGTCTTCGGGGTCATACCCACTTCATAGAAATCCTTCGCCCGTTTGGCTTCACTTTCAAGGTTTTTCATTGACTGCTGGGCCACCGCTATGCGCTTTTCGGCCAAAAGCACATCGAAGAAGGCGATTTTCACATCTCTGACCAGTTGGAGCTTGACGGATTCCAATTGGACCCGGGCTGTGTCCAACCCCAATTTGGCGAGTTCGTAATTGGTGATTATGGCGAAACCGGAGAATACAGGCTGGTCGAAGCGCACTTCAAAGTTGTAATTATCCGCCGTTCCTATGGCAAGCTCATCTTCCTGGCCGGGAATGCTGAAAGTCTGCAGAGTCGGAGTTTCCTGCAGTCTGGTATAGGCGTAAGAGGTTTTTCCTTTAAAGAGGAATTGCGATCGGGCCTGCTTCCGAATATCCTTGGCGGCTTCGATATTCTCCATCGCCGACACAACGCTGGGATTTCTTTCCAACGCCAGTTGAACCGCTTTGTCCAACGACAAAGCTGTTTTCTCTTCGGCCGAAAACGCCACGCCTTGCGCCAGCGCGACGATCAAAAAGACCAGAGAACACCCTTGGACTATTCGCTGAATCATTCCCATATCCCCCATGCTCCGGCTCCTTGGCGAAACTAGAGTATTAAAAGAACCAAAGAGCGGCGGTTCGATTATCGCTAACCATTGGTAGAGGGTCAAGGGTTTTAATAACAATCACAATCTTTTAAAAAAACCGCATCCTGAGCGGCGCGTATAGGCGTCAGCCCTTTTGGGGTATTGACCGCCTCTGGTTCTTATTGTTAAATGCCCCGAGCGTAAGGACTTTAAGAATACTGGAGGTTTCATTGGAAAACGCACTGGATGTCCTGAAAGAGCGAGGCTTTGTGGAACAGGTCACTGATGAGGAACATCTTCGTCAAGAATTTGAACAACGCGTGACCGCATACATCGGGTTCGATCCCACGGCCAACAGCCTCCATGTCGGCAGTCTTCTTCCCATCATGTCTTTGGCGCATCTGCAACGTTGCGGAAATCAGCCAATTTCTCTTGTGGGAGGCGGCACAGGCCTGGTGGGAGACCCCAGCGGCAAAACGGAAATGCGGAAAATTCTGACTTATGAGCAGATAGAAGAAAACTCGCAGGGACTCAAGAAGCAGCTTTCGCGTTACCTGGATTTTTCCGATGACAGGGCCTTGATGCTCAACAACGCCGATTGGCTGACAAAACTCAATTATATCGAATTCCTTCGCGATATCGGGCGTCATTTCAGCGTAAACCGTATGCTCGCGGCGGAAAGCTACCGTATAAGAATGGAAACAGGCCTGAATTTTATCGAATTCAATTACATGCTCCTGCAAGCCTATGACTTCTGGCACCTCTATCATTATCACGGCTGCAAACTGCAAATGGGCGGCAATGATCAGTGGGGTAACATTGTGGCGGGAATCGACCTGATCCGACGGCTGGATCAGGGTGAAGCCTACGCGCTGACGTTTCCTTTGATTACCACCTCCAGTGGGCAAAAAATGGGGAAAACACACGCCGGCGCCGTCTGGCTGGACCCGGAGCTCACCTCTCCCTATGAGTTTTACCAGTATTGGATCAATACCGATGACGCGGACGTGGAACGTTTCCTGGCGCTCTTCACCTTCCTCCCCATGGAAGAGGTCCGGGAATACGGGAAACTCCAGGGCGCGGACCTGCGGGAAGCCAAAGAGCGCCTGGCGTTCGAGGCCACTTCGATCACCCACGGCCAGGAAGAAGCCGTCAAGGCGCGGCAGGCGTCCCGCGATCTTTTTACTCACGGCGGAGCGGGAGCCGACGGTATGCCCACCAGCGCCTTATCATCGCGGGAACTGGAACCGGGTATCCCCGCGTTTGCATTATTCTGCCAGGTCGATCTCGCTCGATCCAGGGGTGAAGCCCGGCGGCTCATCGATCAGGGGGGCGCGTATATCAATAACGACCGCGTGGAAAACTACGATCAACTCGTTACCCTCGCGCATGTCAAGGATGGCGTTATTCTGCTAAGAGCCGGAAAGAAAAAATATCACCGCATCGAGGTAAGCGCATAGGTGGCGGAAAGCCCGGAAGTTGCCACGCACGGGGAGGAATCCCCCTTTGCCGTGACTCTTTATCAGCCTGAAATACCGCCTAATACCGGCAATATCGCCCGCTTATGCGCCGCGACCAAAACTCCGCTTCATTTGATTCGGCCGCTGGGATTTCGACTGGATGACCGCTATCTGAAAAGAGCCGGTTTGGACTATTGGCCTTATGTCAAACTTTCAGTGTGGGATTCAATGGCCGATTACCTGAAAGCCACCTCCGAATCCCGGAAGGTTTATACATCGGCGCGCAAGGGAAGCCCTCTTTATTCCATAGCTTTTCAGCCCGGAGATCACATCGTTTTCGGCCCGGAAACCAGAGGCCTTCCTTCAGATTTGCTGGACCCCCACAACCGGATCGTGGCGCGCGTTCCCATTTGGGGAATGGTACGAAGTTTGAATCTCTCGACGACGGTGGGTATCGTCCTGTATGAGGGCTTTCGCCAACTGAATTTCAGCGAGCTCCGGTAAGCCCTCGGCGCAGAATTTGCATCTGTGAACACGAAAATGAAACGAATGTCCGCGATATGAATTTTGAAGGCAATCTGAATAGTCTGATTCTGCCCAACGTGCTGCAGTTGTTGAACAAGGAAGGCGCGGACGGCGTACTGACCATTACCCTGACCGGGAAAGACCTGACCATTTTCATCGAACATGGCGAAGTCGTATACGCCAATGGGGTGAACAAAGAGGATCAGCTTCTGGGACTCCTGCGCCGCAAAGGCATCCTGAATGAGAGCGTCCACAAAAGGCTTTTGGATGTCAACAAAACGGAGAAATTTGCGCTCGGTCCCTATTTGCTCAATAACAAGCTGATCTCGCAGGATGCGTGGCAGCGGTTTCTGAAAATCAAGGTGGAACAAGTCATGCTCCGCGCTTTTCTCGCGGAAGACGCCGACTTCAAATTTTCCAACGAACCGTTTGCCCTGCCCGGCTCCTATAAAACCAATATCAATCTCATGCAGCTTATCCTGGATATAACCAGGAAAATCGATGAGTGGAACTTTATCCGCAAACATATCCCCGACCGCAATATCATCTTTCAAACGTGCGAAGATCTTTCAACGGAAAACCAGACCATCAACTTCAATCGTTATGAATGGGCGGTTTTATCGAAAATCGACGGCAAGCGAACCGTCGACGACATCATCTCTCAGACGGACCTGGAAGAACTCCAGATTCTTAAAATTTTGTATTCGTTTCTTTCTTCAGGACTCATCAAGCGGCTTGAAAACGTCTATTTGAACTGGAAAGGAAACTTCGTCGATTACGAAGGGGTGATTTCCCTGTACGTCGATCTCTATAAAATCCTGGAAAAAAATCTGCAGCCCGAAATCGGCAAGGAATTCTACCGCATCTATGAGCGTTCGCTCGCTTCCCTTGAAAATGAAGGCAACACGCTCTTGAACGGTTTCTATCCCTTTAACCATGGCGGGAGTCATCAGCCCAACGTGCAAGAGATTATCAAGCGGCTGGCGAAACAGATAAATTTCAATGAAGGCAAGCGCGAACTCCTCATGGGGTTCAACACGGTTATCCGAAGCATGGTCGATGAGATAAATATCATTGTAGGAAAGAAGCTTATAGAAAAAACCTTAAATGAAATATACGCCACTATCAGCTTCGTCGGAAAATATCAGCAGCAGACCTCCGATATCAACGCGTTCGTTCTGGACACGTTGAAAGGAAGTCTGGAAGAGTAATCATGCGGAAAAACCGCTGAAAATAGTTGAGAGACCCGGGGTATTATCATGATGTTTACCAAAGAATTAGTCGTTAACCTCTTCATGCTCGTGATTTACATCATCATTCTCTATATTTTTAATAAGGCCAAAAACCGCTATAGCGGGGGAATGATCGAGAAAGTCATCAACCTGATTATTTTCAGCGTTTTCTTGATGTTGTGCGCGGACTACGTTCCACTCCTGGCGTCCGTCATACCGGCCGACTTTGTGTATATCATCAAGGTGGTTTTTCGCATGGCGGCGCTGGCGGTGCTGGCGTTCGGCGGATTGCGACTCCTGGCCACCTGAGAGGGTGTTGAAAATCAGGAATCGGGCCGTCAGGCAAAACGCGCGGCCAATCGACAGGCGGAGTTCGAGCATGCGCGCGTTGGCGGGGCGGCGCCGAATGGCGGCGTCCTTGGGCGTACGTTCAATTGCCGGTGAGAGCTATTGCGGCCAAAGCACGCGCCACTTTGCGCCGGGGCGCGTTTTTTTGCATTCCTGACCGATCCGTGATAGAGACTACCCAGAGCCGTTCAAACACGCCGATAGCCGATCGGCCGAAGTTGAGCGGCCTCGTGTGAGTCATAAATGAAAAGATTGTTTCCCTTTGTCATTTTCTCCATACTGCTTCTGCTGTGCCTTCGGGCGCCAGCCTCGTCCGCCGAGCCCGAGCAACCGGCCGATGATCAACCGTCTTTAGCCGCCCGGCTCACGATTATGCCCATTTTGAGCCTCTACCAAAACCACATGGGCGCTTTTTCCATGACCAAGTGCCCCTCATGGCCGAACTGTTCGCATTATTCCAAACTCGCCGTAAAAAAACATGGAGCGTTTATGGGGCTCATGATGACCGTCGACAGGCTCATGCATGAGGGCGGTCAGATCAAACAGGGCAAAACCATTTTTACGCCGGAACGCGGCTATCTTGTCTACGATCCTTTGGAACATAACGATTATTGGTGGTGCAAGCCGCCCCACGGGCGCCTGCCTGATATTCCTCAACTCGCGACCGAATGAACATCCATGTTCATTGGCCGGGAACCCATTTCGCGCGCATAGCCATTAGTAACTTACTGTTGAGTCAGACGTTGTATTGTTTTATAAAGCTGGATCAAGATCCACATACAACCAACCCCTGACGAGAGTCCGCCAAAATGTTCTGTTTTTTAAAACATAAAGCGTCACGATCTATCGCGCCGTTCTTCGTCGCCATCATTTTCATAGGGGCGATTGCTCCGACTACGGCCCGATGCGCTGAACCGAGCTACACACCCGAAGAAGTTCTGCAGTACGCTCGTTCCCTTTACGACAGAGGCGAGTACCAGCTCAGTTTGCTTGAATATCAGCGTTTTCTCGACAAATTTCCCAACCATGCGGCGTTGATCGACGCCAAGGAAGGAAAAGCCGAATGCCTGTTCCAGCTTGGCAGGTATGACTCCGCCTTGCAGACTTACATTGAGGTGGCCAAGGCGTTGGGAATCACCGAGCGCGGTTGGATGATGACCTTGAAGATCGCCCGCTGTTATCAAGCCACGGGACAGAACGATGTCGCCTTGGAGATTTATAGGAGAGGGGCCCGGCAGGGTAAGTGGCCCGCCGTCGCGCAACGCTCGCAATTCGAACTGGGATGGTATGAATTGATGCAGGGGCAATGGACCGGCGCCGCGTCCCAATTCTCCGCGGTATCCGACAACGCCGAGTATGGGTCAATGGCGACTTATCTGGCGCGTCAAGCCCCCGAAGGGGCCAATTTGCCTCACAAAGATCCCGTTTTGGCGGGAGTTCTTTCGGGCGTGCTTCCGGGCGCGGGGCAACTCTATACCAATCAGCCCAAGGACGCCGCGCTCGCCTTTGTTTTGAACGGTTTGTTCATCGCCGGGTCAGTGGAAGCGTTTAGTGAAGAGCTCTACGTGATCGGGGGAATCCTCGTCCTGATCGAATCGGCCTGGTACGGCGGCAATATCTATAACGCCGTCAACCACGCTCACCGCTATAACCGAAACCAGCGTGAGTCTTTTCTTTTGGATCTTTGGAACGGCAGCGGAATGAGTGTCGGACTTCCGAAAGAGGACAGCCAATGGTATCGAGTTACGATCAATTTCCGGTTTTAACCGACCGTTATCTGTTGGGCAGCATCCTTACCTTGGGGCGCGCGGGGGTACCCTTGATCGCCACGCGCACCCGGTCGAAAGGAAGCCGTCCCTCTCTTTTTCCCAATGCGCTCATCTCGATAGTGACGGTCAGATCCAGATTGGTTTGATCGGGAATCTGCGCGAGCTTTGCGCTCCCGATAATATCCATCTTCGCCTGCGCCGAGTTTAGGGACGCCTTCTTGATAGCCACTTTCCCGTCTGTTATGGCGAGATCGGCGTCGAGAACACACTGATCGACCTTGTTCAACGGGATCAAAAAGCGGCGGAGTCCTGAAATTGACCCGTTCCGCACGGAAAACTCCAACGTCCCGGTCCCAGTCCACCATTTCAAGTCGGCGCAGGAAAACGAAACAGCCCCATCGGCGCTTCCGGTTACATCCAGTCCCCATAACGCCTTGGCCGCTTCGATTCGTTTTAAATCCACCGCCTGAAAAGAAGCCTCGACCTTTTGGGCGGACGCCGAATCGCTTATGTTTTCGGCGAACCCTTTTACATCGCCCCCAAACATGGCCGCGTCGAAGCCGGTCTCCAGATTGCCAAAAGCGAGAGCCCCCAGCGAAGGTTTTAAGACAAGCGTATCGATGCTGGCCAGTCGTTCCCGTTCCCGGTCATTCCTTGGGGGGTTGAAAATGGCCACATCGCGCAAGGAGATACCAACCGGCGGCGTTAACGGTTCGATATCCGACACTTGAATTTCGTACGGGATATTCCGGCCGAACTTGGTCGAGAGGTAATCGACAAAATCCGTATAGGGGAACTTATAATAAACCAGGACCAGCAGCAGCGCTATACCGTATAGCGTAAACAACAGACATGAGGTGAATATGGCTTTTTTAGAAGACGCCATACTATGTCAGGCCAACTCATAGGTAACGACACGCAAGGTCGCGCTTATAACATCGGGATCGGTGTACAGCGGTTTCAAACGAATATATTCAAGCCTAAGCATCTTTTCAGAATATTCGATTCGGTAAAGATAATCCACCAGTTGTTTCAGGCCCACCCCCTTTAGCTGAACCTCCAACCCTTTCTTGACAAAGCCTTCCTTCACGTCGTCCTGAGCCAGCGCCAAGGGGCGCATGTATTGTATCTGCTCTTTCAGCCCCGCCTGTGCGGCGAGATTTTCGAGGTATGAAAAGATGGCGAAGTCTTTGCCTCGCGATTGAATTTTCGCAAGGGTCTCATCCCGGACCACAGACACGCGAAGCCATTCATCCCGCAACGCGAGCACGCGATCCAGTTCAGCCTGCTTTTTCACAATGGTCCGATCCAGCTTCGACCGGCGTTCGCCCGCGGGAACGACAATGAAGACAATCACCGCCATGATCGCGAAAAATAACGCCATCAGGGTAAGCATCCACTTTTCGCGTTTCATCAGTCTCATGGATTCCGCCGTAACATCTTAATGCTGAAGTCTATTCTTTTATTGAATTCGTTGGCGTTCGCGCCCTCGACCGTTACCTGGTCCAAATCCTGAAGATCGTCAAGGCGGTCTCGAAACTGGTTGACCGATTCAAACGACGGGGCCTCTCCGGTTATCATAATCTCACGCTCGCCGACAGATAATTCCGTCACTCTTATGTTGGATTCCGGGGGCGTATTCAGGCTTATGGACTTTAGCATATCCAGCGCCATGCCGCCGGCCCCGCTGGCGGCCAGCGATACGACGCCTTTTTTCGCTTCCTCGATGGCCGCGTTCATCTGGCTCTCTTCGTTCACTATGTTCCGCACATTGGGAAACGTCGCCGTAAAAACTTCCCGCACTTGACGGTCAAGGATATTGTACCGTTCTTCCTTGAATTTCAGATCCAGATAGAAATTGACCCCGAATAGAAGCGCCGCCACTATGGCAAGTATGGCGGCCGCGCGAAGCTTTCCCCGAGCCACGTCCAGCGGGTGTTTTGTAGCGAACTCTTCCTGCAGGAAATTCAAAGCGGATTTGGATGAATTGAGCGCGGCCAAGGCCAGCCCCGCCGCCGCGCTATACTCAGGACCGCCCTGCTCTTCCGCAAACGACGATTGGCCCCGGAGGCTCTGCAGGATATCAAATCGTTCGCATTCCACTCCCAGGGCTTCACGGAAAAACCTGGTCGCGCCTTGCAAGCGCGAAGTCCCGCCGGTGATGACAACCCGGTCGAAATCAACGTTTAGAGACAGCCGGGTTACCTCTATTTCGCGCAGGAGCTTCTTTAACGCGTCACGCAATACCGTTCCGGCGTTTTCTTCGCCCGCCAGTCCCTCCTGAAGCTTCACCGCTTCCGCTTGCCCCAAGGAAATCCCAAGCTCTTCCGCAAGCGCTTCGGTCAGGCCGTCGCCGCCGAATTCCACGGAACGCGCCAGCAGCGGGCCTTCCAGGTCGAAAATCACGATGGATGTACGCTCAGCGCCCATATCCAGCAACAGGGTCATCCCCTGATCCGAAAACGTGGGGCTTTCGCAAAACGCCAGATACGCGCCCAATCCGCTCCATCCCAACGAACGCGGTTCAATACCGGCGTCCGAAAACCCCTCCATCAGCTCCTGGATATCGTCCTTCTGGGCCGCAATTCCCAGAATATGCGTCTTTTCGTCTTCTCCGGAAGGTCGCTTCAGGAAATCAACGATGAAGTTTTCCGCCTGGTAGGGCAAGAGCGATTCCATCTCATATTTTACCAGCGAATCGCCTTCCTGTTTGGGGAAACGGGGAAGGTCGAACGCGCGCACGGTAACTTGCCCACAGGTGAGCGCGGCGGCGATCCATTCCGCTGGAAACAGGCCTGACGTTTCAAGTTCGCGCAGACTCTCCGCCATACTCTGTCCCGATCTCCCGGCGCCTTTAGCGTTAAAGGGAATATGAGCCATTCCTTCGACGCGAACTCCTTTCATTCCGGAGGATAACGCCACCGCCTTTATGGCGTGCGATCCGATGTCGAGTCCGACGATCTTCGAAGGTTTGAACAACGACCGCATTACTCGAGCCTCCAGAATAACGGAATAACGACTTGACCGTTACGTTGCGTGATCACCGTGAGCCGCGCGTACGCGTTACCCACGGCCGCCTCTATCACCTGTGAGAAGAAATGGCTGGACACGGTTATTCTGCTCAATATGCGGGCAAACAGTTTCGCGTCAACGCCGCTTACCTCCTTCAGATCGTTATTGTTCTCGAAAGAGGCCGATTTCCGGTGACTTATGATCGCGTCCGCCAGGTCTTCCGTTATTTCATCGTCCAGCGACTGCAGCACAATTCTGCTCGCCGTGTTGATATTTATTCTGTTGTCGGAGTGAATCGTCACAAAAGGAAGGAGCCCCTTCGTGGATTCATCGCCCCATATCACCGCCGGAGTGTAACCCTTTATCAGGATTAATTCACGCAAACTGTCAATGGGGGCGTTCTTGCAGACCTGTTCCCTGGATCGATAGTAATTGTCTTCGGCGCCTCCGGCGGTCACGGTATTGTCAGGATCGATCCAATCCACCAGGCTCGCCGCAAGACTCGGATCAAGACCGAGAATGTCCAGGAGCCTTTCAAACTGCTCATACGCCCGCGTGTTCACACGGCCTCTATCGGTAACCAGCGAGTTGAGATTAAACCTGCTGTTCTCGTCGACAATATTGACGTTAAGTCCTTCCCCTTCCGCGAGAAACGTTTGCGCCATCGCCAGCAGGTCGGTTCTTGCCCACAAATCTCCCGGACCGTCATAACTGTTTTGGTCGTCGACCAGGAGCGCCTTGGCGAATTGGTAACCCGAACGGGCCAAGGTCCTGGCTCTCATAGTATCCCGGTCCAGACCGGCCAGCGTGAGATCCACTCGTGAAGCGTAGCTGAAATCCACCGTCATCGCCGCCAGCAATGATATGATGAGCAGCACCACTATCAGAGCCATCCCGCGTTCGCGTCCGGCGGCGGCTCTTATTTTTTGCGCTAACCGCTTCATGACTTCATACCAACAAGCCATCCCGATGAAAAATCATGCTCCTGCCCGTATTCGTCCTCAATGGTAAAGGACACGACAATACGTTGGGGCAATGCGTTCTTGTGGTCGCCTGTGGTGGAATCCCATGCGCTCAGGGGTTCGTCCCCGGTATCAAAAAAAAGCACCTCAAAACGGGAGAAGCGCGATCCGATCTGTATCGCCGGGGCCGCCACGCCATTCAGAAACAAAGCGGTGTCGGACCGGTACAACGAATAACGCTTGTTATCGGAATTCTCATCCTCCGGCCGAAGCTCATACGATATGCGGCACAAATCGAGCCCCTGCTCATCACTCCGCAACGCCATATGAGCGGTGGAGGTAAAACTGAACCGGTTCCAGGTAAGTCCGTCCGAAGACGGTACATATTCAAATGAGAAAAGCTGTTCCGTCTCTGTCTCATTCTTTTTTAAATACGCGTTGCTCAGATCCATGGACATCCGGTCCATGGTAATTCTGGCGATGTGATATACCCGTGAAGTGGTTTCGGCGCTCGCTATCCGTCCGGACAGCGCCGAGAAAGAACTGTAGGCGATGGTAAGCACAATGGCCAGAATAGCGATGGCAATAAGGATTTCAAACAGTGTAAAACCGCATCGCCTGTCGCCCCTAATTCCCCGGCGTGGGACCTCGCCCGCCTCGTTCAAACCTGTCTTCCTCACTTCAGGATGCGCTTTTATATTGGCGAAGTTCATATTTATTTTCGCGGCTACCGACTTTCCAAAAGACTGTTACGGTAACTCTCTTGGCCCTCCCCATGGCCATTGAAGGAGTCTCGACCTCCGCTTTCCAACGGAGTCCCGGAAATTTCTCGCCGAAGTCACCTTCCATGGGTCCTGAGAGGTCACGTTCTATTTCCGATAGTTTCTGGCCGGCCAGAAAACTGACCGTGGTGATGGTATTCGCTTCGTCCAAAAGCGTAAGACTCTGTCCACCGTTTCTTAGGATCGCCACCATGGCCACGGCTAAAATAGCCAGGGCGATCATTACTTCCAGAAGGGTAAAACCCCTGTTTTCACGTGCTCGCCTGGCGTACATAGGAAGGCTCGATTTCGACAAAGCCGGTTATAGGATTCACGATAAGCGTCATTTGCCGTTCCTTTGAATCCTGCAGGTGTATGGTGGCCGTTTCAACCAAACCGTTTCGCCAAAAATGGATAATTCCCTCCCCATCGCTTATCAGACCCTGTCCGAGCGTCTCCACATCCCGAAACTTAACGGATTCGGGAAGACTCCGCTTCTCCAGAACTTCCTCTTTTTCGAAACGTGACTCGGTGGGAGGAATTTCCCGGCTGACCCAATACTTTGCCTTGCCCAAGTCAAGGTGAATAACGAAACCGCGCCCTTCTCCCGCCGCCAATCCGCGCGTGTGTAAAATAACGGTGGAGAGGTTCCTGGCCGCGCGCTCAAGCTCGTTCCCGGACATCAGCGCCTGGAAACGGGGCACCGTCAACATGGAGACCAACCCCAATAATACGAGCACAATTACAAGCTCTAAAAATGTATAGCCCTTATTTCCGTTCATCCCAGTTTGTGATATCCATGTTTTCCGCCTCACCGCCATCTTCACCGTCAGGCCCCATGGACCAGAGGTCAAAATCCGGATTGTGCGTTCCGGGGCTCAAGTATTTATACTCGTTCCCCCAGGGGTCGGACGGTACCTTTCCCTTTTCAATATACCCGCCATCCTGCCAGTTTTTGGCGGTCCGCCCGGTTTCCGGACGCTTAACCAGCGCCTCCAGTCCTTGTTCGGTGGTGGGGAAAAAGCCGTTATGGACTTTGAACATCTTCAGGGCGCCGGAAATGGCTTCAATATCCTGCTGCGCCCTCACAATTTTGGCTTTTTCCGGCGCGTCCAGATATCTATAGGTGACATACCCCGCTAAAGTGCCCAGAATGACCAGCACCACCAGCAGTTCCAAAAGCGTAAAACCCGCTGAACCGTTTCGTCCCGCAATGGTTTTCATACCAGATAAGGCCCCCTTGTATTGCAATTGTTCAGATTATTTGTACGTTGTTTCAATGGATGGCCTGGGACATGTCCAAAATCGGCAACAGCACCGCGAGAACAATAAATCCCACCGCCACCCCCATAATGAGAATCATGATCGGTTCCAGGAGCGACGTCATGGCGTTGACCGAGTTGGCCACTTCCCGTTCATAGGTATCGGCTATCCTCAGCATCATCTCTTCCAGTTTTCCGCTTTTTTCACCGGACTGAGCCATATGCGCCGCCATGGGCGGGAAAACGCCCGCTTTCCGCAGAGGTCCCGCCAATGTCTTGCCGGCCTCAACCTCGTCACGAATATTTTCGATGGCGCGTTCGAACACCGCGTTATTGGCCACGGCGCGGCAAATATCAAGGGAAGGCAACAAGGTCACCCCGCTCTGCAGCAGCGTGCCCAACGTCCTGGTAAAACGGGCCACGACCAGCTTGACTTCAAGAGAGCCGAAAATCGGCAGGCGAAGCAGCAAGCGGTCCTTGACTTCCCTACCCTTCTTTGTCCGCACAAATCGAACTCCCAAGTAAGCAAGACCGATGCCGATCAGCAGAATCAACCACCAGATCTTTTGCATCACTCCCGCCACCGCCATGAGCGCGATCGTCGGCGCGGGCAGACTCTGCCCCGCTTCCTCAAAAATTCCCGTGACGCGCGGGACCACGAAAGTCATGAGAAACATGAGCACGCCGAACCCAATGATCAGCATAAAAATCGGGTAGGTCAGCGCGCTGCGCACGCGCTGGATCAATTCCAGACGTTTCTCGAGCAGTTCCGCCAGCCGTTCCAGGACGACTTCCAATCCGCCCGTTCCCTCGCCCGCGCGTATCATGTTGATCTGGAGCTCGTTGAAAACACCTGAATGTTCGCTCATCGCCGCGGACAGGGGTTTTCCTTCCAATACCACTTCACGCATCCGGGAAAAGGTTTTCTTGAGCTGCGGGTGATCGGTTTGCTCCATAAGGGCGGTGAGCGACTCGACCAGAGACAACCCTGATCCAAGGAGCGTTGAGAACTGGCGCATGGAAACCGCGATGTCCTGCGCGCGGGCGCGTTTGAAACGCAAACGGGAAATGGAACGCTGTTTTTCGGCGGTCCGAGTTACCGTTGTGGGATGCAGACCCTGGGACCGCAGTTTGCCGCGGGCGGCGGCCGAATTATCCGCGTCGATTATGCCCTTGAGCTCTTTGCCCTTTTCATTGAGGGCCCTATATTCGAAAATCGGCGCCACGATTAGCCCTGTGTGACCCGAAGCACTTCTTCCAGTGTGGTGCGCCCCGCCAAGGCTTTTTGAATCCCGTCGTCCCGCAGGGTCATCAATCCTTTTTCCCGCGCCATGCGGCCGATAGTCACGGAGTCGGCGCCGGACAGGATTTCCCGCCGGAGATCGTCATCGATGGTGAGTATCTCCAGGATACCTGTCCGCCCCCTATACCCGGTGTTAAAGCATTGATCGCAACCGCGCCCTTTTAAGAGCCGCCCGCCATCGGTGGAATCGGGGTCAAGCCCTATCTGGTTCAATAGTTCGCGCGGCGGCCGGTATTGTTCCGCGCAATGGGGGCACACGCTTCTCGCCAGCCGCTGCGCAAGCACCGCGATGACCGAGGAGGTAATCAGGAAGGGCTCCACTCCCATGTCGACCAGACGGGTTACCGCTCCCACGGCGTCGTTGGTGTGCAGCGTGCTGAAAACCAAATGGCCGGTGAGGGACGCCTGAATGGCGATTTGCACGGTGTCAAGGTCGCGGATTTCACCGACCATGATCACGTCGGGATCGTGACGCAAAATCGACCGGAGTCCGGCGGCGAAGGTGAGACCGATTTTGGGGGCCACCTGGATCTGTCCAACCCCCTTCAGTTGATATTCGATGGGGTCCTCCACGGTGATGATGTTCTTATCCGCGGAGTTGATGGAGCTCAAAGCGGCGTACAGGGTTGTTGTCTTGCCGCTCCCCGTCGGTCCGGTAACCAGAATGATGCCGTGCGGATTCTGAATGAGGCGTTCAATTACCTCCTGACGCTGGCGGTTGAATCCCAGTTCTTCGAGCGTCAGATATCCGCCTTTTTTGTCCAGTAACCTCAGGACGATCCGTTCTCCGTGAAAGGTCGGAATAATGGATACACGAATATCTATTTCCCGGCCGCCGATCTTTATCTGCACCCTGCCGTCCTGAGGCAGCCTTTTTTCGGCGATGTTCAGGCTGGACATTACTTTCACGCGCGAGATGATGGCCGAGTGAGTTCGTTTGGGCGGCGAAAGATAATCGTACAGGATTCCGTCAATACGATAACGGACCCTTATCTCATCCTGATACGGCTCGATATGAATGTCGCTGGCCCTGTTTTTAATGGCTTGCGCGATGATATAGTTGACCAGCCGTATGATCGGCGCTTCGCTCGTGGAATCCATGAGGTCCTCGACCTCATTCCAATCATCAAGCAGACGATCCTCGTCGGTGGCTTCACCCAGATCCTGTATGAACCGGTCGCTTGAATGGTGGGCCTGATCGAAGAGCTGATTGAGCACCCGAATTATTTCTCGCTGAGGGCTCAGGATCGTTTTTGTTTTGCGAGCGCCAAGCAGACGCCTGATATCGTCAACTTCATCTCTTTTCAGGGGGTCGGCCGTGGCCACGGTGAGCAGGCCATCCTCCAGCGAGAGGGGGGCGATCAGATTTTTCTTGAGATAATTGATAGGCGTTTTTGAAGCGTCTATGGTTCCCAGCCTGGGGTCGAGTGATTTCTGGTATACGTATCCCAACCGCTCCGCCATGACATGGAGCGATTCATCCTCGCGCGCGGCGGGATTATCCGCAAGAGTTTCTACGAATTCCTCTTTCTCACTCAATTGGTCTGTTTTATTCCCCGCTGTTTCCATGACGTTTTGTGTAGCGTTAGACCGGTTTCGATACGGCGCATCTTGGCTGTGGCGCCGAAAGCCCGACTTTCAAGTTTATCTTATTTTTTGTCTTCTGTTTTGTCTTCCTTTGTGTCCTGCGGTTTCGGAGCGTCATCGCTCAAGGGCGGTTTATCAATGGTGCTCTGCTGACGTTGGATTTTTTCCATTTCAGACTTCTTTTGCAAATACAATTCCCGGGCCTCGGCGGTGTTCTCCACGATGTGCGGTGTAAGAAACACCAGCAAATTGGTCTTACTGGAGCTGTCCGATTGCGTTCTGAACATCGCGCCCAATACCGGCAACGATCCCAGACAGGGAACCGATACCTCCGTCCCGGCTCGGACATCCTGCACCAACCCTCCGATTACAACCGTTTCGCCGTCCTTTACAATGACCGTCGTTTTGGCCGAGCGAACGTTGGTCGTGGGCGCGAGCAACACCTCCCCGGAACTCGACTGCGTTTGCGCCTGTATAACATTCTTGACCTCTTCCTCGATATTCAGGCGCACGAAACGATCTTTGTTTATTTGCGGGGTGACTTTCAGAACCACGCCTACATCCTTGTATTCAAAAGACTGTATGACGCGGGAAGTGGTTTGATCCCCCTGCGCGGATTGCGTGAGAAAAGGAATATTCTGCGCCACTTTTACCTCCGCTTCCACGTTGTCGGTCGTAAGAAGCTGAGGGGTGGACAGGATATTGAAATCGGTATCGTTCGACACGGCGTTGATAAGCGCTGAAATGGTGGGAAACGTCACTTCTCCGAACGTGATATTCTCTCCCAGCACACCCAGCAGAAAACCGGCGGGAAGCGCTATGGTCGCGTCCTGGGTTTCCGTGGACGCGATCAGCGAGCTCAAGGCTCCGAGACTGCCGGCGTTTGCGCCTCCAAACGCCACTGAACTCCCGCCGCTAAAGTCTTTGCCTACATTCCACTCTACACCGAGTTTAAGGGCTTTCTCGGTCGATACTTCGACGATCAGCCCTTCGACGTACACCATGGCGCGGGACACATCCAGCTGATCTATCACCTTTGCCATCGCGGCGTATTCCTCGGGCGTCGCCCGTATCACCAGCGAGTTGGTGGCCTTGTCCGGTACGATAAGAACCGATTCGGAGATGGCGGGCTTTGTTACCGTGGTTTTGTCTTTTTCATCGGCCTGCTTGATTTCACCCAATACTTTCGCCACGTCCTCCGCCACCGCGTTTTTTAGATAATACACGTGGATAAAATCCCTACCGGTCGGCGTCGGCTGATCGAGCTGTTCAATCAACCGCTTGATTTTCTGGGTGTCGTCCAGGGTCGCCAGGATGATCAGCGTGTTGGTCCGTTCCTGGGGGATGATTTTTAATTGCGTCGAAACCTGTTGGGATTGGGGGGTTCGCGCGTTTCGCACGGTTCGCGCCGCCACGGTGGCGTCCGATTCCATGAGCTGTGTAAGTTGTTCGGCAAGGCTTTTCGCGTCGGCGTTGATCAGTTTGACGACCGTGATTTTTTTCGCGAACCCGGGCACATCGACTTCTTTAATGATGCTCATCAGCCGGTTTATATTGGATTCTATATCAGTAATAACCAGCGTGTTCGTGGATGGATGCGATACGATCACACTGCTTTTTGAAATGAGCGGTCCAAGCATGCTTTCCAGTTCCGACGCTTCCGCGTAACGAAGCGGGATGATGCGCGTGACCATAACGTCGCTGGGTTTTTGCGGCACGCCCCGGCGCTCATCGATAATTTCCACGCCTCTGTCCTTGGCTTTTTGCAGCGGAACAATCTTGACTATGGACCCGCCCTCAATGGTCGTGAATCCGTAAACCTCAAGCACCGATTGAAACACCCGGTAGGCTTCTTCCTCCGAGAGCCCGGCGGGAGATATGACATTCACCGTGCCCTTTACCATGGGATCGACCACGAAGTTTTTTCCGGTGAGATCGCTGATGAATTTTATGAAAACCTGAATGTCCACATTGTTAAAATCCATGCTTTCGATGGATTTGCCATTGGCCGGTTTATTGTTTTCGGCCGCCCAAGCTGGCGCAAACCCACAGCACACCAGAGCTGAAATACCAATTACGATCCAGGAAAGCGCTTTCCGGTTCGGCATTAACCCAATTCTCCTCAAAAAAACAACGGCTTTAGGCTTATCAATTATCTGACTCACCGCAATCATTTAAGCTCGTAGGTCATGACTTCAGTGTCTGTGCCTCTTTGAATTTCCAGCGTAATTTGTGATTCGTCCATCAATTGCTGATAGGCCTCGAACGCCTGTTCCGGTTCGCTTATCGGGAGGCCGTTCACGCTTTTCACGATATCGCCGTTTCGTAAACCTATCTGGTCGATGACGCTTCCACTCTTGATATCGGTTACAAGATAGCCGATAGGTTTGCCCTGGACAAAATGCGGCCGGACACGCAACTGGGTCATGAACTGATTTATATTGGTCACCATGTTGTTGACTTCGTTTCTATCCAACACATAGTGGCCCGCGCCTTTCTGCTCTACAAAGCTCGACGCGCTTTCGTTCGTCTGGGAAGGAGATTCCGGGGGCGCTCCCTTTCTTTTGTCGCGAACAAGAAAAAGCGTTTCAAGCCCCTGTCCTCGACTCAGAATGACCCGATTGGGAGAGATCTCTTTTATGGTCGCGTCATATATGGCGTCGCCTGTCCGATACAATTTCTGGGTTCGTGTCGCGGAATCATAAATCACCGCAATGGAAAATTGGGACGGCTCCAGCACCGCGGTGCCGGTCAGAAGAATATTGAGTGAAGTCGGCGGCGGGAGCTCACCATTTTCAAGGCGCTTTAACGCGGATTCCGCCGTTTGCGTTTCAGTTGTTTTGATCGGCTGATTTTCCGGTATGCGCATGCTGGGATCGAACATGTTGTTGCGAATGATAATATCGAACGAACTCAATGGAGGGAAAGCGGCCGAGGTGTTCATTTTTCCAGTTTCCGACAGTCCTTCCATGGTGGATTTGGTTCTCAGCATGCGCCCCGCGGAGGTCATCAGCAGATCCGCGAGAGCCCAAACGAGGATCGTCACCAGGATGAGATTAATAAACCAAAAATATCGTTTTAATATCATTTAGAAGGTCGAGACCGGTTTGTCGGAAGTTTTGTTTGCGGCGCCGACTTGCGATACCTTGATTTCAGAGGACAAATATGCTCTTAAACCGCTTGATCCATTGCTGCGTATTTAAAACGGCGCCAAGCGAAAAGTCAACCTTTATCGAAGCTTGCAAGCCCTTAGAGACGATTGCGGGAAAAGCGACGATCATTTGACTTTGACACAGTGAATTAGGTAATGAGCCCTGGAAGGCTCGAAACAATGATTTACGAAAATATTAAATTTGACGATATATTTTCCCGCCTTGAAAACGGCTCCGGAGCGGTTTCGGTGGTGGGATTGAATCAGGCCGCGCGGGCGTATTTCACGGCCCGGGCGTATCAGGCCCTGGGGCGAAGTATATTGGTTGTCGCGCCCACCTCGGCCGTGGCGGAAAAATTCAGTTCGGACCTCCGTTACTTTCTTGAGTCGGATCAGCCGACCAGCGGCTGGAAGCAACGGGTATTTCTGCTGCCCGATTACGAAGTCTTACCGTTCCAGGGCGTATCGCCTCCGGTTGAAGTGAGCGCCCGGCGCATAGCGACAATGTACGCCCTGCAGGAAAACGACGGCCCGGTCATCACGGTCACCAGTCCCCTGGCTGTTATGCAGCGTGTCATACCACGGTCGGAAATGAACGATCACGCTGAATTGATCATGGTTCAGGAAGAAACCGACCGGGAAACCTTTATAAAACATCTGGTCGAGGGGGGGTACTTCAGGACTTCCCTGGTCGAACAGAAAGGCGACTTCTCCGTTCGCGGCGATTTGCTGGATCTCTATCCGCCTCATTATGAATATCCGGTGCGCATAGAGTTTTTCGGCGATTTTGTGGAGTCTATCCGGCTTTTTGAAGTGAGCACACAGCGGTCGTTCGCCGACCTCACCGAACTCATAGCGCTGCCGGTAAGCGAGCTGATCCGATCCGAGTCCCATGTGCAACTGGCCATAAAGAACATTCAAAAGAACGCCGACACTCTGAGTCAAGTCAGACAGATGACGGCCGCCCTTCATACCGGAAGCATATTTCCGGGCGCTGAATCCTTTCTATCGTTTTTCTATGAAAAGCCGGAATCCATCCTGGACTATCTGCCGGAAGACACGCTCATCGCCATGGTGGAGCCGTCCACGCTGGAAACCAGGGCTCTGGTCGATCAGGAGCAGATTCGCCCGCTGGTTTCCCCGTTGGGCGACCTGGGTCCCTATCGTGAGTGGAAAAGCCAGACCAAAGACCTGAGCCGGTTCCGGCGTCTGAATTTCAATACCATTCATGTTGAGGGTGAGGCAGCCGGGGGCGATGTTTACCGGGTTCCGTGTGAGGGCAATGAAGATATAAAGCTGTTGCAGAGCGAGGCTCACGAGGCCTGGGACAAGACCCGGAAAATAGTCCATACCCTCAAGGAATGGATGAACATTCGCGCGGCGGTCAACTGGGTCAGTCACGGCGCCCGCCGGTCGCGTCAGCTGCATGAGACGTTTTCCGAGTATGGCTTTCGAATAAAGATCGAAAATCCTCCGCTCCTGAGAGCGCAGAACGATTACGGAGTTATCCGGATCGTGCCGGGAACCTTGTCCCAAGGATTCAGATTGTGGACCGAAAACGTGGTTGTCCTGACCGACGACGAACTCTTCGGCCCCAAAAAGAGAATCAGGAAGTCTTCCCGCTCACGACTGGACGCGTATGTTTCTTCCTTTGAAGATCTCAAGGAAGGAGATTACATAGTCCATGTCGAGCACGGTATAGGTAAGTATCAGGGATTATTCCAGCTTACCGTGGATGACGTGCCGAACGATTTTCTTTTGATCCAATACAAGGACGCCGACAAGCTCTATATCCCGGTCCATAACCTCAAAGTCATTCAGAAGTACGTGGGACTTGACGGTCAGGCGGTCCGTCTGGACAAACTCGGCGGCAAGTCCTGGTCCACGGTCAAGAGTAAGGTAAGAAAGAGCGTTGAAAAGCTGGCGCTCGAGCTGCTGCAAACCTTTGCCCAGCGAAGCGCCAGCAAGGGCCACGCCTTTTCCACCAACAACGGAGAGATGCGGGAGTTCGAGGAGGGATTCCCCTATGAGGAAACCCCGGACCAGCTTCGTGCTATCGAGGACGTCATAGCCGACATGGAGGCGGAAAACCCCATGGATCGGCTTATCTGCGGCGATGTCGGCTACGGAAAAACCGAAGTGGCCATGCGCGCGGCGTTTAAATGCGTGCTTGAAGGCAAACAGGTATGTTTTCTTGTTCCCACTACGGTGCTCGCGGCCCAGCACTATGAAACCTTTGCCCAGCGTTTCAAGGATCACGCCGTGCAGGTGAGAAGTCTCAGCCGGTTTCTCAACCCCAAAGAACAGAAAGTGGTGCTGGAAGAACTGACTACAGGCAGTGTCGACATAGTTATAGGCACGCACCGGCTGCTTTCAAAAGACGTGGCGTTCAAGGATTTGGGATTGTTGATCGTGGACGAGGAGCACCGGTTCGGCGTGGCTCACAAAGAACGGATCAAGAAACTCAAGGCGCTGGTCGATGTGTTGACTCTCACCGCCACCCCCATCCCGCGAACCCTCCACATGGCGCTCCTGGGCATTCGCGATTTGAGCACGATAGAGACGCCTCCCCGCGACCGTTTGGCCATTAAGACCTATATAGCCAAATATGACGAACGCGTTATCAAAGGCGCCATTGAACGGGAAATGCAGCGAGGCGGCCAGGTATTCTTTGTTCACAACCGCGTGCAAAACATCGATATAACGGCCGGTCATGTCCGGCGGCTGGTTCCCCAGGCGCGGATAGGCATCGCGCACGGCCAGCTCAAGGAGCGGGAGCTGGAAAAGGTAATGATGAAATTTCTCAAAAGAGAAATCGATGTCCTGGTCTGCACCGTTATAATCGAATCGGGTCTGGATATCCCTTCGGCCAACACCATCATCATCAACCAGGCCGACCGTTACGGTCTGGCCCAAATGTACCAGTTGCGCGGCCGGGTGGGCCGCTCCAACGAGCGCGCCTACGCCTATCTCCTCATCGCCGGTGAAAGCGTGATAAGCGAAGAGGCCAAAAAACGGTTGAAAGTGCTCATGGACTTTACGGAATTGGGCGCGGGCTTCAAGATCGCCTTCCATGACTTGCAGATCCGGGGCGGCGGGGAAATTCTCGGGCCGGCGCAGTCGGGACATATCGCGGCGGTGGGCTATGAAATGTACTTGCAGCTTCTTGAGGAATCCATCAACGAACTCAAGGGCGAGCAGAAACCGGTCGAGCTGGACCCGGAAATCAACTTGCGCATTCCCGCCTTTATTCCCGATTCCTTCATCCGAAGCATCGATCAGAGATTGGGCTTGTACAAAAGGATTTCCAATCTGGACTCCGAGGAATCCATCGAGGATATGCGCGATGAAATTGAAGACCGCTTTGGCGCTCCCCCGCAGGAGTTGTTAAATCTCCTTGAACTAATCAATTTAAAGATACTGCTTCGCAACAGATGGATCAAGCGACTGGACTTGAACGGAGACAACCTGATCTTCAGCATTGCCGAAAATCATGAAGGAAATTTTGACAAAGTTCTCGAATTAGTCCAAAAACAAAAGAATAAGTACCGGATTACCCCAGAAGGCGCTCTGTTCGTGAGATTGAAGCCAGGACAGCGAGATCCGGTGATGGAAGCCAAAAAGACCTTGCAAGAACTATTTTGAAGTGATAGCGTCCACGCAAGGTAATCATTTGTAACTTTTACTTTTTTTTGGAGCGACCGGGTTTATGAGACGTATTTTTCTCATCTTTATGGCGTTCTCAATTTTAGTGTGGGCGTCACATTCAGGCGCGGAAGTCGTGAACAGAATCGTGGCGGTGGTAAACGACGATGTAATCACCTACTTCGAGCTCGACCGTGAAAGCCGCGACGCGGTGAACCGCGCTGTGGCCCGCAACCAAAGCGGCAGCAATAACGAAGTCACGTACAACACCAAACGCCAGGTTCTCGAACAATTGATAAACATGAAGCTGGCCAAGGCGGAAATCAAACGGCTGGGCATCAAGGTCACGGATGAAGAAGTCGACAAGGCCATTGACCGGGTGAAGAGAGACAACGCGCTGACACAGGAACAACTCCAGGCCCGGCTTGAACAGGACGGAACTTCTCTGGAGGAATTGCGTAAGCGGTTCAAGGACGATATAGAACGCGCGAAGCTCATCGATAGGGAAGTACGGGCGCGGACGGTCATACCCGAGGAGGATATCCGCAAATATTACGAAGAACACCAGGAGGATTTCACCGGCAAAAACCGCGTCCGGCTGAAAAATATCCTCATTCCGGTGGCGGCCGGCGACGACGCCGCCACGGTTAATACCAAAAAGCTCATGGCGGAGCAAATCTACGGCAAACTGCAGGGCGGCGCCAATTTCGAATCTCTGGCGAGAGAGTACTCAAAAGGCCCCAACGCCAGCCGTGGCGGAGATCTGGGATATATCAATTACAGCGATCTCGCCCCGTTCCTGAGCGAGGCCATTGAGAACCTCCAGGTCGGCCAGGCGAGTGAGGTAATTGAAACGCCTTACGGACTCCAGATTATTCAGCTCGCGGAAAAAGAAACGACCGGTATCAAGCCGTATGAACAGGTGAAAGACGAGATTCGGGACATGCTGTACCGGGAGCAAATAAATCAGAAGTACGATGCGTGGGTTGAAGGACTCCGGGAAAAGGCTTATATCAAGGTAACCTTTTAAAGCGTCGACCGAGCGCGCCTCATTGAAACCAGTTTCGAACGCCGGGCCTCTTTCAGCCCGGCTTACTAATTTTTGCGGTCAGTGAATTACGGCGCCGACTATTTGATTCAAGCCTCATTTCAGGAAATGCTCACGAAACCGGCGCAACGTTTTTTCAATAAATCTGTCAATCAGCGGCAAAGAGCTGAGGAATGGCCCCGCTCATTACCGAAGGCATAATCCTGAAAAGGAACGATTATCGGGAATCGGATCTTATAGTAACAGCGTTTACCAGGGATTTCGGAAAAATTACCGGGATTGCCTTCGGCGCCAAGAAGAGCCGCAAACGTTTTGCCAATTGCCTGGGCTTTTTCTCCAGATCGAGGCTCTATGTTTCGTTTCCGCTTAACCGGGAGCTGGCCCGGCTTGAAGCGTGCGATTTGCTTGAAGGCGCTCAGGAACTCAGCGAAAACATAACTCGTCTTGCCTACGCGTCTTATCTGGCCGAATTGACCGTTTCATTGACCGCCGACCGGGACACGAACAAGGATCTTTACCTGCTGCTTGAATATTGTCTTCCGCAGTTAGTGGCCGGAACCGATCCCGAACAAATGGCTCGCATATTCGAAACACGGTTCCTCACGTTGCTGGGGTACAAACTGAACCTGGAAACATGCGAGCGCTGTGGCGCGCGGCTCGACTCGGGCGCCACGGTGTATTTCAACATGGCCGGTTCCGGTTTCCGCTGCGAGTCGTGCGCTCAGGATCGCGCCACGCCCCTGTCCGGAGGGACCCTGAAGTCCCTGCGGTTCATACAGAACGAGCCGCTGCAAGCGCTGACTCGGTTGCGTATGGCCCCCAGGACGCGCACGGAACTCCGGCTGCTTTTGGAAAGTTTTTTGTTGAATCTGACCCAGAAACGCTTTAAGAGTCTTGAATTTATACGAAAGTTACGCGAACAACACCCATAAGGAAGCAGACATGAATTTTCAAGATCTGATTTTAAACCTCCAACAGTATTGGGCTGACTACGGCTGTTTGCTCCAACAGCCCTACGACGTGGAAGTGGGCGCCGGGACCTTCAACCCGGCCACCCTGTTGAGAGTATTGGGGCCCGAGCCCTGGAAGGTCGCCTACGTGGAGCCGTCCCGGCGGCCTACCGATGGGCGTTACGGAGAAAACCCCAACCGCCTGCAGCACTACTATCAATATCAGGTTATCCTGAAACCGTCTCCCCTCGATGTGCAGGAAAGATATCTGGATAGCCTCAAGGCGCTCGGTATCGATCCGCTCGACCATGATATCCGCTTTGTTGAAGACGACTGGGAATCCCCCACGCTCGGGGCCTGGGGATTGGGTTGGGAAGTATGGCTCGACGGCATGGAGATTACGCAGTTTACCTATTTTCAGCAGGCCGGGGGCTTTGACCTGAATCCCGTATCCGTGGAAATAACCTATGGCCTGGAACGGATCGCCATGTACCTGCAGAAGGTTGACAATGTCTACAACCTGGCGTGGAACGATACGGTCCACTACGGGCAGGTGCACCATCAGAGCGAAGTGGAGCACTCCAAATATAATTTTGAACTGGCGGACGTGGACATGCTGTTCAAGCTGTTCAGCATGTACGAGCAGGAGGGAAAACGGCTTCTGGAAGATAAGCTGGTGCTCCCCGCCTACGACTACTGCCTGAAATGTTCCCATGCCTTCAACCTTCTTGAAGCCCGCGGCAGTATCAGCGTTACCGAGCGAACCCGATACATCGCGAGAGTGCGGGAACTGGCGAAAGGCGCCGCCGCGGCGTATCTGGCTCAAAGAGAGGATATGGGATATCCGTTACTGAATTCCGGAGGCGAACGCTCATGACTGGCGCGTTTTTATTAGAGATCGGAACAGAGGAAATTCCCGCCGGGTTTCTGCCGAAGGCCCTCAGCGGACTTCAGTCGCTTGTGGCCGGCAAGCTTTCGGACTTTCGGTTGGAGCACGGCGAGATACAGGTCATGGGAACCCCGCGGCGGCTGGCCTGCCTGGTCGCAGGGGTAAGCCTCACGCAGGAGGATGAAGAAAAGGTTGTTTTCGGCCCCCCCACCCAGGCCGCCTTTGACAAGGACGGCGCTCCGACCAAGGCCGCGCAGGGATTCGCCAGGGCTCACGGTCTGAATGCCAGCGATCTGGCGGTGGAAAAGACGGCCAAGGGCGAGGTGGTCTGCGTCCGTAAAACGATCAAGGGTCGCGATACCATCGAGCTTCTCTCCGAGACCCTGCCCGCTCTGATCACGTCCATCCCTTTTCCCAAATCAATGCGCTGGGGATCTTCCTCCATCAGCTTCGCGCGGCCCATCCATTGGATTCTGGCCCTGCTGGACGAAACGGTCATCCCATTCGAGTTGGGAGATATCAAAAGCTCCAATCAGACCTGCGGCCACAGATTCATGGCCCCGGAGAGTTTTGCGGTCAAGAACGCCGACGACTATCTGAAGAAACTCGAAAAAGCGTACGTGATCGTCGATCCGAAGCAACGGAGTCTGAAAACCAAGCAGGAGATCGCCGACGCCTGCAAGACCGTCAACGGAAAGATTTTGGACGATCCGGAGCTGGTGGAAGAGAACACCAATCTGGTCGAATATCCGAACGCGGTATGCGGCTCCTTTGAACCCAGGTTTCTGCAACTGCCCGGTCAGGCGTTGATAACCGCCATGCGGGAACATCAGCGCTATTTCGCGGTGCTTGACGGCAAGGGCGCTCTCATGCCCAATTTCGTGGCGGTCAACAACACCCTGGCCCGTAATCCCGACGTGGTGCGTTCGGGGCACGAACGCGTTTTGCGCGCTCGTCTCGAAGACGCCCGATTCTTCTTTGAAGAGGACACCAGGATAGCGCTCGGCGAACACGCGGAGCGGCTGAAAAAAGTTCTTTTTCAGGTCAAGTTGGGCACGTCCTACGAAAAAATGGAACGTTTCAAACAACTTGCCGCATTCATCGCCGCGCGTGTCTGCCCTGAATCGGTTGATGACGTCACTCGTTGCGCCGAATTGTGCAAGGCGGACCTGGTTACGGAAATGGTTGGCGAGTTCCCTTCCCTGCAGGGCACCATGGGTAAGGTGTACGCGCGCATTTCCGGCGAAAAGGAAGCGGTGGCCGAAGGTATTGAAGAAAGCTACCTGCCCCGTTTTTCCGGTGATGTCACTCCTTCCGGGACCGTCGGCGCGGTTGTCGGCGTCGCGGACCGGCTCGACACCATCGCGGGCTGCTTCGGCATAGGGCTCATTCCCACGGGGGCGGCGGACCCGTACGCGCTCCGACGGCATACCTTGGCCATCATCAATATACTGCTGGACAAGAACTGGAACGTGAGCCTGCGGGACCTCATAAACGAAAGCCTGCGACTGCTCCAAGAGAAAATCGAACGCTCCGCGGGTGAAGTGGCGAACGAGGCCCTGGAATTCTTCAGAGTGCGCTTGCGCGGGATTTTCGGCGACAAAGGATTTTCTCACGATGTCCTCGGCGCCGCGCTGGACGGCTATATGGACAGGATTCCCGACGCTCTGCGGCGGGTGGAAGCCGTCGCCCGCTGGCGAAGCGATCCCGATTCGGAAAATCAGGCCACGACCTTTAAGCGGGTTTTCAACATCATCAAGGATCAATTGACAGCCGGAGAAGTGGATTCAGGCGTGTTTCAGACGTTGGAGGAAGCTCAGCTTTACGGCGCGTACCAGACCACGGGAAAAGAAGTCGAAGCGTTTGTCGAGAAGCAGGATTACGCTCAGGCCCTTAACGCTCTTTTTGGACTGAAAGAACCGATCGACAACTTTTTCGAAGCCGTCATGGTGATGGATGAAGACAAGCAAGTACGATTAAACAGGCTGAACCTGCTGGCCAAACTGGCGGCGCTGTTCCGAACGGTCGCGGATTTCTCAAAGCTCGAAATATGACCGCGCTGACCGGGATAGTGGCGCAGCAAAGTTTTCAGTAATCTCATGGATGTATTTCACTTTATTTTAGATCTTACGGAACGGGTTCTTGAAGGCCATGGCGTGACGCATGAAGAAGCGTCGCGTCTCATCGATCTTGAAGACAGCGCGCATATTCATGCGCTCATGGCGGGCGCCAATCGTATTCGCGCCCGGTTTCACGGAGAGCGCGCCGAACTCTGCGCCATCGTGAACGCCAAATCGGGACGATGCTCCGAAGATTGCGCGTTCTGCGCGCA
>Ga0068713_1001349_pt1 | contig 32858 bp, 31 predicted proteins | sample MTBAKSrepl2MetaG_FD_62223 | JGI IMG/M metagenome (GOLD analysis project Ga0068713, IMG submission 62223) | Enrichment culture microbial communities om Arthur Kill intertidal strait, New Jersey, USA, that are MTBE-degrading - MTBE-AKS2 (Arthur... | ecosystem: Environmental > Aquatic > Marine >... | reverse complement strand
GGAGGACATTATCGAGGCCAACACGCTGTTGAGCGGTCTGGGTTTTGAAAACTGCGGATGCGCGGCGGCTCACGGAATCCATGACGGACTGACCGCGCTGGAAGAAACCCATCACCTGTTCCACGGGGAAAAGGTGGCCTTTGGGACCATCTGCCAGCTGGTCATGGAAAACCGGCCCATGGAGGAAATCGACGAGGTCATTGAGTTCTGCCGGAGCGTGGGGCTTCCCACCACCCTGAAAGACCTGGGGATCGCGGAGGTTTCCAAGGAGGATTTGATGAAAGTGGCCGAATTGGCCATCGCGCCGGGCTCCACCATGCACGGCGAACCCTTTGAGGTGACCCCGGAGATGGTGTATGAGGCCATGGTGACCGCCGACGAACTGGCCAGGCTCTACGATGACGGGATCTGAGACTGCGCGCGAAAAGCCTTATCCGGGAGGAAACTTTTTTCAAATGTGGTTATTTCGTTGACTCCGAAAAGGGGTAAATGGTCTCTTTCTCCCTCTGGGAGAAGGCCGGGATGAAAGTTTATAAGTAACGCGGGGGATTCACATCCCCCGCGCCGCTAAATTTCCAAAAGGGTCCCCCCATTTTCATTAAAAGGTTTTACCGGCGCTCAGGTCCGCTTCCACTTCGTAGTCGTAGCCTTCAGGTCCGGGTTTGATGACAAAACCCAATTTGCGGGCCAGGGCGAGCATGTTGGTATTGCCGGCCAGGACATAGCCGAAAAGCAGTTGGATACCGCGTTCCCTGGCGATGGAGACACAGCTTTCAAGCATCTTTGCGCCGATGCCTTTTCCCTGCCAGCGGTCGGCCACGGTGATGGCGGCTTCGGCCTTGTCCGTGCCCGGTATCCGTTCCATTCTGCACACGCCCACCATGGTTTCGGTTTCGGCCTGTTTATCCAGGGCCACCAGCGTGGCGTCCCGGTCGTAATCGATCTGGGTAAGCCGGGCCAGCGTCTTATGGGGAAGCTCCTTGATGGCGCTGAAAAAGCGGTAATATCTGCTTTCGGCCGACAAAGAATGAAAGTAGAAGTCGGACAGGAGCGGCTCATCTTCCGGTCTTATGGGCCGCAAAAAAATTTCCAGCCCCGATTTGGTGAGGCAGGTTTTTTCATAGCGATCGGGGTAGGGACTGATGGCCATGTGCAGCGGAGCCGGGACCGCGTTTTTCCTGACAACGACTCTGGCGTCAACCGCGAGCGCGCTGTCGCCCTGCACGATTACCGGATTCATATCCAGTTCGGCGATCTGCGGAAAGTCCGTAACCAGCTGGGACAGGCAAATCAAAATTTCTTCGAGCAACTCCATGTTTGCGGGAGGGCGGCCGCGGAAGCCTTTCAGCAACCGGTATATCCTGGTGTCTTCCATAAGCCTGTGGGCGAGCAGGCGGTTCAAGGGGGGGAGTCCGATGGCTCTGTCCTGCAGCGCTTCGGTCATGAACCCGCCCATGCCGAACACGATCACCGGTCCGAAGTCCGCGTCCGTTTTGCCGCCGATGATCAATTCATAATCCCGTTGGACGATCATGGGCTGGATGGTAACGCCCAAGAGCGCGGCGTCCGGATTATAGTTGCGGGCGTTCTCCAGAATCCGGTCGTAGGCCGATTCCACGTCGCTTGCGTTGCGGAGGTTCAACTGCACACAGTCCGCGTCGGATTTATGCGTTATGTCGCGCGAATGAATCTTCATGGCCACGGGATAACCCATGTCATCGGCCAGCCGGACGGCGTGTTCCCCGGATACGGCCACTTCGGTTCTGTTCACGGGTATGCCGTACGCCTTGAGAAGCTCCTTTGATTCCACCTCGGTCAAAAGGGTGTTCCCCTGGTTCAGGGCCGCCTCGATAAGGCCGCGCGCCCCCGGCTGATCAAATACGATTTGCGGGCGCCTGCGGGGCGTTTCCTGGAGCAGCTCCACGTTCCGCGTATAGTCGTACATGCTTACGAACGCGTCGATGGCCCGTTCGGGCGTCTCATAGGTGGGGATGCCCGCATTGTTAAAGATTTCGCGCCCCTTTTGCGCTCCCCACCCCCCAAGCCACACCGTAAAGACCGGGTAGGGTATTTTCAGCAGCATGTCCGCCAGGGCTTCGGCCACGGAAACGGGATCGCACACGGCCTGGGGAGAAAAGATCACGATCAGCCCGTTGATCTCCGGGGCCTCCAGACAGGCGTTGACCACCTGTTGATACCGTTCGGGGGTGGCGTCGCCCAGAATATCGATGGGGTTTCCATGACTCCAGTAAGCGGGAAGGAATTGGTCCAGCTTTTTTACGAGGGATTCGCTCAATGTCGCGGGTTGAAGGCCATGCACGGCCAAGGCGTCGGCGGCCATGACTCCGGGGCCTCCGGCGTTGGTGACTATGGCCAGGTTGGAGCCCTGGGGCAGGGTCTGCTTGGCCATAAGCTCCGCGCAGTCAAACAGTTCCTCGATGGTTCTGACCCGCAGGATGCCGGCCCGCTTGAACGCGGCGTCATACACGGCGTCCTCGCCGGCCAGGGAACCGGTGTGGGAAACGGCGGCTTGAGCCCCGGCCTGGCTGCGTCCGGCCTTCAGGGCCACAATGGGCTTGACGCGGGACACGGCCCGCGCCGCGCTCATGAACTTGCGGAAATGAGTAAGGCCTTCTATGTAGAGCACAATGCTTTTGACTTCGGGCTCGTTGCCCAGATAGTCGATCAGGTCGCCGAAATCCACGTCCACCATGGAGCCCACGCTCACAAAATGGCTGAAGCCGATCCGTTCCTGCAGGGACAGGTCGAGGATTCCGCTGCACAGGGCCCCGCTTTGGGAGACAAAGGCCATGTTGCCGGGAAGGGCCATCTGGCTGGCGAAGGTGGCGTTCAGCCTGCTTCCGGCGCAGATGATCCCCACGCAGTTGGGCCCGATGGCGCGGAGCCCCTCTTTTTGGCATACCGCGCTTATCCGGGCTTCGATCTCCTTGCCCCGGTCTCCAACCTCCCTGCCTCCGGCCGATAGTATGACCGCCCCGCCCACGCGCGCCTTGGCGCAGTCCGCGACGATTGCGGGGATCGTGGCGATGGGCGTGGCGATGACCGCCAGATCCACATGCTCCGGCGCCTGCAGGATAGAGGGATACGCCCGGAACGACCGGATGGATTCGTATTTCGGATTGATCGGATAAAGCGCGCCCTTAAAACCGCCGCGGGCCAGATTGTCGATCAATATGTTCCCTATGGACCCCGGGGTCGCGCTGGCTCCAATCACGGCTATTGACGCGGGATGAAATATTTTGTCCAGGTTATAGATAGTCATGATCGATATTCACGCTCACTGCGCGCTCCGGCGGTTCCGTTGAAGCTCGCCGAAGCGCGCTTGTTCCGATCGATTCACTGTTCCGGCCGGCCTGCGCCTAGGCGGTCTTGTAGAGTTCCCGCGTATTGTAGCGGTGATCGATTACGTAGCGCAGTTCGGCGGTTTTCCGCAGTTGCTCGGTGAGTTGAGGCAGCCGGTCGCGTTCAAGGTTATACGCGCGTATGTAGATGTCCCGGTACCCCTGCGGAACCTGATCGTACGAACTGAGGATGCTTACCATGCGCCCGCCGTGCGCGCGTATGATGTCCGTAACTTCCTTGATGGAACCGGGATAGTCCTGCACGCGCAGGGCAAAGGCCACGCCGCGCTTATTCAGTCCGGTCAGGGAAAGGATCACCTTGAAGATGTCGTTCTTGGTTATGATTCCGGTAAGCGTCCCATTGGGGCCGATAACGGGCAGCCCCGAGATGTTATGCTCCATGAGGATTTCAGCGGCTTCTTCGATGGTGTAATTGTAGGGGACGGTAAAGGGCTCTTTGGTCATTACGTCCCGCACCTTGATTTGATTTATCAGGTAGAGCAATTCGTGAATTTCCAGCGTGGTGGCGTCCGAAGCCGAGGCCCGTTTGATATCCCTGTCCGTCACGATTCCCACCAGTTTATCGTTGTCCATAACGGGCAGGATATTCAGTTTGTGTTCCTTCATAAGCTTGATCGCGCGTCCAAGCGATTCATTAACATCAACCGTTATAACCCGACTGGTCATCCATTTTTGCACCAACATGACACATGCTCCTACTCTTCCCCATGGGGGAGGTAAAAGGGCGCCCCAAAAGCGCGATAACATCGCCTGAACCGGTACGCAAAACAGTAACGCCTGTAGCGTTGTATACGGAACAAGGGCAAGAAGGGCGCCATGTCAAACGGCTGCGCTATGCGCGTAACCTATTGATGCGATTATATTATAAAGGAGAGCGGTCGTTCGGGAAGAGTACCTGGGGAGCCGGCGGCGCCAGCTTTTTTTACAGATTGAAAAGACTGAAATGGAGCGGGGCCTCCTTCCGGCTTTCCAATCCCATACGGCGCGAAAGGTTATTCGGACAGGCTTTCCTCCACCTTGAGGACGTAGAGGTCCTTGCCGCCCGCGCCAAAAGAAGTGGTTGAACCCGCGATCACCCATCCGCCGTCGCTGGACCGCGCCATGGGGCCGCTCACATCGTCGCCGTCCCCGCCATGGACGATCTCCCAGAGGGCCTCCCCGGCGGCGTCGGTCCTGACCAGGTACACGTCATGCGGCTGGGCCTCATTGGCCTGCGTGTCCCCCGCCAGCAGGTATCCGCCGTCATCGGTCTGTTGCAGGGAAGAACCCTGGGCTTCGCCGCTTCCGGCGAACCGGCTTTCCATGGCCAGATTTCCGATCTGGTCAAAGACGCTCAAAATCATCCGATACGGCGGGGTTGATAAAGGCTGCTGGGCCCCGACGGCGCCGTAACCGCCGTCCGCGGTCCAGATTACCGATTTCGCGCCCGTGCTGTATCCGGCAAACGTAATCCCCGGCAGGCGGTCGCCCTGCGGATCGAACTTGGCGATACCCATGTACGACCAATAGAACTTTATAACATTGGAGCCAAAGACCGCGACATCATACGCTCCGTCCGGGAAGTGGCGCCCCGCGACGACGGATTCGCTGATCAAGGAGGTTTGCGACACATACTCGGACAACACGGTGCCTTCCCGGTCCACGGTCAGGACGTAAAGATCTTCGAAATAATCGCTTTCTTGCGTCGAGCCGATGGTGTTACCGGCGACCGTGTAACCGCCGGCGTCATTCTGAAACACAAAACGTCCGGAATTGGTTTGACCCGGCCCGTAGGTACGCTCCCATACCAGGGAACCATCGGCGTCTGTTTTGACGAGCAATACCGAAGAGAAGGTTCCAACTCCCACCTGAGTTACCAACCCCGTTGTTCCGGTCGCTATGTAGCCGCCATCGGCGGTTTGAGCGACATAGTAGCCAACGGCGGAAGTCTCCCCGAACGTCCTTTCCCAGACCACCGCTCCCCCGGCGTCGAGCTTCACCAGGTACAGGTAGGAATCGCCCGTCCCGGACGAGGTGGTCGAACCCACCACGATATACCCGCCGTCGGCGGTGGCCTGAATCGAGCGCGGCTCCTCGTCGCCCGCGCCGCCGATGGTCTTTTCCCACGCCACGCTCCCGGTGAGGGTGGGAGGGGGAGTGGGCGAGCCTCCGTCATCGTCCCCACACCCATAAAAAGCGCCCATAACTGCAAGCAGTCCCATAAGAGCCATCAGCGATCTCATACCACCCTCCTGCGGACGGGAAACCATGGTTAAACAGTGTTCGGGTATCAGGTCAGGAAAGCGCGGAACGTCGGGGGGCTTATGGCGGGGATAGGTCGAAGCTTAGGGCGCATACCGCGCCCGGCCGTTTCCGAACCGGTATCGTTCCCTTGAGCCGCCGCTCCGCACGCCTGGGCGTCGACCGGAGCCCCGGCGATTTAGGGTCATGGATAGGGGCGCCGTCCGGCATGCCGGTTCCGTTGCCGCTCACGGCTGCCGCATTCGCGCGCGCGTATCGCGTTTTCATACGGCTTTCCCGACATGGGCAAGCGGCGCCGGGCGTTCGTATGATTCCCGGAGGCCCACAGGTTTCAACACGATCAAGTCAAAGGCGGTATCGAGCGCATCCTGCATAAATTCAATATCCTGGGCGTCCGTTACCATCCCGACCAACGTGCGCGGAGCGTCCGCTTTTATGCTCCAGGGGAGCGACCATCCGCACATATCGGACATGGAGAAATCAACGAGAACCAGAGCGTATCGGCCCTTTGAAACGGCCGTGAGCGCGTCCTTCCCGCTATGAGCCATCTCGATTTCATCCGCCCCTATGTTGAGCATGTCCGCAATAAGATCGCAAAACGCGCCATCATTATCGGCGACCAACAGGACGCGCGCCTTAGTCTCGGACGCCTTTGCGCTTAAGCGTAATGGAATCAAGCCCTTGAGCCCTCCGGTAATCAGTGAGGAAACGTCAGCCCGCCATTCTACACGTCTTTCCCGGCGTCCGCCCGGAGCGTATGGGACGCCGGAGCGGGAACGGCGCCTTGCTTTTTGCGCTGCACCTCAACGACTTCTATCTCGCACTCGGGAAAAAAGGCGTTGAGATAGGCGAGAAATCTTTTGTCGCTTTGAAAAGGGCTGGGGATATACACTATCTTTCTCATCACGGATTTCCTCAAACGTTCTCGTGAACTCGATTGCGGCGGCGTCATCCCCGAAAGCCTTAGGCGGACGTAAAGAGCGTTTAAAACGTTTCCGCCCCCATTACGCCGACGCCGCCACGATACAGGAAAATTTTGCAAATTAAAACATACTATAAAAATTTTTATATTTGCAATAAGGATTATATGTCGCGCGTCTGGCCAAGCCTGCTCTCAAGGTATTCCTCCACAGCGTCCTGAAAGATCCGGCTCATGGTCGCGTTGCTTTTTTTTCGGTAGTCTTCCAACCATTGCAGCACGTTAAAAGGCACGCTGGCCCCGACTACTATCCATTCCTGTTTCACGACACGCTTCCTTTATGGTTGTTCGAACGTTAGCGCCACAGCGCCGTTCCAGGCGCCGTCAGGAGTTTTGCCGAACGCTGGGGCGACGTTTATTCAGGTCCGCTTCATTTCCGCTTTGGTTCAAGATTCCTTCACTTTGATCTCAATGGCCTTCTTTTTGGCCTCTTCGGTTTTGGGCAGCGTTATCTTCAACACGCCTTTTTCAAAGGTCGCTTCTATCTTGTCGCTTTTAACGCTCACCGGCAGCCGGAACGATCTCTGAAAGGAGCCTTGATAGCGTTCAACGGAATGGTGGAACTCGTCGCTTTCTTCCTTCTCGGTTTTTTTCTCGCCTTTGATCATAAGGAGGTCGTCCGAGAGCGTTACCGAGAGGTCCTTTTTGTCCATTCCCGGGAGCTCAACCTTGATGATTATGTTGTCTTTGGTTTCCACCATATCCGATGTGGGCAGCCACTCCCGTTCAAAAAAACGGGACATGAAGGGCTTCTGAAAAAGGTCCCACATGTCCTCCATTTCCTTGCGGAACGGGCTCAATTCCCTGAATGATTTCCATGGCGCCAGTACCATTGAAAATTCTCCTTTTTTAAGAATGAGAAACCGCCTCTTCGGTCACGGCCGGAAAGCTCATTGAGCCGTCCGTCGATTACGGGATCATGACTTTTTGAACCTCAGCCTGTTGGAGCGGCCCGCGTCTATACAGACGCCAGCTTGCATCCTTCAGGCGCCAGCTGCCGGCCGGCCTGACCGGTGAAAACAAATTTTGCGGACCGGTCGCCGGTGGCCGGGAACGCGTTTTTAAATACGTTCCGGCCGTACTCGAATACCTGCTTCAAACCGCTGGTATGGATGAAGATCCGTGCGAACCTGTTGGAATATTTCTTAATAACGTTGATGAGCTCATGAGCCGACGAGCCGTCGAAATCCCCCACCAGGTTGATATGAAGCGTGTCACTGCTCTGGTGGATCAATATCTTGAAATGCGACGCCATTATGCGCTTCCTTTATTTCCGGTTTTATCCATGTCTAGTCGCTCAGCGTGAGACAGTCATCCCTGAAACAGCACGCTTCCTGGTCGCAATATGAGCCAGCCCTTCCGTAGCAGTCGGAGAATCCCTCGGCCCGCTGGATCATCCGTATCAGGTCATCCTTTTTGGGACGATTGGCTTTTATCCCCAAGGCCTTGGCTTTCTTCCGCACTTCGTTCATTTTCATGGAGCTTCCTTTCCGTTTGTCCGCCGCGCGGCATGCGGTAACCCAAATCAGGAAAAGGGCTTGCGGCTGAATCCATGGACTCCGGCCCGCAGTTCCTTTGAGGCTTTGTTTTTATTACCGCCCGGCGTCCGTCCCCCGCCGGAATCCCGATCCCGAGAAGGGTTTTATGCGCTCGATGGCCGGGGCGTTGGCCGGAAGCGCTTGTTTCAGCAACGAGTCCTGGGTGTGGTCCAGAACGCTTTTTAGCTCTTCCATGAGAAAAGGCTTGGTCAGATAGCAACAGATTCCCAGCGTCCGTATCTCCTTTTCCAGTTGTTCGGTGTTGTACACGGTCGCCGCGACTATTCTTGTTTCGGGACGCATGTTCTTGATCTGAGGTATGAGTACCTGGCCTGAGATGTCCTGCATAAGGACGTCGAGCATAACGAGATCAAAGGGTATCCGCTTGGCCCTCATTATGGCCTCCCGCCCCGTCAAAGCGATTTCGACCCGGTGTCCCCAATCCCGTATATTGTCCACAACATCAGCGGGGAACAAAATGTCATCGCCTGCAATGAGAATAAACATACTCGCCTGTACCGATTACTGTTTGAGTGAAGGCCACTTTTATCTCAGAATAAGGCAAGGAAGGCGCCAGAACGGGCGAGTGGAGCTAAGTAGTTTGATTTAAAGGAAATTACGATAAGGAATGAAAAAGGGCATACCGCATTTTGGTGATATCGATCGGGCAAAATTGCCCGTTTCGCATATTGAAACTCTACCGGGGCGCGGATAGACTAAGGTTGAACAGGTCGGGCGATTGTGCCCGAAAAACAGTCAGGAAAGCCCTAACTTCTTCATCTTCAAATAGAGCGTCTTGGGGTCGACGCCAAGCTTTTCCGCGGCCTCCCCCTTGCGCCAGCGACTCCGTTCCAGTGTGTCACGGATGAAACGTTTTTCAAACGTGTCCATGGCCTTGCGAAGGTCCATGGGGTTTTCCCGCAGCTCCCTGGTCGTCCTGTCCATCAAAGCCCCAACGTCTCCGGCGATGTCCAGAAAATCCAGGGCGCCCGTGGCCAGAAACCGCTGAAGAGCGCTTTGCAACTCCCGCACATTGCCCGGCCAATTATAATTGGATAAAGCGTCGACCATAGCCGCCGAAACGGACGGCTTCGTTCCTTGTGTGGCGTACAGATTCAGAAAATGTTCGATCAGAAGGGGGATGTCCTCCTTCCGCTCCCGCAAAGGGGGAATGCTGAGGAGAAGGACGGAGAGACGGTAGTAAAAATCGTCCCGCATGAGCCCCTTGGACACCATTCCCCGCAGGTTTTTATTGGTGGCCGCGATAATCCGGATGTTCGCCTTTTGCGGTCTGGTGTCGCCCACCGGAGTATACTCGCCGGTTTCAGTGGCCCGGAGCAGTTTTACCTGCATGGCCAGCCCTATTTCCCCCACTTCGTCCAGAAAGAGCGTTCCTCCGTCCGCGCTGCTCAAATACCCGTGCTTATCCCGGTGCGCCCCGGTGAAGGCCCCTTTGCGGTGCCCGAAAAACTCGCTTTCAATAAGGGTTTCCGGTATGGCGCCGCAATTGACGGGCACGAACGTTTTATCCCCCCGCCTGCTCAGGTCGTGAATGGCTCTGGCCACCAGTTCCTTACCCGTGCCCGATTCGCCCAGGATCACCACGTTGGCCGCGCTCTCGGCGGCCTTCATGATCTGTTCGTAGACCTGCTGCATGACTTCGCTTTTTCCGATAATGTTTCTGAACCGGTAACGCTCCCTGACCGAGGACCTGAGCTTTCCGTATTCGCTTTTCAGCCGTTCCGCTTCCTCCTGGATCTCCATCTGCCGCAGCGCGCTCTCGGTCACATCCCGCATGGTGATCAGGGTGGCGGGTTTGTTGCGGTAGTTTACCGCGCTCCGCAGGAAATCCACCCACAACTCCTTGCCGGCCTTTGTTTCGCTCTTGGCTCGAAACGACTCTTCCCCCGCCTGCTTGTAGTCGATGGAATACAGGAAGCGCAGAAATTCGGATCTGAATCCCCCGGAGACCAGTTCGATGGGATTTCTTCCCATCAGATCGCCGGGTTCCCGATAGCCCAGCATCCGCAGGAGAAATTTGTTTGCAAAAATCAGCGCGCCGCCCTGAATAACCGCAATGCCCTCCTTTACGTTTTCCACCAGCGCGCGGGCGCGCTCCTCGCTCTCCCTCAATTCCCGCTGGGCCATTTTCCGATCGGTGATGTCCTGAATGTGCACGAGGTAGCCGGTCAAGGCGCCCCGGTCCCTTACGCCCAGCGGGGCTATGAGCGCGTCGAGCAGGATAACTCCCGATTTGCTCGTTTCATACAGATTCAGGCTTTTGACCTTTTCGAAATCAAAGGCTATTTCACCTTTGGCCTCCTCGCCTTTCCGCAGCCGTTCCTTCAAGTCCTCCGGCAGATTGGGATCGTCAAAGAGATTCAACCCCTTGATCTGATCGACGCCCGGAATTCCGAACATGTCCAGGGCGGCCCTGTTGGCGTCGATCAATATGCCGTCGGGCGAATAGAGCGCTTTTCCGATGAGAGACTCGTGAAAAGCCGCCCTGAACTTGCTTTCACTGTCCCGCAACGCTTCTTCGGCCTGTTTGCGGGCGGTGATGTCGCGGTGCACGCCGCGATACCCGATGGGCCGGCCCGCGTTGCCGAAGAACGGGACGCCCCTGGTTTCCACGATCACTTCGTGTCCGTCCTTATGGGTCAGGCGGTGCTCCAGGTTGGAAACCGGCTCCGCTTTCCCCACGATCCTCCGAACGCTTTCAACGAGCTCCTTTTTTCCTTCCGGGGCCACAAATTCATGAAAATAGCGCTGAAGTATCTCCTCGGGCTCATAGCCCAGGATGTCCCGGACCATGGGATTGGAATAGATGAATCTGCCCTCCATATCCACCTCCCAGATCCAATCGGAAGTCTTTTCGGCCAGGTCCTGGAAACGCCGTTCGGATTTAACCAGGGACTCCTTGAGGTTCTTTTCGCGCAGGACCTTCTCGATAACCGAGGGGAGCAGGGTGAAGAAATCGGTGGACTTTACCAGATAATCCCAGGCCCCCAGCTTCATGGCCTGAACCGCGACCCGTTCGTTACCCTGACCGGTGATCACGATGACCGGCGCGTCTCTCCTTTCCCGGCGCAGGATCTCCAGAAGCTCGAGGCCGGTCATGCCGGGTATGACGTAATCGGTTATGAAGATGTGGGGATTAACGTCATTCATGCGCGCCAGGCAATCCCGGGCGTCACGGAAATGGTGAACGGCGATATGCGGCATATGGCTGGTAATGGCGCGCCGCATGAGGCTGAAATGGGCTTCTTCGTCCTCGATAATCGCTATGGCTATTTTTTCTTCCGCCGCCATCCCTTGTCTCCGCGCCGGCGCCGCGGTTATTGCTCGGCGCCCGGCGGTTCGTTGACCTTCATCCAGTAGAAATCCAGCTGCCTCACCTTTTCTTCAAACTCCTTGAACCCCACGGGCTTGGTCAGGTAGCTGTTGGCGTAAAATTGGTACGACCTGGCGATATCCTCTTCTCGTTTGGAGGTGGTCAGCATGATGACCGGTATGGTCTTCAGGCGGGGGTCCTCCTTGATCCGTTTCAAGACCTCGACGCCGTCCATGCCGGGCAGCTTGATATCCAGGAGGATCAATCCGGGAAGCGGATATTTTGCGGCTTCCGCGTACTTCCCCTTGTGGTACAGGTAGTCCAGGGCCTGTTCACCGTCTCCGACCACATCCACCCGGCCGGCGTTGCCCGTTTTCCGTATGGCCCGTTCCGTCAGGACCGCGTGCGCTTCTTCGTCCTCCACAATTAAGATGTTCGATGGTTCATGCGCCATGATCGTCAGCTCCCTTGCGGTCATTTCCCGCCAGCGTGAAGAAAAAGGTCGCGCCTTTTCCTGGTTCCGATTCCGCCCGGATCGTTCCTCCGTGATTCTCGACGATTCGTTTCACAATGGCCAGCCCGACACCCGTTCCTTCCGCGATTCGTTTGGCGGCCGGCAGCCTTTGAAAGACCTGAAAGATCTTCTCGAAATACTCCGGTTCGATTCCTATGCCGTTGTCGCGGATAAAGAACTCGTCACGGCCGTTTGTTTTGTGCGTTCCTATGTCGATACGGGGAGCCGGGTTGTCCTCTCCCAGATATTTCATGGAGTTTGACAGCATATTTTCCAGGGCCTGGCGGACCCGCTTTCTTTCACCGTAGACCAGGGGCAGGTCCTTCTGGACGTTCACCGCGATGGACCGCGCCTTGATTTCGGGTCCGAGCGCCATCAAGATTTCATCCACGAGTTCGCCCAGGGGGAACTCGCTTTTGGTTTCCTTCAGCCGCCCCGCGCGGGACAATTCCAGCAAGTCGCTGATGAGCGCTTCCATTTTCCGCGCCGCGTCGCTCATATAGGCGAGGTACTGATCCCCCTGTCCCTTCAGGAGGTCCGGGTAGTCCTCCCGGATCGCGCCGATAAACCCTTCGATGGTCACAATGGGAGTCTTGAGGTCGTGGGACACCGTGTAGACAAAGGTTTCAAGTTCGGAATTCTTTTCTTCCAGTTCGGCCAGCAGGGCGCTCAGTTTCTCTTCGTTCCATCGCAGGGCCTGTTCCACTTTTTTCCTTTCGGCCACTTCGCGCAGAGCCTGATCCCTGGCCGCCCGGTACAGCCGCATGCGATGAAAAAGAAAGGAGGTCAGGAACGCCAGGGCCGCTGAAATGGCGAGGCCGAAAATAAGCAGGGGAAGATCGCGGTAACCCGCGGTCGCGGAGCGGCTGCTTCGGGGTTCAAGGTCCAGGCGCCAGGACTTTCCGGCGAATTGAATGGTTTGAAACACCGATGGCCCGGCGTCCTGCTTTTTCCGGTCTTGATTTTCATTGCTGAAAATCAGCCGGTCGGTTTCGAATATGCTGACCCGGAAATCGCGTATAAACTCCGCGGTCAGTGACGTTTCCACGATCCGCCGGATCTGAAAGACGCCGTCGAGATACCCCTGTACCTTGTTGTCATAGACCAGGGGCCAAAAGGCGCTGAAGCCCATACCGGCGTCGCCTAACGCGACGCAGGGGGTCATACCAAAGGCGAGCCGCCGCCGGACGGCGTCGAACGTTTCCCGTACAGCCTGGTCGCCGGAGTCCTCCACGCTTCGATTGAAAGCCGGTTTGTCCTTTTGTTCCGGGAATACCCAGCGTACCACGCCCTCCGGGTCGATCCAGTTGATGGACCAGAAACCGGGAAAATGAGTGTACAGATTTTGGGCGAAATCCAGGAACCGCTTTTCGCTGAAATCGGGGGGGGTCCGTTCAACCCATCTGTCCGCAAGAAATTTCAAGGAAGACAAACGGGCGTTCATCAGACCTTCTATGCGTAAGCAAGCCTGACGAGCCGAGGTTTCCGTATGGCGGAGAATGAGCTCCCGCTCATGATTTAACTGAATATTCCAGAGCGCCAGCGCGATACCGCCAAAAAGAAGAAAAATGATAAAAGGAATGAGCTTTTTTGAATCAAAAAGCGTCATTTGCGTACCTGTATGTAGATATTCGGCTTAGGATATGAGGTTACTTTAAATTAGGATGGTTTTCAATCTTTTAAACCCGGCGCCCTGTCCGATTTATCGAGCATACGCGGACGTCCCGCCGAACATGGAGAAACATAAAACGGTATGGCGAACTCTTTTCAGCGGTTAACGCCGCGATTCCGCCGCACTCTCCGTTTCCAGTAGAAATGATACGACCAGACGCCGATCCCCACCAAAGCCACGCCGAGGATAAGCCATTTTTCGAAATGTTTGATATGCCCTATAACAAGTTCAGCCGCTTGCCCGAAATAGTAACCTCCGCATCCCACCGCGGCCGCCCAGATGGCCGCGCCGATCACGTTCAAAACAACATATTGCCAGAGTGGAACGCCGCTCATGCCGATCACGAAGGGCGCCACGGTCCTGAGACCGTAAAAAAAGCGAAAGGACAGAATCATGAGGATTTGATGGCGGTTGAGCAAACTCCGCATCTTGTCGACCCGGCCCCGCCATTCGGGATGGCGACGGAGCAGATACCCGGTATGGCGCCGCCCAAGGTAGAAATAGAGCTGGTCCCCGCACACCGTGCCTATGAACGCGCTTAGGATAACCAGCGGCAGGGACAAATAGCCCCGGTGGGCGGCCAGCGCGGCCATGACCAGTATGGTTTCGCCTTCCAGAAACGCGCCTACTACCACGGCCAGATAACCAAAATGGCTTATAAGAGCGTCAATTGACACGATTGCGCTTCCTGCCCGCCATGCGCCATGACCGGCGGCCTCCGGTTCAGACGTAATGGGCGAAACTCGCCAGTTCCATCATCCAACGGTCCGCTGGGGAATCGCCATAGGCGTGCGATCCCTCCAGCTGATCCGGGGTGAATACCTCTTTTATGCGTCTGGCCTTTTCGGCGCCCTTGCAATTCTTTCCGATGATCCTCCCGGTAAGGCGGTCGTCCTTCCATTCCAGCCGTGTGGAGATGAGTCCGTCAAATCCCCACAGGGTAACGATCGGCTCCAGGTACAGGTCCGGCGACGCGGAGACGATGAAAACACGCGCCCCCTCCCGCTGATGGCGCCTGATTCTCTCCAGTACGCCGTTTCTGGTTATCAGCGGCAGAACAGCGCGGCGGAAAATCCGGTTCCATTGCGCGCTCTGATTCCTGGTGGCGTTTCCCAGAAAGGCGCGGATGAAGGCTTGCTTTACCCCACCGGTTTCCGCTTTTTTCCCTAAAAGCCTCGCCGACGCTTTCAGGGGACCCGCCATTCCGGCGATCCTCCAGGGGCGGCGCGCAAGCGCGATAAGGCAATAGGGAGTAAGGGAATCGAACCTGGTGAGCGTTCCGTCAAAATCGGCGAGAATGAGGGGCATGGCTTCAGTCAACCCGGTATTGATCGAAGAATTTGCCCCATCGGGTATTCGCCTTGACGACGTTCATGAGCTTTTTGCCCACGAACGGCCACCAGAAAAAATCGTGATAGGCGTACGAGCCAAAGACAAATACGTAGACCAGCGGGGTGTGAAACAGGAGCTTTTGAATTTTATTCAAAGGGCTGAACCACAACAGGTCCCCGAATCTGCTGGCCAGATTATCTCCAACCGTGAATCCGAAGTTCATCGCGGAGATATCCTCTCCGATCACGTCGATCTCCTCAACCCGCCCCACCCCGAGGCCGTCTTCATGGGCCATGCGGATATAGGCGATGTTCATGGGATCAAAGCCCATAATTTTAGCCGCCACCGCGTCGATGGCCACGGAATCGGAACCGGCCAGCATCAGCCCCTTTTCCACGGGTATCATGGTCCGGGGGCCCGCGCCGTTCCCGCAGAACGTTCCATCCATCACCGTAAAAATACCGGTATGGATTTCTTTTTGAATGGCCAGCAAATCCACCAGAGTTTCATGAATGCGCGTGTGCGTATAATGCCGCCGGGTATTCAGGAGTCCCCCAAAGGCGTTTTTCATGGACCCCGTGGTGGTGGTGTAAATGTGGCACTTCACCGTGGGAAGATGCACGATATTTTTGCCCCGGAAAAAAGAGGGAATCCTGATACCTTCGGGAAAGACCGCGCGCAGGGCCCTCATCCTGGCTTTGGGCCGGTAGATTTCCCAAGCGGTATCCTGGGGAAGAAAATTGTACTTCTCCGGAACATTGTACCGCCGGTACACGGGCGCAAGCTTGTTCAAACGTTCGCCCTTGAACGGATCGGTAACCACGGTCTTGTTGTGCACGGCCGCCAGATCGTTGAATCCGGCGCCTCTGAGGCCCCGGATGGTCCCTTCCAGCTGCCAGGGGGTCGTGTTGGCGGACAGGAAGGGAAAATGCCAGGAGATGTTGTCTTTTATGATGGTGGAGGCCGCGCTATCCAGCGCCGCTTGCAGGTTGGCCATCTCCATCAGCCGGGGAATGTCGTTCAGGACCGTTTCCGGCGTTGTTTTTATGATCGCGACTGTTGAAGTCTTCATTTTTATCGACCACGCTATAAGAAGAAAAAAGTGTATGGTTAAGGGCGCTATTTACTCTTTGACACGCGTTCATCCACTCGGGCTTATTCGTTTCCGCTCATTTCTCTGGATAACGAGCAGGAAGATCATTCCAAGAAAGACGGCGAACCATAACGTGCATAAACGCACGATAACGGTCACCGACACCGCCTCGCTCCGGTCCAAACCGAACAGAACCAGCATCCCGGCCATGCTGCCTTCGGAAATTAAAAGCCCGCCCGGCAGCATGGAGAGGGCTCCCGCGAGGGTCGACAGCGCATAAATGAAGGTGGCCCGGAGCCCACTAATTCCGGCTTGTATCGGAGCGACGGCCACATACAGGGCCATGCATTCCGAAAACCACGCCAGGCAGGAAATGATCAAAGCCGTCAGCGACAGCCGCAACGTCATCAGGCGGCTGGCGTTTGCGCGCATCTCAAGCAGCCGCGCGGCGGCCTCCGACATCCTGGGCAGTTTTCCCAATAAACCGACCGCGCCATTGTAGAGTTTTGGTCTTACGACTATGGCGACGAGGAAAATACAGATACCCATTCCCAAAAGCGCGGCCAAGCCCCCTACCGGCAATACGCTTACGCCCAGAGCGGTCAGAACGACCACGCCCATCAGATCGGTAAGCCTCTCCGCGAAGACAACGGGAATCCCTTTGGACCAGGGCCGGGTTGTCGCATCCTTCAGGAACTGCGCCTTTAACGCCTCGCCCATCTTGCCGGGGGTAACGGTCATGGATAATCCGGCCATGAAAATCTGGAAGCTTTTCCAAGAACCTATGAAAATATCCAGCGAGCGGAGATACATCTGCCAACGGACATAACGAAGAACATAATTGAGAGACGCCAAAATCAAAAGGAGCGGCAGACGCCCGAGGGGAAAGCTCCGGAGGGAATCCCAGACCTTGGCCCCTTCTCCCCAAAAAAACAGTCCGGCGTAACAGGCCAGGCCGATAAACAAAAACAGCGCGAAATGGTTCAGCAGACGCTCCAATACTAAAAAACCCCATTGGTAATCAGAAAGCAGATAAGTCCCCAGATGACCACGGTGGAGAGTATCGGCGCATCCGAAAAAAAGAGCTTTTCAGGCGACCCGCCCTCTCTTTTTTGATGGATGAGGTACAGGTAGCGAAACAGGCCGTACAGGACAAAAGGAAACGTGTAAATCAGACGGTCCGTGTGAAACTTCTCAATGGTTTCCGTGGAGGTGACGTACAGTAAATAGCTCAGCAGGGTGGCGCCCGAGGTAATCCCTATCATCTGGTCCAAAAATTCAACGCTGTATTCGTCCAGTACCTTCCTGTGGCTTCCCGCGTCGTCCTTCCCTAAAATCATCAATTCATTGCGGCGCTTGCACAACGTTAAAAACACGGCGATCAAGGTCGTGCAAATTATCATCCATCTGGACATGGGCGCTTCAATGACGGCCGCGCCGGCGGCGACCCGTAAAAAGAACCCTGAGGAAACGCAAAAAATATCCAGGATCACGACTTCCTTGAGGCGATAATTGTAGAGGATTTGGATGAGCAGATAAGCGACAAGAATCGCAAAGAAGCTTCTTTGCAGAAAGTATCCGCTGATTAAGGCGAGCAGGAGCAAGCAGATAGCCGTGACCACGGCAAGGCGGGTGGAGATCAGCCCCGCCGCCAGGGGCCGGTTTTTTTTGACCGGATGTTTGCGGTCGGCCTCCACGTCGATTATGTCGTTGTACAGGTAAACGGAACTGGTCAGCGCGCAGAATATGGCTACGCCCAACAAGCTTGCTAACACCGCATGGATATCGAAGACTCTTTGCGCGAACACCAATGGCAGCAGGATAAAGCTGTTCTTTATCCATTGATGCGGGCGCATGGCGTTCACGAGCGCGCAGGTTTTTGCCATGGCAGGATCAAAATCGCGCTGTTCACAATCGCGGGTCGGCGCTGGTTTGTTCGCCATTATGGAAACTCTCTCATCGGGCGCAAAAGACCGGTCGTCCACGTTTCGGGGCCTGGGCCCGCAGTAATCGGTTAACGCGAATAAGGATGATTTCCAATAAAAAAGCGCTAACGCCTATGTTTTATCGACTATTATATGCGATCCGGCGCGCGGCATAAAGTTAATCTTCAAATATTTATGGTATGGCCGATGAAAGCGCGCTCGCTCATCTCGCCGCTTCTCCTAAAATAACCTTGGAACTTCGAGCCATATCAGATACAATAAACTGTATTTATTTCTCGCAAACAGGCGCCCGGGCCGCCCGCGGCGGCTCTTGTACCCCTTTGCCGGTTTGCGGGCTTTTCCCATGTAAGCGCAAAAACAAGCGTTCCCCCTTATGGAAGTTCCGATGACAGGATCGATGAAATCGGTATTCACTGGAGTATGGAAATTTTCAGCCAAGTCTTCCAGAACGCGTGCGCTGTTTCCTCGCGTCGCATGCGCGATCCTGTTGTTTTTACTCATGACCTCCGTATCCGGCGCTGCGGAGAAAAGGGAAACCCTCCCCGCGGCGCCGCAAAATCAGGTGGAGGAATACAAGGCGCAAACGGCCAAATCGGTCCTGGAGCTTCAGCAATTCCGAGCGTCCTCCTCCATCGCCATTGCGGACAGCGACGGCAAGCGGGGCGAGGCGACTCTCGTCAATCTGAATCCGCTTATAAACGCATGGTACCTTCTGCTCCTGAATTGGGACGACGGACGCCGGTACGCCTACCATCTGGAAAACGACAAGCCCAAGAGCCAGGAACTCCTCCTTGACCCCGGCTTCACGAGCGGTCTGGTCGTTCAGGATGCGAATGAACGATATCAATGCGACCTGTGGTCACGCCCCTTGATGGGCTTGAGCGAAGCGTCGGTTTCGGGCAAACCCTACGCTCCACTGTGTCAAAACAGATTTTATCTGCGCAACAAGCTTCGAGGCCTGAAAACCGCCAAGGATACCGTCACCGACTTTCTGCGCGACCATGTGTGGCATGGTGAAAAGATAGTCGATTCAATACGCGATACGTTTTACGCCGACGCCTACCTGAACACTTCCAAGGCGACCATTGGCGACAAAAGTGAGATCGGGGCTGTTCAAACCCCCGAAGGATCTCCCGCTCCCGCGCTGATAGATTCTCAATACGAAGATGATTTTCTTATTCCGGTGGGTTTGGGCATCAAGCTTGATAACGATTTGGGAACCAAGGTACTGGCGGGCCGCTGGTATGGCGCCAAGGATCTTCCGGGAATCTTTGTCAGCGTCCTTAAACCGGCCATGGTTTCGGGCGAGATTAAAAAATCGGCGCAAGGCCGGATCAAGGCCTTGGACCCGGTTGAATCATCCGCTTTGGTGTATATGGTCGCCTTCGATCTGGCGTCGTTCGATGTCGGATTCGCCATGGGCACGGAACACCCGAGGGTGGGTTGGTCCGACCGCATCCAGACTCAAATCCGCGACAATGCTCTGCCCGGACCCGACGGTTTCGATACCTGGGCGCCGCTGGTGATGACGGGAATTATTACCCCCGCGTACGCCGAGTGGATAGCGGCCACCTTTTGCGGGGGGTTCAGACGGTACCACGGAGCCTTCCGGTGGGGCGACCTGGCGCACAAGAATCATGGCAGTCATTACGGCTTTATTGTCAACGGAGTCGTGTTAAGCAAGCTCCAGCCGGGTCTGGCCACGGCCATTGTGTATGATGACGGGCGCGTGGAGCTCAAAACGTGGACCGACCGGGACAACGCCGATCTGGAGCGCATACGGTACGCCCGTCAGAATGGCGTGGCCATAATCGAGCATGACGAAACCTCGGGAACATCCGGACCCGGAGCGTTGGTTTCCATGTGGGGTCCCGGCAACTGGTCGGGTTCCGAATCCAAGCAGTTGCGCACCCTGCGCGCGGGCCTCGCCATCCAGGAGTCCAATGGCCGCCGCTTTCTTATGTACGGATTCTTTTCCAGCGCGACGCCGTCGGCCATGGCGACCGTGTTTCAGGCGTACCACTGCGCATACGCCATGCTCCTTGACATGAACGCCCTCGAGCATACCTACCTGGCGGTTTATCGCGTGGATGGCTCCAAGTTTCTGACGGAACACCTTATAGAAGGCATGAGCGTTTTGGACAAATCGGACGATGGCCAGCTGCTTCCGAGATTTGTGGGCTACGCCGATACCAGGGATTTCTTTTTTCTGATCAGAAAGGCCCCGAAATGAAACGAACGCTTTTCGGTTTTACGTGTGGCTTGATTCTGGCCGCCATGACGTGTCAGGCGCATGGTCAAAACAGGAGCGCCCTGGCCGCGCAGAACGAAATTCTTTTTCAACAGATCAAGGAGGTCCATAACCCCACTGATGAGCAGATGGCGGCTATCCGGGCCATATTCGCCAAGTCGGGCTACATGGGTCAGGGCAACCCCGCGATTGCCTGGCATCCCATCACGCCTCAGGAATGTGATGAAAAACTGGCCAGGGAAAACGTCGATTACGACAACCCCGAGTTTACCAAAATCTGCGGCGACAAATATATGGCGCCGCTCTATAATCCGGCGGTCGAAAAGCCCGAAGACGCCACGGCCTGTATCGATATGTTCGAATTCCCCGATATCCCCTGCGCTTACCCCGTGGTATGGGTGCGGGCGCGGGAGGCGGCGGAGATATGCGAGGCGCTCGGCAAGCGCCTCTGTGACGCCCATGAATGGGAAGGGGCGTGCGCCGGAAGCCTGGAAGAGCCCGATTACCGGTTCGATCTGGCGGAAAATCGCGACGCGCAGAGCGCTATTCACCTGATGCGCATCGAGCATAACCGCAAATACGCGCCCACTAAGACATGGAGCTATGGGCCCGAGTACAAAAAAGGAATCTGCGCCGCCGCGAGCAAAAAAAGCCCCGATTGCGGGGGCGGCAGTTGGACGAAGTGCGGCTCCAACACCTATCCCGCCGGATTTTTCACGGACTGTCACAGCCCTCTGGGAGTGTACGACCTAAACGGCAACGCCGCCGAACACATGAACCTGCCGCTCAAGGAAAGTCAGATGAGCTCGCGCGGCAGCAAGGAACTGGGATACACGGAGATGAAGGGCAGTTGGTTCATCTTTGACACGTACAGAGCGCACGAAGACTGGTGCCGATGGCGGGCTCCCTTCTGGCACGGCAGCCGCGTCATGGACCCCCACAGTCACGCGAACTATCATCTGGGATTTCGCTGCTGCAAAACCGTTGAACGCGCCGACAAGAAGTGAGTATCCGTTTTATCAAAGCCCATCAGCGTCTCGGGTTTCGTTAACGCGCCCTCGTAGCTGAAAAGCGGCGCGAGCGCCGGGTCCTGGAGCGCTTCGTAGATGGAGCGGGGCTCCCCGTTTATCCACACCGTGTTCCAAACCAATCTCACCCCATGGCTGTAATCGGCGTATCGAGCCCCATGCACGGTGCTCAACGGCTGGATAGGGCGTCCTTCGCTCCAGTGCCACCCGTAAATGGCGATTCGATCCGGTCTTCTGAGCAAAAGATTCGTGAGCACAATATCCTTTTTATGCCCCGAGGTGAGTTCGCCAAGCGGGAAGCCGGCTCTCTGCTCCTCTATCATCTGCTGGTGTTTCAAATAGTAGCCGCTGGAACGCATTTGCGGCCCCGGCGGCAATGGCTGGGGCTTCAGATGCACGGACGACTGGGCGTAGATTTCGTTGACCAGCTTTTTGGTCGGCAATACGCAGGCGAACATAGTGGCGATCTCGGTCGCCGACGGATAGGTGAGGGGAATACGGAGAAAGTCTTGGTTGGAACCGATGGCCAGATAATCCGGCGCCACCCAGATTAAAGCGTCTATAACGGCGCCGTCCGAGTCCACACAGGAAAGTCTGAGCGGCTTGAGCGATCGCTCGAATTCGGGAACGTTCCCGTTCCGCAATTCCGCCAGGGCGGCCTGTTGCCGCTCCGCCCCCGACATTCCCATGGTCCGCTTGGCAAACTCGGAGCCGGACATGGCGTCCTTGGATCTGGGGGGAATGCTTTGCAGACGCACCGCCTTGGCCTGGCTGTTGTCGATGTTTTTTGCGGTGGCGATTTGAGGTAGAAGGATCTGCAGGATAATCACGGCAAGAGCGATAGCCCTCATGAAGCTCTCCTTAAAAACGTTTTTTGAACGAATTTGCAAGGATTCGGCCAAGAGGTCTTGCTATGGACTGGAACCGTTGGGGAGGATACCGCTCTAAAGACGCGTATAGTGAATTAATCCGGATATGTCAATCGAAACAATATGACGTAAAACGAAAATTTATTGAGAATGGCTATGAAAAGTTCAGGTTTGACGCCGCATGGCACAAGCGCGCCGCGCCAAACCGGTATTGGCAAGTATTTTTTAACATTCTGTCAGGACAGGCCATGCGCACCCCGGTAAAAGAGTAACGCCCGCCCTGAACCGCTCCCCAATGAAGGCTCGTGAACGGATCAAGCCGGACGCTGAACGGTTTTCTCCGGGGACCGTCCGGCCCCGGAGAAAAATCGCCCGGGATGACTCGATATCAGCCCCGCGAGCCGAGGCGCAGACCCCCATGGATGAAAAAGGTGTCGCCGGCCAGGGCTTCGTTCCGGTAGATTTCCCCCACCAGGGAGGCGACCTCCAGGGGTTCGATGAGCCTTCCGATGGGCACATCGTCCAGGATATTGTCCAGCGCCTTCTGATTCATGTTTTTCACCATCTCGGTTCCCACATAGCCGGGGGCCACGGCCGCGCACCGGATGCGGTCCGAGATGCCGCGTCTGAAAAATTCGGCGGTGATAACCTTGGGCATCACCGACATGGCCGCCTTGGTGGAGGCGTAGTTGATCTGTCCGGCGGTGCCCAGGGAGCCGGTGGAGGATATGAGGCAGATCAGCCCCCGGCAGTTGTGGTTGATCATGCGTTCCGCGCACTCCCTGACCGTCAGAAACACGCCGGTCAGATTGATGTCCACCACTTTCTGAAAACGCTCGACCGGCATCTTTTTGGTGACCTTGCCCGTTTCGCGATCCGTGGACAGCATCAGGCCGTCCATGATGACGCCCGCAAAGGGCGCGACCAGATTGATCTTGCCGAACGCCTCGATGGCCGCGTCGGCCAAACGGCCGCAATCCGTTTCGCTGGTGACGTCGCACACCACGGGAACCGCGGCCTTCCCGAATTTGTCCGCCGCGGCGGAAAGGGCTTGTTCAGCCACGTCCGCGAGAACCACCTTGCCGCCGTTGGATGTCCAGTATTCGGCCAGGGCCATGCCAATGCCGCCGCTTCCGCCGGTGATCACCGCAACCGAGTCCTTAATTTCAAGCATGCGCTATCTCTCCATTTCTCTTTCATTCGCTCAGAGCCGAGCGTCGTCAGCCTAAAAAACCGTTTATGATCGCGCAGAACTCATCGATCTTTTCCAGGAACGCCGCGTGTCCGGCTTCCGGGATGCAGACGAACAGGCAGTGGGGAATCCGTTCCGCCATCCGCCGCATCTGGGCGTAGGGGGTGATGATATCCTCCTCCGCCGCGATCAACAGGGTAGGGTGGGATATGCGGCCCAGCTCCTCACGGATGTCGTAGGCGCCGTTGGACGACGCCAACCGGATCAGGCCGTCAAACCAGTCCCTGGTCAGTAGGTCGCGGAACAGGTTCCGGCGTTTGGCGAGCCAGTCATAATGGTTGTTGTAAAAATTGCGGGAATAAATGGGCGTGAGGGCAATATCGAAAAACGCCTCTCCGTCATAGAGGAGCGCGGCCCGTTTCCACATCTCGCCCAGGGACAGCAGATATTGATCCATGTGATCCGTGGTGTTGGCCAGAACCAGCCGGTCAACCATATCCGGATACTTCAGGGCGAAGAGCAGCCCCACCTGGCCGCCGTAGGAAACGCCCATGATGTCCACCTTGGAGACACCCAGACTCACCAGCAGTTTTTTCATGTCCTCGGCGTGAACGGTTATATCGTAACCGGGGGCCATGCGGTCCGATTGGCCCTGGTCGCGCATATCAAAGAGGATCAACCGCCGGTTACGGCCAAGACGTCCGATGTGCTCGGCCCAGCTCAGGGTGTTGGTCATGATGCCGTTGAGCAGAATCAGCGGCTTGCCTTGGCCGTGCGCTTCGTAGTAAAGGCCGGGATCTTCCAGGAACATTACGCTTCTCCTTGGCCGCAAGGACCCCACTGAACGGCTGCGGCCGCGTAGGTAAACCCGATACCGCCGCATACCATAACCACCAGCGATCCGTCCATAACCGCGCCGCTTTTCAGCCCCAAATTCAGGGATAAAAGGGGGTCGTTTGTCCCGTGGCTCCCCCAGCGCTCCAGAGACGGTGATTGGGTATCCGACACGCCCAGGTCCTTGAGGACCTCGGACCTGTCCGCCGGCGCCAGATGCCGCAGCGCCACGTAATCCGGCGTTTTGCCCGCCAGGACGGTTCGAGCCACGCCGCATAAGCCCGGTACCCAGCGTTTCCGGAGATAGTCGGCCACCACGGCGGGCCGGGGCGTGTTGAAGTACATGATGTCGGAATCAAGGTTGTCCGGCGCGAACGGAATCTCTGTGCCGCCTCCCGGCACATAGACTTCATCCGCCATGTCCCAGTCAACGGAAAACGCGGTCCCCAGCAAACGGTTTTTGGGGTGATCCCGTTGGAGCAGGAACGCCCCGCCGGAAGCGGAAGCCGCCAGAAGAAAGCGCGTATCCGGGTTGGCCGGGTTGACCAGATCCACATTGCGGGTCCCGCCGGCCAGGAGAACCGTTTTGATACGTGGGTCACTTGTCATCATGTCCCCGGCGACCTTCAGCCCCTGTATGGCGGTCACCCCCTGCCCGACCAGGTCGAAGGCCCAGGCGTTGCGGCACTCCGTTTCCTCCTGGAGCCGTATGGCGGCGGTCTGGGCGATGTAGTCCTTGTACTCCTCTCCGGTCCAGATGACCAGATCGACTTGCTCGGGGCTTACGCCCCCGGAGCGTTCGAAGGCCATTTTGGCCGCCTTGACCGCCATGGGCACGGGGTGATCCTCCGCCGAAGGCTTGCTTTTGCGTTCAATACCCAGCGTTTTCAGTTCCTCCGGCGTCAGACCCGACGCGGACGCCAGCTCCCCGGCGGTTTCAAAGGCCTCGGGCGTGTAGAGGCCGTAGCTCACAATACCGATTTTTGCTTTAGAACGTTGCATGGTCAGTCCTGTGTTTCTGTTGGGTTTGGCGCCTCGCGGCGGCGGACGCGTTTTATGCCGCTATTGGTTGTCCGGCTCGCCGTGCTCATCCTTGAGTATAAATTTCTGCACCTTTCCCGACGCTACGGTCCTGGGCAGTTCATCCACAATGACCAGGTACTTGGGCGTCTTGTACCTGGCCATCTTGTCCGTCAAAAACGTTTTCAGCTCTTCCAGGCAAAGGGCCGCGCCGGGTTTGAGCTGCACGCAGGCCTTCCCGACTTCACCCCATTTGTCGTCCGGGACGCCGATAACCGCCACGGCGGCCACGCTCGGGTGCGTCTCGATAACCCGTTCGACCTCCACCGGATACACATTGATGCCCCCGGATATGAGCATGTCCTTTTTCCGGCCCACTATGGCGTAGTGGCCGTCGGAGTCCACCTTGGCCAGGTCGCCGGTATGGAACCACCCGTCCACAATGGCCTTGGCCGTCTCCTCGGGTTTGTTCCAGTACCCCGAGCAGATGTGGTCTCCCCGGATGAGCAGCTCCCCCTCCTGTCCCTGCGGAACCCGCCGGCCGTTGTCGTCGACCAGTTTGAGGTCCACGTTGGGCATGGGATGGCCCACGGTCTTGAGTTTGCCGTTGGCCATGAAAGTGTTGGGGCCGGCTTCGGTCAAACCGTAGCCTTCCCGGAGATGGACACCTTTTTCCCTGGCGAAGGTTTCAAAGATCTTCTCGGTCAGCGGCGCGGCGCCGCTTACCATGAACCAGACGCTGGAGAAGTCCGTTTCCGCGAATTTGGGAGATTCGATCATCATCTGGTACATGGTGGGCACGGCGAAGAAGATGGAGATTTTCTCCTTCCGGATCAGGTCCAGTACCAGATCCGCGTCGAACCGGTGGACCAGCACGTTGGTTCCCAGGTGGTAGAAAAGCGGCAGGGTGAAGACGTTCCACCCGGCGGTATAGAACAGGGCGGAATGCAAAATGGTCCGTTCGCCGCGCCGCATCCCCCAACCGATGGCGGTGTTGATGGCGTTCCAGGTAATCATGCCATAGGTGAGCACAACGCCCTTGGGCAGGCCGGTGGTGCCCGAAGTGTAGATGATCAGTTGCGGATCGTTGGACCCCAGATCCACCTCAACCGGCGGATTCACGGGAAGCTGGTCCCAGACCAGGGCCAGACTCTTTCCCACGCTGTCGTCGGCGTCCAGGCACACGAAATGATCGACCCGGACCTTTGGCTTGAGGCCGGCCACGGTTTCACGATGAAAGGCGTCGAAGAAAAAGGCCTTGGGCGCCGCGTCCTGGAAAAAGTAGAGGAACTCCTCGTTGGCCAGCCTGAAATTCAAGGGAACCAGTATGGCCCCGATGCGGCTCGTGGCGAAAAACAGGGTGATGTAGTCCGCCCGGTTCAGGGCGAGAACCGCCACCCGGTCCCCTTTTTCGATCCCCAGTTCCGAGCGCAGATAGGCGACCATGCGGTTGATGTCCACGCTCAGTTCGCCATAGGTGTACCGGCGGTTTCGAGGGATATCCACAATGGCTTCGGCGTCGGGATAACTCTTGCCCCACCGGCCGATCCAGTCTCCATAGATCATGCTCGCTGTCCCCTTTTGTCCTTTGAGGGCTGTTTCATGAGCCCGGCGCCGTTTGGAACCATGCGCCTGCAAGAGCGCAACCCCGCGGCTACTTTTTTTCTTTTCCCCACCGCATAACCACGGCGTCCCAGGAATAGCCGATCCCGGCGGAAATCATGAGCGCCAGATCGCCGTCCTTGAGCTTGTTTTCCTCGATGGCCAGCTCCAGGGACAGAATCTGGTCGTTCTGGCCGTGGTGCCCGAATTCGGCGAGGTAGCGCGTCTGTTCGGGTTTCAGGCCGATCTCCTTCATGAGAAAATCATGGGCGCTCCGCTTTACGAGCAGCGTGGCCAGATAATCCACATCCGATCGTTTCTTGCCCGCGTTTTCCAGGGCCTTGTCGATACAGATCAGCCAGTTGCTCAGGCTCAACCTTTCCAGCCGCTCCTTCATGCCCACGGGGTCGATGACGTCCAGGTATTGCCGCCCCTGGATCAACCCTTCCCGGGTCATGGGTTGAACGGACCCGCCTTCGGGCACGTAGACGTCATAGGCGAACGAGCCGTCACTCATGAAATGGCTGCCCAGTATCTGATTGCGGGGGTAACCCCGCTGCAGCACGCAGGCGGCGCCGCCCGCCGCCAGATAGTACATCCAGCGCACCCTGGTATTGGGGTAGTGGATCAGGTCGGAATTGCGGTATCCGGTGGCGATGAGCGCGTTTTTCAGCGTGGGGTCCGCGCTCATCATGTCGGCGGCCATTTTCAGCGCCACCAGAGTCGTGCCGCACCGCTGCTGGATGTCGAACGACCACGCCCGGTTCAGGGACAGCTCCTTTTGAACCTTGGGCCCCACCGGCCAGTTCCGGTACTCCTTGACCTCTTCTCCGCTCCATATGACCAGATCGATGTCGGACGGATCGAGCCCCGAATAGTACATGGCTTTCCTGGCGGCCTTGATACCCATGGCCACGGTCCCGTCACCCGGTCCGGGAACGTTCTTTTGATACCAGCCCAGCTTGGTTCGGATAATATCGGCCGGTGTGTCGCATTGAGACGCGATGAAATCGGCGTCGTGGTACGCCCGGGGAATATAGGTCGCCAGGCTGCGAATACCGACGCCGGCGTTGTTGTTGGTTACGCGCATATCATCTTCCCGCCTTTGCCTTTCGGCGCTTGATCATATCCCTGGCCGTCCCCACGAATCCCTTGGGAAAGAAGAAGACCACCAGAATGAACAGAACGCCGAAATAGAGAATCCACCGCTCCGCCAGCCGGTGGACCAGGTCGCTTTTGGGCAGCAACGCCTCGGCCACCTTCTGCATGTCCGGCAGCCAGGTCTCCGTGATCTTGATAAACGCGGCGCCCACGATGGCGCCGTAGAGCGTGCCCAGTCCGCCGATGATCACCATTAACAGGATGTTGAGCATGATCGGCGTGCTGAGCACCGAGCCGGGGCTGACATACCCCACCCACATGGCGAACATGACCCCGGCCAGCGCGGCCACACTGGACCCGAACACAATGGAGAAAATTTTGTAATGAAAGGTCTTGTAGCCCAGGGCCGTGGCTCTGGACTCGTTATCCCGCACCGCCTTGAGCGCGCGGCCCACCGGAGAACGCACGAAGCGGAGCATGACGCCGAAGAGGATCACCGAAACTATCAGGATGAAATAGTAGGTCATCACCCGCCCGTTGAGTTCCAACGGTCCGATAGTGGGGCCCGACCAGCCCACGTCGAAGATGCCCGGCATTTTAAACGACACGCCGTCCTCGGCCCGCGTCAGGTCGTACCATTGCACGGCCAGAATATCGGTGAATTCGGCCAGGGCCAGGGTCATCATGGCGAAAAAGATCGCTTTGACGCGCAGCGAGAAGAACGCGATTACCAGGGCCAGGGTAACGCTCAGGCCGAGGGCGATGGCCGCGGCGATGAGCAGATGGTACCAGGACGGCGAGCTGGCGTGATAGATCACCAAAGCCAGGGAGTAGGCCCCGATGCCGAAAAACATGCTGTGGCCCAGGGAGAGCAACCCCGTATAGCCCAGTATCACGTCATAGGAAGCCACCACGATGGTGAAAATCATGATCTTGGACGTTACGTCGATTACCCGGAATGAGGAAAAGGTCACGGGAATCAACAACAGAACCGCCAGCAGCGCCAGTTGGGTCACAAAGGTCGGCTGGGTATATCTGCTGTGGATCGCTCTCAGTCTTTCCTGCTGAACCGGTGTCAGATCCGGCGCCACTTTTTCTCTCCCCGTGATAGAAGCTCATGTCCAGAAGGATGCGTTGAATTGCAAACAAGGCTTTCCATGCGGCTACTCCCGGCCCATCAAACCCTTGGGTCGAAGAAGCAGTATCACCGCCATGATCATGATGTTCACCCCGAGGGCGAGCTTGGGCACCAGAAAGGCCACATAGTTGAAAGCCAGGCCCACCATGATGGCTCCCAGAAAACTGCCGGTCACCGATCCCATGCCGCCGATGATCACCACGATCAGGGCGAAGATCAGGTTTTCCTCGCCCATGCCCGGATAGATCTGTTCCTTGAAGATGGCGAACATCACCCCGCCCATGGCCGCAAGCGCCGCGCCCGCGGCGAACACGCCGGTGAAAATCCGCCGGATGTTGTATCCCAGAATCTGAACAAGCTCCCGGTTTTCCACTCCGGCCCTGACCGTGATTCCCAGCCTGGTTTTCTGGAGGCTGATCTGAATGGCCGCGAACACCAGGGAGCCCACGAGAATGGCCACCACCCTGAATTTGTTGACAATGACGTCGAACAAATCCCAGGAGTCCCGGAAAGCCGCCGGCACCAGAATCACCTCGTCGTTGGGGCCCCACAGAATCTTGATGATCTCGATCATGACCAGCGAAGCGCCCATGGTGATCAGGATTTGCTTGAGGTGGTTGCCGTAGGTGCGGCGGATGATAATCCTTTCCAATATGACGCCCAATAGCGCTCCGACCACCAGCGTGACCCCCAACACCATGGCCAGGCTTCCCACGCTCTGGCCCACACCGGCCAATTCCACCCACCCTTTGGCGTTGAGCCAGTTGAGCAGGGAAAATCCCGCATAGGCGCCCCACGCGAAAAAAGCGCCGTGCGCCAGATTGAGCACGTCCATCAAACCGAAAATCAGGGTGAGGCCCGAGGCGGTCAAAAACAGGAGCATTCCCATGGTCACCCCGGCGATGGTAAGCGTCAGATAGGTGATGGGGTCGATCCACACCAGGGGAACAAACCATATTCCCACGGAAAGCGCCCACAGTACCCACTTCTTCAGGTCCAGTTCGCTTTCACTCAGCCGTAGCGCCTGCTCTCCTGCTTGCGCGGCCATCGGATACCTCCGTTACGCCCGGTCTCAGGCGATTCCCAAATATTTTTGTTTCAACTCGTGATCTTCCGCCAGATCTTCCATGCGGCCCTGATGTACGACGCGCCCGTCGTCCAGAATGAAGTAGTCCTGCCCCACGCGGCTGGCCAGGTAGAAATTCTGTTCCACCAGCACCACGGTGGTGGTCTCCTTGATCCGGTTGAGTGAATCGGCCAAATGATCCACCACCACCGGCGCCAGACCCTTGGACGGTTCGTCGATGAGCGCAATCCGGTTTTTGCGGACCAGGACCAGGGCGATGGCCAGCATCTGTTTCTGTCCCCCGGAGAGAATCCCGGCTTTGGAACTCATGAACTTCCTTAAATCCGGGAACAGATCCAGCACCTGCGCCAGCCGCCGATCCCCCTGGCCGTCTTCGTCCGACATGGCCAGACGGAAATTTTCCGCCACGGTCAGAGTGTACAGGACGGCCCGATCCTCCGGCGCCATGCCGATGCCCAGCCGCGCGATTTCATACGGTTTCATGCTGGTTATGGCCTGCCCCTCCAGCTCGATGGAGCCGGAAGTCGCCGGGGTCAATCCCATAACGGCCCGCAGGGTCGTGGATTTGCCGGCGCCGTTTCTTCCCACCAGGACGGTGGCCCTGCCGGGCATAACCGACAGCGTCACTCCCTGGAGGATGTGATGCCGCTCTATGTGCGCGTGAACATCGTTCAGGGAGAGAATGGGATCACTCATTTTTGAGCCCTCCGCCCAGATAGGCTTCCTGCACCCGTTTATCCGCGGCCACCGTTTCCGGCGGACCGTCGCAGATCAGGGCCCCTTCCTTGAGCACGGCTATGGTGTCCGACAGGGCCATGATCATGTCGAACTTGTGCTCCACCAGCAGGATGGTCCGGTTCCGTTCCGCCTTGATACGCTGGATGATGTCCAGGATGGTGGGGACCTCCTCCAGGCTCATGCCCGCGGTGGGTTCGTCCAGAAGCAGCACCTGGGGGTCCAGAGCCAGAAGAATGGCTATTTCGAGCTTTCGCTGCTCGCCGTGAGTCAGATTGCCGGCCTCTTCATGCCATTTGTCTTCCAGGAGCGCCTGTTGGAGCAGTTCATAGGCCCGATCCTCCAGCTCCGGATAACTCCGATAGTTCTTCCAGAAGACAAACCCCACCCGTCGCTTGGACTGGAGGGCGACCCGCACGTTTTCCAGCACGGTCAGGGCTGAAAAGATATTGGCCAGCTGGAAGGAACGGCCCAGCCCTATGAGGGTGCGGTCCGCCGGCCCCAGAGGCGTGATGTCCTGCCCTTGAAAGAATACTTTTCCCGATGTCGGCTTGTACTGGCCGCTGAGCAGGTTGAACAACGTGGTTTTTCCCGCTCCGTTCGGGCCGATGAGCGACTTGACGCAAAACGGCTCCACGCTCAGATTGACCCTGTTTACGGCCACATTGCCGCCGAATCTGATGCTCAGATCCCGTGTTTCAATGAGCGGCGGTTGACTCATCACGCTCCCCCTTACGGCATGGATGAAACGAGAGTGAAAGATACGGGACGTCTCCCCGGTTTGGGGGGGCGTCCCCAGGTTCGGCCTTAGCGTTTGTTGCGGATAGGAATATCCATGTCTTTCCAGGTGAGTTCTTCCACCAGTTCGGGAATGGCCCATTTGACGTTGGGGTCCACCTTGATCTGGAAGGCGTACATGGACTGCAGGGCCTGGTGGTCTTCCGGTCTGAAAACCATCTCGCCTTTGGGGGTCTGGAAACTCATTCCCTCCATGGCGGAGATCAGTTTTTCGGTGTCCGTGCTTCCGGCCTTTTGCAGCGCGGTCACCACCGCCTCGGCGGCCGCGAACCCGCCGCAGGTGAAGAAGTCAGGGGGGGAGTTGTAGCGTTTCTCGTGCTCCTTGACCAGCCAGTCGTTCATGTCGTTTTTGGGAATGTCGTAGTAGTAGTAGATCGCGCCCTTCATGCCCACCAGCGGTTTGTACAGGGCCAGCGCGGCCAGGATATTTCCGCCGGTGCTGATCTTGATGCCGTATTTTTCATCGAGCTTCATATCCGCGATCTTGAACGGATTGCCCTTTCCGGCCCAGATGATGAAAATGTATTTGTCGCCTTCCTTGTCTTTCATGGCCTGAATGATGCGCTGCACCGGCGCGGTAAAATCGTTGGTGTTGATGGGCGCGTACTCTTCATGGATGACCTTGGCGCCCTTGGCTTCAGCCGCTTCCTTGTAAGCGGCCACGCCGTCCCTGCCGAAGGCGTAATCCTGCGCCAGCGTGGCGATGAGCACGCCGGGTTTGGCGATGGCCACGGCGTTGGAAATGGCGTCCTGGGATGAGTTTCTGCCCGTGCGGAAAATATAGCGGTTCCAGTCTTCACCGGTTATGGAATCCGCGACGGCCGGTTCCACGATAAATATTTTCTTGAATTCTTCGGCCACCGGCAGCATGGCCTTGGCCACCGCGGAGGAAACGCCGCCGACCGCCAGATCGACCTTGTCGTCCTTATAGGCTTCGGTGAGCATCTGCTTGCCTACATCGGGTTTGCCCTGGGTGTCCTTGATTATGACCTGGATGGGCCGCCCCAGGACCTCCATGGAACCCTTGGTGGCGTACTCGAGCCCCAGTTGAAAACCGGTGATGGACTGCTTGGCGTACACTTCCAGGGCCCCTGTCTGGCCCACCACCTGGGCTATTTTGATGGGTTCCGCCGACCAGGCGCATGTTGCGGCGAACGTGAGAAAAAGGATA
>Ga0068713_1001345_pt1 | contig 32970 bp, 31 predicted proteins | sample MTBAKSrepl2MetaG_FD_62223 | JGI IMG/M metagenome (GOLD analysis project Ga0068713, IMG submission 62223) | Enrichment culture microbial communities om Arthur Kill intertidal strait, New Jersey, USA, that are MTBE-degrading - MTBE-AKS2 (Arthur... | ecosystem: Environmental > Aquatic > Marine >... | reverse complement strand
TGTAAACTCGGTATATTTGAGGGCCTGAAAGAGGTCCTGGACGAGTTTCTCAGGGTCCGGCTCATTGACGGCCAGGTTGTTGTAAGCCTGCATGAGATAGTAGAAGTCCTGCATGGCTTCGGCCTGCCGGGCGGCCAGCTGAAAATGGTGATGGCTCAGCTCTTTGTCTCCGAGAAGGTAATAGTGCATCCCGTAGTTGGTATGGGCAATATAGAGGTGGCGGGGATCGTTGAGCTGCCTGGCTTTTTTCAGAAAAACATCAAGGAGGTTCTTATGCTTTTTCATCTGCCCCTGATGACGGTAATAGAGGGAGTAGTAACTGATCAGATCCATGGCCCGTTTTTCATCCGCTTCAGCGGCTGCGGATTTCACTTTCAGGGCGAGACTGCGGCACAGCCTGATCATGGTCTCCAGGTCTCTGATGGAGTAATAGTACTTGATCTCGGCTCTGTAGGCGGCATAGGCCAGGTCAAAAGGAACCAGGGGGATGAGACCCTTGATGGTTTCGATGACGCTTTTCATCTTTTCAGTACGGCTGAGGACATAGAGACGGCGGGCCATATCCGTGTAGAGCACCATACGGATATCAGCATCAAGAGACACAGATTTATCCAGTTTCTCCAGGGCGGTGATGATCGTCTCGGGTGTGGCGTCCGGGGCCAGGGCGTGAAACGAGATGTGGAGGATCTGCTGTGACCGGGAAGAAAAACGCCCCGGGTCCTTTTTCATGGACTCATAAAGGATCTTGATATACCAATAGAGATTGCTTTTCAGCAGGGATTCCGAAGCTTCGGACCGCACAAAAAAGTGACGGAACAGGTACTCCATGGCCTTGTCGGATAATCCCGCCCGGCTGTACGTGATGATGAGGACGATCTTTTCCTGGGGAGAGAGGATCTCCTCATGGCGTTCATAAAGAGACATGACCTTTTCCGCCAGTTTACTCTGTTGTTCTTCGGGAAGAGCGCGGATCTCCTTTCCCAGGCGGCTGAAAAGATCCGGGTCGGCGAAATAGACTGTCTGCTCCGCACCGGGAAGAAGGACACTTTCGATGACCAGCTGTTGAAAAAGCCTCTGAAACTTGGATCCTGCCAGTTCTGACAAAAAGGAGATACGAGACGGATTGTCCATAAAATAGATCTGATAAAGGAGAAGACGCAGGTCGGTATCACTGAGAAGAGAATCATAAAAAAGATCCTTATCTCTCTGGGGGTCAAAAGATGCGATGAGGTCTTTTATTTGAGAACTGGGGCGGGAAAGGTCCTGATAGGTGAGAAAACGCATGGCTTCAAGGAGATCCACGTGCTCCATGGAACACAGGTGGGTAAAAGAAAGGCCCGTGAGCCCGCTCAGGAGAAAGGAGTCCAGGGTGCGGCAGTAGAAGGAGCGGTACTCCTGTCCTGCGGGATTGGTAAAATCTTCCTCAAGAAGCCAGTTCTGGCCTACCACTCTGCAATATGCCTCTCTTTCAATATTGTCATTGATAAAGAGGATAAGGTTTTTCCCGGTGTGTTCATGAAGGATGTCCCTGATGACCTCCTTGCTGTAGGGGTCGGCTGTACGGATATTCCGTATGATGATGGCCGTGTTTCCCGAGGCGTGAAGCCCTTCCAGGATCCTCTCCATGAGAAAACGCGCATAGGTCTTGTGGATGTTGGAGAAGGATTCGTAAGTGAGCCCTTTAAGACTGTCTTTCAATGATTTTTCAGAGGTGAAGATCTCTTTCAGGCGGGGATCATGAAGAAGCCCGAAATAGAGTTCCCTGATAAAAGAATAGGGGTCTTCGTTGACGAGGATCTCTTTAGTGATGTAACCGTTCATGACAAGAAGCGGCTTGATCGAATGCATGGCCAGAGAAAAATAGTCTTCGCTGAAGTTGACCATGTTGTAGAATGTCAGGGGTATATCCTTGTTCTTTGTGTTTCTGACGAAGTGATGAAGTTTTTCGAGGGCGGGTTCGATGAGGGCAGGAGAAAAGCCGTGACGGCGGGAGATGCTTCTCAGAAGAGCCGCAGCCGTCTCCTGTGAAGAAGCGGAGCTCCAGAAACGCTCCACGGAAAAACCGAACATCTCATCCATGAGTGTCTTAAACGCCTTCTCTTCCTCCTGGATGTGGCCATGGGGGAAAAAGTCGATGAAGACGATATCCTTATCGAAAGAGATGATGATATTATCAGGTGAAAGGTCTCCATGCCAGAATCCGTTGGCATGCATCCAGCGCACCTTTGTGGCGATGCGCTCCAGGATCTCCTTCTTCTCCTCCTTATCGATGAAAAGATAATCGGCCAGTGTCAGTCCGTCCACAAACTCCATGGTGTAGTAAAAGTAGTCGCCGTGAAACGGGGCTTCGTCAATGGCATAGACACGGTTGAAGTCGAAGACCTTCACAGAGCAAGTGACGGTCACCGAGCGGGTGTACCAATACTCTTCAAAAAACGGGACGGGGTTTTTCCCGTGCTTGTCCGAATCAAACAGTTTCAGGGCTTTGACAGGCACCGCCTTATCTGCGGTGTCGCGAACCTGATAGATAAAGCCGTACTCTCCTGCTCCGATCTCTTTGATGATCTCATAACGGTCATTGATGGTCTTCATGCTCATTCTATTTTACTCTCTTTGGGGGTGATATCAAGACAGAATAATTTCGTTAACCTAAATTTATGTTGACCCCGCGTCCTGTATCCGTATACTTTGAGGGTGAAAACAATGGAAAAAAGACATGAAACAGACCTGACCAAAGGGCCTATCCTCAAGACACTGATTTCTCTGGCCCTTCCCATTATGCTGTCAAATTTCATGCAGACCCTCTATAACCTCACTGATATGTTCTGGCTGGGAAAACTGGGAGAATCCGCCCGGGATGCCGTGGCTGTGGTGGGGATGACCTTCCCCCTGATCTTTTTCTTCGCTTCTTTCGGCATCGGATTCGCCGTTGCGGGCACTGCGCTCATCGCACGGTTCAAGGGCGCAGGAGAATCCCCCCGCATACGTCGGGTGGTGGCTCATCTTGTGTGGATCGTGGGCTTTTTCTCTCTTCTTTTCATCCTCATGGGGACGTTTTTCCTCGATGATATCCTGAAGATACTCTCCACGCCTCCGGAGATCATGGGGCTGGCCCGGCAATATATCAGTGTCATCCTTATGGGGATCCCCTTCATGTATCTTGTGGTCTTCTTTCAGAGTATCGCCCACGGCCTGGGAGATACCATCCATCCCATGAAAGTGCAGATCGTATCTGTGGTGATCAATGTGGTCATCGACCCTCTGTTTATCTTCGGATGGGGATTTTTCCCGGCTGGAGGAACCCTTGGCGCGGCGTATGCGACTTTTCTGGCCCGTTTTGCCGGGGCCTTCATGGCTCTCTTCTATATGGTGAGGATCCACAAGCGTCACCTACCCCTCCGGCATGAACTGAGGCCTGAAAAGGGTCTCATGGGACAGATCCTTAAGATCAGCATTCCTGCTTCGCTGGCCCAGTCCATGACCAGTTTCGGGTTTCTCTTTCTTCAGGGGTTTGTCAATTCCTTCGGTACAGTGGTTATCAGTATCCATTCCATAGGAAACAGGATGACCGGGTTTTTCATGATGCCTGCCATGGGGATCAGCAACGCACTCACGGCCATGGTGGGGCAGAATCTGGGAGCAGGGGATCTGAAAAGGGCTGTGAAGAGTTTTCACCAGGCCACGGCGCTGGTTATGGGGATCATGGGAGCAGGAGCTTTGATTATTTTCAACTTCGGGTCTTCCCTTACCCGCTTTTTTATCAATGATCCCGCAGTGGTGGATATCGGTGTCCGGATGTTCAAGATCACATCTGTGGCTTCATTTATCTTCGGTGCTGTCTTTATGTTTATCGGCCTTTTTAACGGGGCAGGGAAGACAGGAGCCGTTTTTCTTTTTAATGTCTCCCGGCTCTGGGTCTTTCGGATCCCTTTTGTCTATCTTCTCTCAGGGCGCATCAGCGGGCCTGAGACAGGCTGGGTCGCGGCTGTACTCGATTTTGCGTCCCGTCCCCTGGCGGGGCATCCTTATGATGCTCTTTGGTGGTCCATGATCATCAGCAATTTTCTTGCAGCCCTGTGGGCTTTTATCCTCTATAAGAGAGGGCGCTGGAAACAAGTCCCGCTCTGAAAGCTCCATTCTTTGCCTTGTAAAAGTGCCTTGCTTTGATATAATGGACATATGAAACTATTCTCGGTTCCCGTCAGCTGCCCTGTTTGCGGCAAATCTTTTAAAGGACAGGTTCTGTCGGAATATCATGTGGAAGGTTACGGCCTTGATTTCAGACCGCTTTTTGAAAACGGAGAAGATCTTCTCAGGTATTTCATCTGGTTCTGCCCTTCCTGCCACTATGCCGGATATGACAACAGGTTTTCGTTCGGGGGAAACAGCGTCTCTCTTGAGCCCGAGATGATCGAATCAGTGAAGAAGCTTCCGAAAAAGACGCCTGCGATCCTGCCTTACAGGTTTTACAGGGCCGGTGAGATCGGAGAGCTGCTGGGTGAAAAGGGTGTCTCTCTCATGGATTATTTCCTGAAATCTTACTGGACCGCTAAAGGGATGAAGAAAAAAGAGTGGATCCGTAAGAGCTCCCAGAGGGTCCTGGGTCTGGCCGAGCAGATCTATGCAGAGACCGGAGAGTCGGAAGACCTCTTTATCGCTCTATACCTGGCCGGGACCATCTACTATGAGCAGGGCAATATGGACGAAGCGGCTTTTCAGTTTGCACGGATGATGAGGATCAAGATGATTCCCACTCAATATGAAAGACAGATCAAATTCGCCCTTGAGTTTCTCAAGGGCCATAAAAACGAAGGATAGGGAGAGACCATGAGCCTCTACAGGAAGCACCTTTATCCCCCGGATAAAGGCGACTATATCCGCAAGCGCCGTTCCGGGGAAGCTCACAAGGAGAAGTGTATCCTCTGCGCTGTCCGCGACCGGGATCCTGAAGTGGCAAAACTCGACGTCTACCGTGAAAACGGATTTATCGTGACCGTAAACCTCTACCCCTACAACCCCGGCCATATCATGATCTTTCCCGAGCGCCATATCACAGATCTGCGGGATCTTACTCCCGAAGAGGAGGAGGCTTTTATCAGGATCCGCAACAAAAGCATGGATATTATCGAGAAGCTCTATCACTGTGAAGGATTCAATATCGGGTATAATATCGGAAAAGCCAGCGGCGCCAGCATCGAGCATCTCCATCTCCATGTGGTTCCCCGGGACCGGGGGGAGCTGGGGTTCATGGATATTATCGGAGGAGCAAAGATCTATATTGAAAATCCCGTTGAGACTGTTCAAAAACTGAAACAAGCTTTTCAAGCATAAAGAAGGAGGTTTTTTCATGGCACTCGTTACAAGTCAGGAGATGTTCCGGGACGCTTATGAGAAGGGATATGCCGTGGGAGCATTCAACGTCAACAATATGGAGATCATTCAGGGAATCTGTGAAGCCGCTTCTGAGATGCGTTCTCCGCTGATCCTTCAGGTCTCAAAAGGAGCCCGGAAATATGCCCGGCATGAATACCTGGTCCATCTGGTCCAGGCGGCCCTGGAAATCAACAAAGAGCTTCCCATCGTCCTTCATCTGGATCACGGAGATTCTTTTGAACTCTGCCAAAGCTGTATTGACGGCGGCTTCACTTCGGTGATGATCGACGGCTCACATCTTCCCTTCAAGGAGAATATCGCCCTGACCAAAAAGGTCGTGGAATATGCCCATCCCCGCGGGGTTGTGGTGGAAGCTGAGCTGGGGAGGCTCGCAGGAGTGGAAGAGCATGTCCGCGTCTCGGAGAAAGAGTCTACCTATACCGATCCCCATGAGGCCGTGGAGTTTGTGGAGCAGACCGGCGTGGATTCTCTGGCCATAGCCATAGGGACCTCACACGGGGCCTATAAGTTCAAAGGTGAGCCCTCCCTGGACTTTGATCGTCTGGAAGTGATCACAGAAAAACTCAAAGGATTCCCTCTGGTTCTTCACGGAGCGTCCACGGTGATCCCGGAATTTGTCGAGCTGTGCAACCGCTACGGCGGGGCTTTGCCGGGAGCCCGCGGAGTCCCTGAAGCGATGATCTCCAAAGCCGTGAAATACGGGGTCTGTAAAGTGAATATCGACACGGACCTGCGCCTGGCCATGACCGGAGTGATCCGCAAAGAACTCACAGAGGATCCCGAGAACTTCGATCCCAGAAAATATCTCGGCCCGGCCCGGGACGCCATCAAAGAGATGGTAAAACGGAAGATCACCATTCTGGGCAGCGACGGAAAGATCTAACAGGGAGGATAAGCCTATGAAAAAAGTTATAGTGATCCTGGCTCTTTTGTTGAGTGTGAGCCTTTCTGCCAGGGCCCTGGGGCCTTCTCTTGGCCTGCAGCTTGAAGTCCGGGCTGGAGGTTATATGACCGTCTCACCTGATGAGGCGAAAAACATGTTCGGAAACGGTTTTCTCATCGGCGGGTCACTGCGAAAAGCTGTCTTTCCCATGGTGAAGGTGGGCCTGAGTATAGACCGTATCAGCCTGAATGACAATCAGGCTGTCCAATTTGCCGATCTCTCTGCGCAGCTCCAGGATGAGCTCATCGTCGTTTCCGATGATCTGGATATTGAGTTTACCACGACTCCCGTCTGCCTGGAGATCATGCTGGATCCTCCCATTTTGCCCCTCTATGCCCACGCCGGTTACGGACTCTATAAAAGCAAAGTGACTGTGAAGGACGAGGGAAGCGGGACTCTTCTCTATGATGAATCAAAATCGAGATGGGGGGGATTTCTCGGGGCAGGAGTGAAGATGGGGCTGCCTATGCTTCCTCTTTCATTCAGAGTAGGTGCTAAGTACCATATGCTGAGAGTGGATGATTCAGCTATGAACGACGGGATCAAAGCCATATCCGTGGATGCCGGTGTCCGGCTGAATATCTGACCACGTTTTTTGTCTTTTAGGATTCTAAAGGGGGGCTGCGGCTCCCTTTTTTTTATTTTTCTGAAACATTATATAAACTATGTTTGTCTTTTATATTGACAATGTTAATATATGTGTTCATAATATTAATGAAAGGAGGGAACATGATAAACAAGTGTCCCATTTGTTCTGAAAAATTATTCGTGACTGCTCTCCATTGTGAAAACTGCGGAACATCTCTCACTGGGAGGTTCATGCCTGATACGGGATGTGCCGTCTCCCAGGATATCATGGATTTCATCAAAGTCTTTATTTATGCAGAAGGGAATATCAAGCAGGTCGAAAGGCTCATGAACTGCTCTTATCCCAAAGTGAAAAACCTTCTTAAACGGGCCAAGGAAGAACTGCACCTCGGCCAGGGGGGGGACGGCCTCTCCCAGGAAGAAAAGACCGAGGTCCTGGAACAGCTCGATAAGGGGGAGATCACGTTTGAAGAAGCCATGAAAAAGCTTGAGGAATAGGAGGTACTATGGAATATAATGTAAAAGGGAAAAGCCTCTCTCTGGATATCTCTCTCCTCATGGGGGATATTCTCATCAAAAGGAGCGAGGGAAAAGCTGTTTCCGTCGAGTTTCCCGATCTGCGAAAAGGCGCTCTGGAAGCTTTTATGGATGTGGAGTATTCCGAAAAAGAGGGGTTGAAGATCCGTGAGAAGAAAAACGGGCTTGTCATGGGATCAACGGGCGCCAGCGACCTGGTCCTCTCTCTTCCCGATCTCCCCGCTGAGGGAATGATCCGGCTGGACAAGGGAGACTGTATCGTGGATGGCCCTCTTGTCTTTACAGGGAAAGCCGAGATCAGGATGGGGGATCTGGTCTTCCGCCAGTCTCTGGAGGGGGATCTCTCCGCCCGTGTGATCAAAGGAGACCTTGTCATCAACGAGATGAACGGGGCCTTATCCGCTGTCACGGTAAACGGGGATATCATGGTCAGAAAAGGACGTCTCACCGGGATGAACTGCAAGACTGTGGCTGGTGATATTTCAGTCACAGGGGATTTCGCTCCTGTGCAACCCATGAGGGCGGTCTCGGTCTCCGGGGATATTCACCTCAATGCTCTCCACTATGAAGGAAGCCACGAAGTGACGGCATCGTCTGTAAGTGGCGATGTGAACATCGAGGGCGCTGTTCCCGAGGAGAAAAAGAAGGCCGCGCGCATGGAGCATGTCATGGGCGGAAAAGGGATCTTCTCCGTCATGAAACTTTTGAAGACGTTCCCGTTTAAACGCGGGGAAGAGCCTCAGGTCGAGGTCCGTAAGAAAGAGAGTGCCACAGGGATGAATGTGGACATGGTACTGAATATGCTGGATGAGGGCCGTATCACGGCTAAACAGGCCGAGAAACTTATTCGGGCCCTGAAGGAGTAGTTATGGCAGGATGGCTTTTTTTTATCTTATATCTTCCCTTCTATTTTGCAAAAGGCCTTATCTTTAAGAGAAAGGCGGTCCAGGCGATCATGACTCTGACAGTCCTGACCCTTGGTTATATCCTATGGACCGTCGTCCTCTCTTTTTCGGGATGGGCAGAAACGGTGTTTAAGATCTTTCTCCTTGCGGAGACGGTCTTTTATCTTTTCAGGTTAGCCGGAGTCGTCATGCCGACGCTGTCGCTTTTTTCACGGTTTTCCCTGGATCAGGAAGAGATCACTATTCAATACTCACTCTTTAAGCCCTTTTTCCTGCTCATTGCAGATCTTGTGCTTCTGATCAAAAAACTTCCGGTGCTGCATTTGAAAGATGTCATTGAGATCGATGTGAAAGTAAATAACAGGCAGATGGTTCTGATAAAATTGTAAGGAGGATCCCCATGGATGAAAAGAAAAAAATACTTGAGATGGTGAAAAAAGGAAAGATTTCAGTCGATGAAGCGGAGAGGCTTCTTAATGCCCTGGGCGCCGACGGGGAGGGAGACAAGGCCAAACAGGCTGTGATGTCTTCATCTGGAAAAGGGCTGAAAGGAAAACTACGCATTGAAATCGATTCCAACGACGGGGACAAGGTCAGGATCGCGGTTCCCCTGAAACTGGCATCAATGATCAAAGGCATGATTCCCAAGCAGGCTACTGCACAGATGAACGCCGAGGGAATCGATCTCAATGTTCTCCTGGAGAGCCTTGATGAGGGCCTTGACACCATTGACGAGGATCTTGTGAACATCGAGAGCAGCGACGGAGATACTGTCCGTATTTTCGTGGATAAACAGAAGAGCTGAAACCTTCTGAATCCGGAAACTCTGTATCAGGCAGGGAAGGTCTTCCCTGCCTTTCCCTTCTAAATAAGACGTTGAAATTTTCCATTTCCCGCTTATAATACACACAAAAAAGAAGCGGAGGCGATGCGATATGGGTGTTTTCCCCTTTCAGGAGATTGAAAAGAAGTGGCAGCGGCAGTGGGAAGAGAAGAAGCTCTACAAAGTGGATATCAAAAAAACGGACAGGAAGCTCTATAACCTTGTCATGTTCAGTTATCCGTCCGGGGCCACACTGCATATCGGCCATTGGTATAATTACGGGCCTGATGACTCCTGGGCGCGGATGAAGCGCATGCAGGGGTATAATGTCTTCGAACCCATGGGATTCGACGCGTTCGGCCTGCCTGCTGAAAATTACGCTGTCAAGACAGGAAAACATCCCCAGGATTCCACACTGGCCAATATCAAGACCATGGAGACCCAGCTGAAAAGGATCGGAGCCATGTATGACTGGGATTATGAAGTGGTGACCTGTGACCCTGACTATTACAAGTGGACTCAATGGATCTTCCTGCAGCTCTTCCATAAGGGGCTGGCCTACCGTAAAAAAGCTCCCGTGAACTGGTGTCCCTCCTGTCAGACTGTCCTGGCCAATGAGCAGGTCGTGGACGGGGCCTGTGAACGGTGCGGAGCTGAAGTCAAAAGAAAAAACCTCACCCAGTGGTTCTTCAAGATCACGGATTATGCCGATCGTCTCCTGAATAATATCGATGGCCTTGACTGGCCTGAAAGAACAAAACATGCCCAGAAGAACTGGATCGGACGTTCCGAAGGGGCGGAGATCGTCTTTGACATCGAAGGCCATGCAGAACAGTTCACAGTCTTTACCACGCGTCCTGATACGCTTTACGGAGTCACCTATCTTGTCATGGCCCCGGAACATCCTCTTCTGGAGGACCTTGTCACGGAAGCGTATCGCCATGAGGTGGAAAAATACCGTGATTGGGCGGTGAACCAATCGGAGATCGACCGTCTCTCCACCACCAAAGAGAAAAGCGGCGTCTTTACCGGGGCGTATGCCGTCAATCCGGTGAACGGGAAGCGCATCCCCATCTGGGTGTCCGATTATGTCCTCCTGACATACGGAACAGGCCTTGTCATGGCGGTACCCGCTCACGATCAGAGAGACTTCGAATTTGCAGCGAAATTCGGATTGCCTGTCCAGACGGTGATCTCCCCTGAAGGAGGATTTTCAGAGCCCTTGTCCCAGGCTTATACGGAGACCGGGATCATGGAGAACTCCGGCCCCTATAACGGCATGGCCAGTGAAGCTTTCAAAGAAGAGGTCATCGCCTTAGCTGAGGAGAAAGGATTCGGCCTGCGTAAAGTCAATTACAGGCTCCGCGACTGGCTTGTCTCCCGGCAGCGCTACTGGGGAGCCCCTATCCCCATCATCCACTGTCCTGTCTGCGGCGAAGTCCCTGTCCCGGAGGAGGAGCTTCCGGTGAAACTGCCCTATGATGTGGTCTTTGAACCCACAGGAGAATCTCCTCTGGCCAAACACCCCACATTCCGTTTCGCGACTTGTCCTGTTTGCGGAGGAAAAGCGGAGCGGGAGGTGGATACCATGGATACCTTTGTGGATTCTTCCTGGTATTTCCTGCGATATCCTGACCCCCGCAACAAGGATGCTGCCTTCGACAGGGAACTTATCAATCAATGGCTTCCCGTGGACAAATATGTGGGCGGGCCGGAGCATGCTGTGATGCATCTTCTTTATGCCCGTTTCATGACCATGGCTTTGAAGGACATGGGGTATCTTGATTTTGAAGAACCCTTCAAAAGCCTGCGTCATCAGGGAATCGTCCTGGGAAGTGACGGCAATAAGATGTCAAAATCCAGGGGCAATACGGTGATCCCTGATGATTATATCGCTGAATACGGGACAGATGTCTTTCGCATGTATCTCATGTTTGCTTATGACTATGCCGTGGGCGGCCCCTGGGATGACTCCACTATCAAGGCCATCGACCGTTTTGTGGACAGAGTCTGGCGTCTGGTGACTGATGAGGAGTGGTGCCGGGGGATCTTTGAAGGCGAAGCCGGAGAGAAAAAACCTCTTGAAGAGATGGAAAAAGCCCTGGAAAGAAAGCTCCATCAGACCATCAAAGGCGTGACTGAAGACACCGAGGATTTTCGTTTCAACACAGCGATCAGCAAGATCATGGAACTGAATAATGAGATCTATAAATATGTCCAGGAGAAGAGACGGGAATCTCAGAGCAGAGATCTCCTCAGGGAGGCCATCCGGACCATGATCATGCTCCTGGCGCCTTTTGCACCTCACGTCATGGAGGAGTTATGGGAAAGAAGCGGCGGAAAGGACTCTGTCTTTGACCAGGCCTGGCCCTCTTTTGATGAAGAGAAACTGGTTGCAGATACGGTCACTATGGCGGTTCAGGTAAACGGAAAAGTCCGGGGTGAGATCCAAGTCGCCCTGGAAGCCCCAAAAGACGAGATCGAAAAGACTGCCCTGGCTTCCGAGAATATCCGCCGGCACACAGAAGGAAAAACCCTGGTGAAGACCATTGTCGTCCCCGGACGCCTGATCAATATCGTGGTGAGAGAAAAATGAAAAGGAAAGCAGCCCTTCTCACAGAAGGAGCCATCGCCGTGGCTCTGACTATTGTGCTCTCCTATTTGAAAGTATGGCAACTTCCGCAGGGCGGTTCAGTGACACTTGAAAATGTTCCTCTGCTTCTTTTCGCTCTTAGAAACGGCGGTAGGGCGGGCCTTCTGGCCGGTTTTCTTGCGGGAACCCTTCAGATCCTTCTGGGAGGATATGTGGTCCACCCCCTCCAGGGGCTTCTTGATTATCCCCTGGCTTTTGCAGCTTTGGGCCTTGCGGGTTTTTTCCCGGGGCGCTGGATGGTCCCCGGCATACTCACTGCGGGAGTGGCTCGTTTCCTCTTTCATGTCCTCTCGGGGGTTGTCTTTTTTGCTTCTTATGCTCCCGAAGGAACCCCTGTGTGGCTCTACTCCGTCCTTTATAACGGGACGTTTCTCCTGCCCAGCATAGGGATCGCTTTGGCTCTCCTTCTGGGCCTGAAGAGGCGTCTTATCGATTCAAAGCAGGCAGTATGATCCAATTTTCCGTTAAGACAGCGGAGCGGACTCAAGTGATCGATATTACCCGGGAGGTATCAGAAGCCCTGAAGGCGTTATCATCAGACACAGGGTATCTCTTCCTCTCTGTCCCCCATACCACTTGTGCCCTTGTGGTCAATGAGAGCCATGACCCCCATGTGGCATCAGATATCACGGGATTTTTAAACCGGCTGATTCCAAAAGACGGTAATTTCCGCCACAACGAAGGGAATTCTGATGCCCATATCAAAGCCGCCCTGACCGGGACGACGATTCTCATCCCTTTTGAACAGGGGAGACTGCTTCTGGGAACCTGGCAGGGGATCTTTCTATGCGAGTTTGACGGGCCGCGGAGACGTACGGTCCGAGCAGGGATTCTTTTATAAACCCGGGAGGTTGATGTGAAAAAAGTGATTGTTATCACAGTTACCCTGATATTGATTTTTCTCAGTCTGGGATGTCTCCGTGCCGCCGGCCCTGAACCGGTTCCCCCTGTTGCTCCCCGTTACCCCCATGTGACAGAAGTCCACGGGATGGCCTTGTGGGATGATTACTACTGGATGAGGGACCGTGACAATCCGCAGGTCATGGCCTATATCCAGGAAGAGAATGCCTATACTCAGCAGGTCATGGCCGGGACAGAGCGGCTTCAGAAAAAACTCTACCGGGAAATGGTCTCCCGTATGAGAGAAGATGACAGGGATGTCCCCGAACAGGAAGGCAACTTTGAATATTACTCCAGGACAGAACGGGGAAAAGAGTATCCCTTATATTGCAGGAAAAGGCTCACTCCGGGAGCAGAGGAAGAGGTTATCCTGGACGTGAATACTCTGGCCAGGGGCTATGATTATTTCAGCATCGGCCTGATCCGCATCAGTCCCGATGAGGAGAAGATGGCCTATACTTATGACACCACGGGCGCTGAAGAGTACCGGCTCGCTATCAAAGAGATCTCCCACGGCGCTATACTGGAAGAACGTTCCTTCTCAACTCCCGATTTTGAATGGATGGCGGACAGCAGGACCTATCTTTATACGGTGGAGGATGAGACATGGCGTCCCTACCGGGTCTACCGCCATACCATGGGTGAAGCGGGAGAGGATGAACTCCTTTACGAGGAAAATGACGGCCGTTACTGGATGTGGCTTTCAGCCTCAGCGGACAGGTCATATCTTTTCATGGGACTGGGAAGCAAGAGCACGTCAGAGATCTTCTTTCTCAAGAGTGATGCAACGGATGCTCCGCTTACCTCGTTTTCCCCCCGCCGGTCAGGGATCGAATACTATTTGAATGCCCGTGACGGCTATTTCTATTTATTGACCAATGAAGGAGCACCAGGGTTTAAGCTGGAGCGTGTTGAGACAAGCCGTTTTAAAGAGCGCTCAGCCAGGGAGACTGTGGTCGCCCCTTCTGAGGACACCTTGACAGAATATTTTCTTTTTGAAGACTATATGGCCATCTTTCTCCGCCACCAGGGTGTTCCCGGGATAAGGATAAGAAACTTGAAAACGGGTGAAGAACACACGGTAGAGCTGCCGGATCCTGCCATGTCGCTCTGGAGCGGAAAGAATAAAAACTACAAATCCCGGATGCTTCGTTTTTCATGTTCTTCCCTGGTGACTCCGGCTTCTGTCTATGATTACGATATGGAGAAAAGAGAGTCCCTGCTCCTGAAAAGGTCCCAGGTGAAGGGGTATCAGCGCGATGAGTATGTCATGGAAAGGGTCACGGCCCCTTCCAGGGACGGAGTGGAAATCCCCGTTGTCCTTGTCTACAAAAAGGGTTTTCCGGAAGGGCCGCGTCCCCTCTACCTTTACGGTTATGGAGCTTACGGGGATAATAACGACCCCTATTTTTCAACAGCCCGGCTCTCTCTCCTTGACAGAGGCTTTATTTTTGCCATGGAACAGGTCAGAGGGGGAGGGGAGATGGGAAAATCATGGTATGAGTCGGGAAAGCTTATGAACAAGAAGAACACCTTTTATGATACCATCTCCTGCGCTGAATACCTCATCAGAGAAGGATATACCACTGAAGAGAAGCTTGTTCTTTCCGGAGGAAGCGCCGGAGGGCTTCTGGTGGGTGCAACGGTCAACATGCGCCCTTCTCTTTTCGCCGTGGCTATCGCATCTGTGCCCTTTGTGGATGTGGTCAATACCATGCTGGATCCCACCATCCCCCTCACCGTGGGAGAGTATGAAGAGTGGGGCGACCCCATGGAGAAAAGAGTCTTCGACTTGTTGCTCTCTTATTCACCCTATGATAATGTCAAAGAGACCGCGTATCCGCATATGCTCATCACCGGAGGATTGAACGATCCCCGGGTCCAGTATTGGGAGCCGCTGAAATGGACCGCCCGTCTGCGGAGCAGAACCACGGGAGACCACATGCTTCTATTGAAAATGAATACGGATTCAGGACATATGGGTTCTTCGGGGCGATACTCCTGGCTGAAAGAGATGGCCTTTGAGTATGCATTCATCCTTCATGCTCTGAAGATGGATCAATAGACTCTTTTCGATCTGATCTTCCGGGGGAGAGGGTGTTCAGCGCTGATTTGTAAGGACGCAAGCTGAAGTGATCCGATCCCCCGGTTCGATATTTTCAACCACATCCATTCCCTCTACCACACGTGCAAATATTGTGTAGCGGCCGTTGAGGTGATAACGGGGAGTCAGAGTGATAAAAAATTGTGAGCTTCCTGTATCTTTACCCCGGTCGGCGATTCCCACGATACCGGCTTCATGATAGGTGAGCGGGGAGTATTCGGCTTTGATGAGGGGGAGGCTGCCTCCCCAACCGTCGCCGTGAGGATCTCCCGCCTGGATCACATGATTCAGTGCCACCCGGTGAAAGGCAATTCCGTTATAGAAACCCTTTTTTACGAGGGTGACGATATTGTCCACTGTCTGCGGCGCTTCATGGCCGTAACAGTGTATGGTGATGTCTCCTTTTTCTGTGGAGAAACGGATGAGATAATCATCATTGTCATATTTCAAAAAAGGCGGGGATGAGGGAGTGTGAAAAGAAGCAGTGACTGCCGTATCTTTTTCATACCCTGCCAGAATATTCAGGGTCTCCGAATCCCCCGAAGCCTGAAGCAGCTCCGCAAGAAAGATGCGGAGCTCGGGATTCGGCTCTCCGGGGTAATGCTTCAGGAGTGTCTCTCTGAACAGAGGCTTGTTTTCCGAGAGGAGGTCATACCCCGTAAGGCGCACAGTGAAGTCGGGGTCCTTCATGGCCTGCAGAGCCAGTTCCCGACGCTTATCCGGGAAAAGGCCCGCCAGTGAGGAGACAGCATTTCTACGGACATATTCATCATCGCTGCTGGTCAGGGAAAAGAGAACAGGGAGGGGACATAAGGATAGGGCTGACGGAATATGATCGGAAAGGGCCCGGACAAAATGAGGATCATGCAGATATTCCCTGACAGTTTCTTCAGAGAGTGCATGAAGAGACAGGAGACGTCCGGCGGCGGCCTCCCGGATGAGAGGGGTGAATGAGGGGGCGAGAAACTTGATCAGAAGAGCAGGACGGTCTTCTGCCTCGACCAGGGGTAAGCGCTCCAGGGAAGACCTGCACCTGGGGTAGAGCAAGTCTCTCAGAGCCCTGTGAGGAGCAGCTTGCTGCAGGTAACGGATGCGCAGCTGGGGAGGATAAGTATCAAAAGTATCCAGGAGACTCATCAGAACCTTTTCTGAGAAGAGAAGAGAAATGTAGTAGTACTCTTTCCAGTCATGACGGCCCGTTACCAATTGCAGAATACGGTTCTCTTTTTCAACAGGGACCTTCCACTGTGAAAGGGCGTAAGCAAGAGCTTGTGACGTGTTATCAGAGAGGTCCTCCAGAAGAGACTTTCTCACAAGAGATGTCAACGCAGGGGAATAGTCTCCTCTCCGGCCCAGGTTTCCCAGGGCGATGAAAAGAGTTTCTGACGAATATTCCGGATGGTCCAGAAGGGAGATGAGAAAAGAGACCTCCTCTTCTTCCGCTGTGTTGAAAAAATAGGAATCAGCGAGGAGGGTCTTCTCTTCCGGAGGAGCATCTTGAAAAAGAAGCGTACGGATACGGCTGTGCAGAGAGGGAAAATAGCGAAGGCCGAAGAGGGCTTCACGGCGTACTTCACTTTCCGGTTCTGCAAGAGCGGCATCCCAGTAGGATTCAGAGGCTGTTTCTGATCCTATGCGGTAGAGAGCCCTGAACGCGGAGAAACGGATATGGGGATTGGGATGAGACAGATATCTCAGAAGGCCGCTGCAGGAAGAACGGGACAGTTCATACTTTTTGATTTTCCGGTATTCGTTCCAGTGGTCTTTAAAGAGAAAAACAGAGACCAGAAAAAGGAGAAGTGCGCTAAAGAGGAGTAGACGCCGCCGGGTCACTTTTTCAGTTTCTTTTTATAACTGTTGTAGATCTTCGCCAGCAGGTTGAGCGACTGTTCCATGGAGATATTCTTACGCGAAATCTTTATTTTTCCGTCAATAATATCTATATGGAGCTGTTTGATATTATCAGGAAGCGCAGGAGAATGCTCCGCGGCAGAAGGGGGCGTTGCCGACGGCTGAGCCGGACGGGATGCAGTTGCCTGCATTTCAGTACGGGGAGCTGAGGGAGTCCCGATCTGAGACAGGTCTATCCTGGAAGGATCGGCAGGGCCGATATCAAAGCGAGCCATGGCCGGATCCTCTGCGTCGGCCGAAGGCTGCGGCGCGGGTTGTGCCGGTCTTTGAGGCTGCGGAGAAGGAGCGGCCTGGGTCTGTTCCGGGGTTTTATCAAGAAAATCGTTCAGGGATCCCGAGGCGGAGGGGTCTGCGGCAGGGGCCTGGGTCTCGTCATCGTGGCCTTTTCCGATTTTCCCGATCTTCAGCCGGTCTTCCCACTGCTGCATCTTTAATTTATTTCGCCTTTTGATTTCCTCGATTATTTTAGGATCCATTCACGTCCTCCTTAAACCTCTACACAAAAAGGGCTGTAAAGTTCTTACGTGTAGTATAACATAAAAAAATGGTTTTTCCAGAAAAAACCTCTTGAAAAGAGGGCTTCAGAGAGATACAGAGGGATAATGATGTTAAAAGGGGAGAGAATTGTGTTGCAAAAAAGAGGGGAATATGGTAAAATGCCGCCAAAGCGGGTTTGGCGGCGGGATGCCGAGGACGAGATTTGAACTCGTACAGGAAATCTCCCACATGGCCCTCAACCATGCGCGTCTACCAGTTCCGCCACCCCGGCTTGAAGTGAGTTTTAACATAGTTTATTTTTCATGTCAATAGAAAAAAAGAGGAAAGGGGGAAACGTTGGTCAATCTCAGACGTTTATCCAAATTCGAAGGAGAACTGGATGATCTTATCGAAGATTATTGTTCGCTTTTCCATAACAAATACAAATATTCAATCCGTTATCAGATCAATAACATCTTCACTGACCTGCATGATTCCCGTAAAGAGGGGTTTGTGCTCCTGGATGACGGGGATCCCGTGGGCATTATCATCTATCATGTGGACCACAGTGTGGGGGTGATCCATTTCTTTCACCTGAAACAGCGTTATGCCCAGATCACCGCCTTTAAGACGATTTTTCAGCATACTTTGAAAAAGATCAAGCAGAACCTCCCCAAGATCGTCTTTTTAACAGAGATCTTCAATTTCGGCCCGAAACAGCGCAGGACGCTTATGGCCCAGTTCGATTTTGAGGAAAAACATCGCGACTTGTATCATCTGGATATCCATAGATACCGGCAGAACCGGGAACCACAGGAGGGGCTGGACTTCAAGGGAGTGGAGTATGAAAACCTCGAAAAGCTCTCGGAGATCACCTATTTTTCGTTTGCGGGGAGTATGGAACTCGAGGTCTACCCCGTGGGGTTTGAGCGGGATGACTTCGTCCAGCAGCTTCAGAACACCATCAATGGCCTCTACGGCCGTTTCCTGCCCGATTATTCCATGGAGATCTATCATGAAGAAGAGCTTGTGGGAATGATCCTTTCTGTAAGCGGTGGTGAAGGGATCGAGCTTCATCAGTTTCTGCTGGCTCCCAGAAGCTGGGGAAAAGGCTACGGCTATGCGATGCTGGATAAATTCATTCAGATCATCCGGGACAGGAAAGAGTTTTTTTCCGTAACGACGATGATCTCCCATGACAACTTGAAAGTCAGGCGTCTCCTGGAGAATATGGGATTCAAAAAGATGGTGGAAATCCCTGTTTTCACTCGGATTTTAAAATAAGGAGCCCTGTCAGCAGGGCTCCGGACACCGAAGAGGCACAGCTGCTGCTCTTCTTATCCGGATAATCTTTATAAAAAAACGGGAACCGGAACATGTGAAAGGTTGTTAATAAGGTAAATGGACACCGTACAGCTCATGGAAAGAATGAAAAAGGGAGATATGGCCGCTTTAGGAGAGCTGGCTGAACTTTATCAACAGCAACTCTATTACTACATTTTAAGGATGATACGGGACCGGGATACTGCTGAAGACCTCACACAGGAAGTCTTCCTGAAAGTCTGGAGGTACAGGCGCCATTACAAGGAGAGCGGGAGGCTAAACGCCTGGCTCTACCGGATCGCTCATAACCTTGTCCGGAATTATGTCAAGAAACGGAACAAAAATACAACACTTCCTGATCATCTTGCGCATTATGATGAAGTCCAGGAAGATATTGAGTATGAAGAGAAACTTCAGGTTGTACGTGAGGCACTGGAGACTCTTCCCGAACTTTTTAAAGAAGCTGTTGTTTATAGAGATGTGGACGGAAAATCATACCAGGACATCGCCGCACTTCTGGATATTTCAGAAGGGACGGTGAAATCCCGGATCAGCCGAGGGCGCGAGATGATCCGGGAGAAGATTAAAAAGGAGTGGAGAGAATTATATGACATGTAAAGGCCAACCGGAAAAAATCAGTCTCTATCTGGACGAGATGATGGGACGTGAGGAGAAAAACTCCTTCAGAGCGCATCTTGACCGATGCCCCATATGCCGGAGTATCCTGGACGAATACAGGATGATCAGAGCCATGATCCGGGATGTCCATGAAAAGACCCCTTCGGATATGGGGTTCAAGGTTCTCAACCGGCTCTACTCCCGGCGCCAGCGGGTGAAGACAGCGGTGTTCGCCGCATCCATGGTGGCTCTTCTCGGTGCCGGTTTTTTCCTGGGAAATAACAGTGGCCGCGCATTGGTGGCCTCCCGGGAGGAGATCCTGCGGGAAGCCCTGGAAAAAGAAAATTTAAAGAGGATCCCTGTCTACAGCGGAACCAATGTGGAGGATATCAGGGTCAGGTATGAAGAAGTTAACTTTTAGCCTTCTCTTCTTTTTTATCTTCTTTCAATCCCTCCTTTGGGCCGGGGGAGCTCCTCTGGAGATCTTCTGCAAGGATAAAAAGGTCGCCTCGGGATTTTTCCTCTCCCCTGACCTGGCAGTGACCACAGACAGTATCCTGCTCTATAACAACATCTATTTCAAGACAGAGACAAAGACCCTTTACAATTACCGGATCGAGTTTATCGACCGGGTGACCAAACTCGTCTTTCTCCGGATCAAAGACGCCCAGGGGATCCCCATGGTTCTGCCTGAGGACAATATCCTCGTGGAGACAGAACCGCTCTATATTCATGAGAAGGGGAAACGGGTGGATGTGGGTTTCTTTACCCGGAAACTCAACGGATACGGCGCCTTTATCAGTGAAGACAAATCCCTTTATGAGGGGACTCCGCTTTATGATATCGAAGATGAGTTTGCCGGTGTTCTCATCGGAAACCTGGACCAGAACCTCTACCTCTTCCTCTACGCTGACATGCTTGCTTTCTACAGGGATCATCTGAACATGATTATCAAACAGGGACGTCCGGTCCTGAACATCGTTGTAACTGAGATGTGGGAATACTCCGGGATACAGGTCAAAGAGAGCCGGAATGAGCTGGTTGAAAAAGGAGACATTATTGTCGCACTGGCGAATTTTCAGATCAATAATGTCCTGGATTTCAACAGGGCTCTCTATCTGGTGGATCCCGCAAGCCCGTTGACTCTGAAAGTGATCCGCAACGGAAAATTGAAAAGAGTGACATTAAACGGAGGTAAATGATATGAAAAGAGCAACAACAGTAAAAATCGTCCTTTTCGGAATCCTGGCCATGACCATGGGGTATTTTATCGCCATTGTGGGTGACAATACCCTCACCGCCGAGCCCTATTTCCGGGAGACCAATGCCCCTCTGGAACATTCACAGTTCAACAAGATCTTCCGGGACGTCATGCCCGCTGTGGTCAATATTTCAACAGAACGTATTGTGAAGTATCGGAACAATGATCCCTTTTTCGATTTTTTCCGTGATTTCTTCGGCGATCAATCCAAAAGCCCTTACAGAGAGGATAAAGCCACAAGCATCGGATCAGGTTTTATTATCAGCAAAGAGGGTTATATCGTTACCAACAGCCATGTGGTGGCCCGGGCAGATTCCATTTTTGTGCGCCTGTCCGACGGTGAAAAGTATGATGCGGAACTGGTTGCATCGGATCCCGAAACAGATGTGGCCGTGATCAAGATCAAACCCAATAAAAACTTTACAACAGTTCCTCTCGGCGATTCTGAAGCTATTGAAGTGGGAGACTGGGCCATCGCCATCGGAAATCCCTTCGGGCTGGACCGTACACTGACTGTGGGCGTGGTCAGTGCAAAATCACGTGAGATGGGAGCAGGTAAATTCGATAATTTTATACAGACTGATGCCGCCATCAATCCGGGGAATTCCGGCGGCCCTCTTCTTAATATAAACGGCGAGGTCATCGGGATCAATACCATGATCCTGGGTGGGCAGGCTCAAAACCTGGGTTTTGCCATTCCCATCAATATGGCCAAAAATGTCATCGTCCAGCTCATCGAAAACAAAGAGGTTAAAAGACAGCAGCTGGGAGTCACGGTCCAGGAGATCAATGACCAGGTGAAGAAAGACCTGGATCTGGATGTGGATCACGGCCTTCTCGTGGTCAAGGTGGAAGAGAAATCACCGGCTGAAAAGGCAGGGATCAAAGTCAATGATATCATCACTCACCTCAACAACGAGAAAGTGGACTCTTTCAATATGTTTGCCCGGAACATCGCTTTTTCCGAGGAAGGGGAGACTGTCACACTGACTCTTCTCCGGGACGGAAAGAGTATCAAGGTCAAAGCCCGGCTTGAAGAGGAGAAAGCCCCGAAATCCGTGGAGGAGAAATCCTGGGGGCTCACCCTGGAAAATGCAGACAACGGAGTCCGGATCACCGATGTGGATAAAAAATCGCCGGCCTACCGTGCCCTCTATCCCGATGATGTCATCGTCGCTGTCAACAGGCAGAGGATCCGTGATGTGAAAGATTTCGAAAAACTCATGGACGACCTCAAAGAACGCGACAGGCTCTATTTTACCGTTATCCGCGACGGACAGATGCAGACCATCGTGATCTCAAAAAGAGGTTCGGGGACCCTGCCCTACTGAGTCCTGAAAAGAGAAGAGATAAAGAAAGGGAGGGTATCCACCCTCCCTTTTTTATTGATAAAGAGGATTATCAAAGACAATGATCGCCTGGGATGCCTCGATTCCCAGCATCTCCATCATGGAAGAATCTTTTTTGTCATCAGGAGAAAAAAGGGTGCTGAGCGTTTCGTCACTTGTGGTAACGGCGACGAGTATGGATTCATGATCTGCTCCGATAACGGTAAAGTTTCCCTCAAAATCCTTGAGAAAGGGGACGGTGAGTTCATAAAGGAATTGTCCTGTCTTTTTATCGAAGACACAGACTGCTCCGGTGATTGGATGGACTTCAAAATGATCGGGAGTCTGCTCCATGCGCATCTCACACAAGGGGGCATAGATGTAATGCTCATCAAGAGCCATGGATGAGACGAGCATATCACCGGACATGTCCGTCCGGCCGGGAAGGTTTTTCCACACTGCAGGCTTTAGGGAAAAGGGGCTCTCTTTTGTGATGATCATTTTCGGTTCAAGGGTACTATCATACCGGACGATGCGGTAAGGACCGTCTGCATGGCCGAAAAAGATATCGTCTGAATAGGGGTCGAACAAAACGGGCCCTCCCACAAAGGGATCACCGTCATCGGGGAACCCTTTGTTCTCCAAAGGAATGGAGTAAAGCAGGGTGTTATCCCTGAAATCCATGATTCCCAGCATGATTCCTGTAAAACTGTTGAAGACTATCCTGTCTCCCTTCACATCAAGGGTATAGACGGCAGCGGCTTCCTGGCTCATGGGCCAGGTGTCGATAAAGGTCCCGTCCATCTCAAAGAGAGTGACTCTTCGCAAGGGGATATCGGGAAGATAGATGACTCCGTTTCGGATACGGAGGCCCACAGGATACATCACCTCTCCGGGCCCTTTTCCACGGGGGATCCGGATGGTCTCCAGCTGGGTTCCGTCCTTCTCGTGGACGGCAATATTGATACTCTCTTCAAAATATTGAAGATAATAGATACGGCCTTGATAAAAGGTCGTCCGCGTGGGGCCCAGAGCCTGGTTTGTGGGCTGCCAGGCGTAAGCAAGGGTCAGGCTGATCTTCCCCTTATCGGGTGTCAGGCCGTTTTTGACTGTGGGTGTCCCCGGCCGGCTGCATCCTCCCGCCAGAAGGACAAGGATGAAAAGGAGTTGACAAAAACGCATAAGAACCTCCTCTGTTTCCCCATGGGACACTCCACGGAAGAGAGAGGTTTCACCGAGGCTCCCTCAGCTTTTTCTTAAGCTGTCCAGTACGTTTTGAGCTTCACCCACATAGGTGAAAAAGGACTTGAGCTCTTCACAGGGATAGTCCGGACATTCCGCGCAGGTGGCATAACCTTTTGAATGAGCACACTTCCGGTAGAAGCACTCAAAACAGTGAGAAAACAGTTCTCCGCCCTCTGTCTGACATCCCGTACAGCGGATGTCTTCGGGCTTCAGGTCAGCCTCATACATCTTGGACCACTCATGGGCTGTCTTTTCCTGAAGAGCCCTGTCTCCGGTTTTTCGGGCCAGGAAAGCCGGGCATTCATCACAACGGAGTCCGCATGCAGCGATCATTGTCATAAGGATCCTTTCTTTACGGGGTAGACTGGACAGGCGGGGCATTGAGGATCAACGGCATCCCCGTCCCGTCATTGGTCGTGGGCATAATGACAAAAGTGGCGTTGGGGGATTTTGCCAGCTCACGGTAAGCCTGGATCGCCTCATGCTGGAGATATTGCGCACTGAGTGTCCTCCGGATGATCTCCTGGGCTTTGGCCAGACCTTCAGCCTCGATCTCTTTGATCTCTGCTTCTTTCCGGGCGATCTCCTTTCTTGCTTCCATGGCTTCGGCATCCTGTTCGATCCTCATCTTCTGACGAATGGAATCTTCCACGTCTTCAGGAAGCTTGATATTCCGGATGAGGACGTTTTCGATGACGAGGCCTTTGGAATCCAGAGTCTGTTCAAGCCTTATTTTGATCTTGTCTCCCAGAGACTCTCTTTCAGTGGAGTAGAGGTCGTTGAGAGTGATCGTGGATACGGCATTGCGGATCTCTGTCCGGAAGACGGGGCGGACCACCTTCTCTTCCAGCTCTCCCGTGTTTTTGGCTGTATCCCGGTAGATATCATGGATCTTTTCAGGATTGATCTTCCACCAGATCGTGGCATCGAGAAAGACTTCCAGTCCGTCGAATGTCCTTACTGAAATACTGTCGTCTCCGGTTTTTGTCCCCTCTCCTTCGACTGCGCTCATGGTATAGTCTCTGAGGCGGGTGGGGTATTTCACCACTTCTACCAGGGGAAGCTTAAAATTGATGCCGGAATAGAGCGGCTTGGGGATGACTTTTCCGAAAAAGATCTGAACCCCGACCTCTCCGGCGTCGATAACGACAAAAGACTGTGACGCAAAAGCTCCCAGGGAGATCAGAAGAAGTAAAAAGAGGAGCCCCCGCGAAATATGGAGCAGTTTCGCTACCGGGAAAAGAAGAAGTGCCACTACCGCAAGAACAAGAAATATGACTGCTAACATAAGCCCCCTCCGCATTTGTTTTTTAATTGACAAAGAATGAAGCCTTCCTATAATTCAATCATAAATACGGGAAGATGATTTGGCAATAGAAATCTATAGATATTGAAAGGAGTGGTATTATGATACCTGCTGGACTGAAGTATACGGAGACCCATGAATGGGCCAAAGAGATGGGCAAGAATATTATCCGTGTGGGGATCACTGACCATGCCCAGGCTGAATTAGGGGATATTGTCTATGTCAATCTTCCTGAGATCGGCAAAGAGGTCAACAAGGGTGACGAGATCGTCGAAGTGGAATCCGTTAAAGCTGTGGAGCAGATCCTTTCACCTGTCTCAGGAAAAGTGATCGCCGTTAACGAAGCCCTGGAAGATGACCCGGCTCTGCTGAACAGTGACTGTTACGAGGAAGGCTGGATCTTTGAGATCGAGATGAGCGATTCCTCCGAACTGGATAATCTTCTGGATGCTAAAAAATATACTGAGATCTCGGAATAGATAACCGGCCAAAACCGGAGGAGGACATCATGTCTTATACGCCCCATACCGAGAATGATATCAGGCAGATGCTTGATTTCCTCGGGTATGATTCCGTCGATAAGCTTTTCAAAGATATTCCCGCCAGGGCCCGTTTCAAGAAGGAGCGGCTCCTTCACCCGGGGGTTTCCGAGATGGAGATCATGAAACACATGAAAGAGCTGTCGGCGAAAAACAAAACTATTGATGATTATGTCTGTTTTATGGGAGGGGGGGCTTACGACCGCTTTATTCCTGCCGCTGTGGATCATATCCTCTCCCGCCCTGAATTTTATACCGCATATACCCCTTACCAGCCTGAAGTCAGCCAGGGAACGCTTCAACACATCTACGAGTTTCAGACTATGATCGCCCGTATATACGGGATGGATGTGGCTAATGCCTCTATGTATGACGGGGCTTCGGCTCTGGCCGAAGCGGCTATTATGGCTCTTCATACCACAAAGAGAAAGAAACTCCTGGTCTCCTCGACAGTGAACCCTTATTGGCTCCGTGTCGTGGAGAGCTACCTCTACGGTTTCGACGCTACCGTGGAGATGATCGATGAAAAAGAGGGGGAGACCGATTATAACGACCTGGCCGGGAAACTGGACAGCGAGACTGCGGCTGTCCTTCTCCAATACCCCAATGCCATGGGGATTGTGGAAGAGCTGCAGAAGGTACGTGACAGGATCACCGACCCCAAGACGCTCTTCATTGTCATGGCTGACCCCGTAGCTTCTGTTTTTATTAAAAAACCAGGGGATTGCGGTGCCGACATCGTGGTGGGGGAAGGGCAGCAATTGGGGATTCCCCTCTCCTTCGGAGGACCTTATCTCGGACTCTTTACATTCAGGGAAAAATTTATCCGTCAGGCTCCCGGGCGTATTATCGGGATGACCAAAGATAAGAACGATAAACGCGGTTTTGTGATGACCTACCAGACAAGAGAACAGCATATCAGGAGAGAAAAGGCCACATCGAATATCTGCACCAATCAGGGGCTCATGACAGTGGCTGCTGCTGTTTATCTGAGCCTCATGGGAAAACAAGGACTGCGTGAAGTGGCGGAACAGTCTCATAAAAAAGCCTACTACCTCTACAGACAGCTAACAGTACTCCCGGGAGTGAAAGCCTCTTATCCCGATAAGCCCTTTGTCAACGAGTTCAGTGTCACCGTCCATGGGGACGCGGGAGCTCTCAAGGCACATTTGAAAAAGAAGCATTACCTGGGCGGTATCTTGCTGGAGCATCAGTATCCACGGAAGAAAAATGAGCTTCTCATCGCTGTGACGGAGAAAAGGACACGTGAAGAGATGGATGCCTTTGTCCTTGAATGGGCGTCTTTTCTGGGAGAAGGGGGGAATAAGTGATGGAACGGCTGATATTCGAGTACAGTGAGCCGGGCAGAAGAGCTGTGGGCCTTCCCCGGTGCGACGGACAGATGGGCACCGACCCACGTCTGAGACCCTTTATCGATGAGCATCTGACTCCCCTTCCCGAAGTCTCTGAACAGGATGTGATGCGTCACTATGTCTCTCTTTCCACCCTCAACTATCATGTGGATAAGGGGATGTATCCCCTGGGATCCTGCACCATGAAGTATAATCCCAAGATCAATGAGACAGCAGCCCGTATGGAAGGATTCAGCCATGTCCATCCCTACAGCGCTGATGAGGATATTCAGGGACTTCTTGCCCTCATGTACGACCTGGAAAAGGAGCTGAAGGTCATCACCGGCATGGACAAGTTCACTTTCCAGCCTTCTGCCGGGGCTCAGGGAGAGTTGGCGGGAATCAAGATCTTCCGCAAATATTTCGACAGGAAGGGTGAGACACGCACCAAGATCATTGTCCCGGATTCTGCCCACGGGACCAATCCTGCGACCTCAGCCATGGCGGGTTTCGAGGTGATCACCATCCCCTCCAACCCACAGGGAGGCGTGGACCTGTCTGCCCTGGAGAAGGCCATGACAGAAGAGGTGGCGGGGCTCATGCTGACCAATCCCAATACACTGGGGCTGTTTGACAAAAATATTCTGAAGATCGCTGCTGTCGTTCATGAAAAAGGCGGACTTCTCTACTATGACGGGGCGAATCTCAATGCCTGTATGGGCCTCTCCAGGCCCGGGGATATGGGTTTTGACATTGTTCACCTCAACCTGCACAAGACCTTTTCCACTCCCCACGGAGGAGGAGGGCCGGGATCAGGCCCCATCGGAGTGAAGGAGCATCTCAAAACCTTCCTTCCTGTCCCTGTGGTGGAAAAGAGAGGGCGCCGTTATGCTCTCGAGTATGGCCTCGAGGATTCCATCGGCAAGCTTCACGGTTTTTTCGGCAATATCGGCGTCGTCGTCAGGGCCTATGTCTATGTCAAGGTGCTGGGGACCTCCGGGCTTCGTGAGGCTTCCAGGATGGCCTGCCTAAACGCCAATTATCTTCAGAAGAAACTGCGTAAAAAATATCATCTGGAATATGACCGTATATGCAAACATGAGTTTGTCCTGTCAGGGGCGAAGTTCAAGAAATACGGGATCAGAACTCTGGACATCGCAAAACGCATGCTGGATTACGGAGTTCACGCTCCCACGGTCTATTTTCCGCTCATTGTGGATGAAGCATTGATGATCGAACCAACGGAGACAGAGAGCAAGCAGACTCTGGACCGGTTTGTGGAGATCATGACGGCGATCGCTGACGAAGCCAGGAAGAATCCCGGCCTGCTTCATGAGGCTCCCCTGACCACGCCGGTTTCGCGTCTTGATGAGGCTGCAGCTGTCAAAGAGCCTAATCTTGTCTATAAGGGCGACCTTTAGATCTCTGCACAGGGGAGGAATTCTCCTTGACATTCCTTCCCTGTGCCTGTATCTTTTTTTCATCTTTCACATCGGGGTGTAGCGCAGCCCGGTAGCGCACATGCTTCGGGAGCATGGTGTCGGAGGTTCAAATCCTCTCACCCCGATCATCTTTTTCCTTCCCTTTTAATGTTCCGCATACAGGTCGTCTGATTTCTGTTATTCCTGAAAAAATATTAGATAATTGTCTAATCTTCTTGACAACGAGGTCTCTTTGAAACATAATCAATTAGATATGTGTCGAATGAATAAGTAACTAAAAGGAGTGACTGTTATGAAAACAAATGAGAGATTCACAGACATCTATCTCGAGCGGCTTAAAGAGATGGCTCATGACCGGATTTGTGAAAGTTCGGCTATGAAGCAGAGAGGCGAAGAGTGGGAAGCCGTGAAGTGCCGCATTGAAGAGGGCGTGATCACAGCCTGCTCAGGAGCTTTCCGGGGGCGCCTGAAGATCGCAGAGGGTGAAATACGCCCGGTGAACCATGACCGTGTCTTAAAAAGGGTCGCCGGGTGGAAATCCATGAACCCTGATAAGCTCCTGGACGCCTCTTACAGAGCTTTTCTCGGCCTACTGGAAGAGGACTGGGAAAGGGAAGCGGCTATTGCTGAAGCTCATGATGATGTGGAAGAAAGTGAGAAAGTACGAGTAAAAAAAAGGACTTTAGCCCTGGTCCGTGACCTCTATGAAAAACTCTCCGCAGAATGGAAAGGAGGAGGGGATGATTCTACCTGCTGTTCAAATACTTAAAGCTCTGGCCGACAGGTCCAGGCTCATGATCCTCAATGTACTGATACGTAAAAGCGCTTATGTGGAAGAGATCGCTGAAGTGGTGAACCTCACCCCCCCTACGGTCTCTTTTCACTTGAAAAAAATGGAAGAAGCGGGTCTGGTATCGGCCCGGAAAGAGCAGTATTATAATGTCTACTCTCTGAATTATGATCTGCTGGAAAAGAGGCTTCTGGACCTGATCCGGATTCCTGATGTGGAAGAAGCCAGCCAGGAGATCAGAGAAGAGCAATATAGGAGAAAGGTGATCAACGCCTTTTTCAAATACGGAAAATTAAAGGCCATTCCCGTGGGGAGAAAGAAGAGAAGAGTGGTTCTCGAGGAGATCGCCCGTTCCTTTAAACCCGGGCTCTCCTATCCGGAGAAAGAGGTCAACCTGGTCATTGCGGAGGTCTTTGATGACTTCTGCACCATCCGCCGAGCTTTTATCGAAGAGGGGATCATGTCCCGTGAAAAGGGGATCTATCGCCTCATCGGGGAAGACGAGGCTTAATCTTCGAACATCCCTTTGATCAGAGGCACTCCGTTGCTCACTGCAAGAAGGCCTCCCGATATCACGGAATGAAGTTCCAGAGTGTTTCTTCGGAAAAGAAGGATATCGGCATCTGCTCCCGCCCGGAGGACTCCTTTGCGAGGAAGACGAAGGATCCGGGCGGGATTGCTTGTGAGAGGCAGAAGAGCCGTCTCAAAGGGCAGTTCCAGCGAACGGAGAGAGTATTGGAACTCCTCCAGAAGCGAACGGCATGTCCCCACACCTGATCCCGTAAAGCGTCCTGCATCATCAAACCGGGGGATGCTTCCCTGTCCGTCGGAGGAGTAGGTCACGCGGTCTGAAATCTCCGTTTCAGCCAGGAACTCCCTGAAGAGAGAAGATGGCCGGAGGCCCTCTTCCTTTGTCCGGGAAGAGGAGGTTGTAAAGTCCACATAACCTCCCTGAAGAATCCACTTCTTTCCCTGGTTGGCCAGAGCACGGGAACGGTTCATATGTGTGGGAAGAAACTGTTCTGCCGGGATCTCTGTCTCTGCCACAAGGTGGAACAGGGGAGTGATCCCCGCTTTCCCGCTGCCCACGTGGATATTAACGATCCCGGCTTTCCCTGAAAGCATTCCTCCCACACGGGCAGCAGCAGCGAGTTTTTTCAGCTCCTCTGCCGAGGGTTGAGAAGAACGGTGGTCTGAAATAGCGATCTCTCCCACCCCGATAAATTTTTCGATCATCATAAGGTCGTCTTCAATGGTATCCATAAGTGTCAACGGCGGAACATGGTATGATCCTGTGAGGAGAAAAGTGGTGATCCCGTCCTCATCCAGGGCATAGCTTTTTGCTAAAAGGCTTTTCAGGGATCGTGTAAACCCGTCTGTCCCCAGACAGCCTACAGCCGTGGTGACTCCGGCAGTGGTCATGTGGGTAAGACGGATCTCAGGTGTGCGCGTGGCATAACCTCCTTCACCCCCGCCTCCCAGAAAATGGACATGACTGTCAATAAACCCGGGGACGGCGAGGAGCTCCTTCCCGTCCAGGACTGTTATGCCGGGAAGGGCTGTGCAGCTGAGTCCTTTTTCCATGGCCAGTATCTCCCGTCCTCCGCATAAAATATACAGAGTCCCGCGAGGCTGCGGAGCAAAGGTTTCCGCCTCTTTGATCAGGATCATGTCCCCCCTCCTTTTTTCCCAGTGTAGAACGGAATCACTTGACATGCAATACGTTCCTTCTTATAGTCATCTTCTGACAGAGTTTTAAAAAAAGGTCAGTATAAAGGAGTAAAAATGGCCGTTCCCTCTCTTTTTTCCGTATTCAAAAAAGCCATGGGCCCCAGCTCATCACATACTCTTGGCGCACTCCGCGCGGGACTTGATTTCAGGCGGGTGATGACCCTCTTCCCCGAAGACATCCTTTCCGGTTCCCGTATAACAGTGGATCTTCTGGGTAGTTTCGCCCTCACCGGGAAGGGACATCTAACAGATGTAGCCGCGGCCTGCGGCCTTCTGGGATATGAGATGGCTCCCGGCCAGGTTTCCATGAACTCCTTTCTGGAAGAAAAAACGAAGAGCTCTTTAACCCTCAAAGGAGAAAAGATCGGGTTCGAGTACCCTCACTCGATTCATTTTATTACAGAGGGCGAAGACCCCGGGCATCCCAATACTATTCGGTTCCAGCTCGGTTCCTGTGAAGGGGAGGCTCTTGTCATCGTGCATTATATCTCCTATGGAGGCGGTAATCTCCAGGGGCCTCTCGTGGATCACTGCGCTTCAGGCCTTGATCAGTACAAGCCTCTTATGGAAAGGAGCAAGCCGGCTGAAGGAGATGATGACGAATCTCACAGGACATTAAGCCGTTTTTCCCATATGAGCGAGATCCTCGAATACTGCACGAGCCAAAAGATGAGGCTCCATGAGTTCGCTCTCCTCAATGAGGAGGAGAGGGGGCGGAGCCGCATGGCTGTCTACAGTGAGATCACCAGCCTCTGGTCGCTTATGGAGAAGAGTATTGAAAAGGGACTCACAGGAAGGGGACAGCTCCCGGGGCGCCTGGGCCTTCAACGCAGGGCTGCCGCACTCTATGAAAATCTCCTCAAAGGTTATCGGAACTGGAGAGTCCTGTCGGAAGAGATCACCCTGGCGGCGATTTATGCCATCGGTGTGGGTGAAGAGAACGCTTCGGGAAGCCTGGTGGTCACAGCCCCCACCTGCGGCTCTGCCGGCGTGGTTCCTTCAGTCTTAAAAGTCATCCAGGAGAAGTATCATAAAAAAAAAGGTGATATCGTGCAAGCCCTGCTTACGGCGGGGCTTTTCGGGGCTGTTGCCCTGAAGAATGCCTCTGTGTCCGGGGCCTATGTGGGTTGTCAGGGTGAGATCGGCGTGGCGTCGTCCATGGCTGCCGCCGGAGCCGCGGCTCTTCTGGGAGGCAGTAACTATCAGATCGAGTATGCTGCAGAAGTAGCGCTGGAACATCACCTGGGACTTACCTGCGACCCTATTGACGGACTGGTCCAGATCCCATGTATCGAACGGAATGCAGCAGGCGCTGTAGCGGCCCTGAATGCGGTGAACCTGGCTCTTCTCACAGACGGGACACACAATGTGAGTTATGACAGTGTCCTGGATGTCATGATCCGCACAGGAAGGGATATGAACGCCAAATATAAAGAGACATCACGCGGCGGCCTGGCCACGGCTTTTATCTCCTGTCCCAATACTCCCTTCAGGAAAAAGGAGGGGGGGACAGCCGGATAGAACCGGCTGTCTGCCGTTTATTCCTTATTCAATTCTTTCAGAGGCTCATTGAGTTTCTCCAGGCCTTCGATAGCAAAGAGTCCGTCTTTGATCACAGGGTGAAGAGAAGCATCGGGATACACAGCTGTGATATGCTCCAGGCTTTCATACGGAAGGGTGATATCGGTATGACAGTTGGTATAGGCTTTTGACGGATCTTCTTTTCTGAGAGCCGAGACTTCGTTCTCCACTGCTGTGATCTGTTTCCCGTCGGGATTAAATGTGGCGTGGTCCTCTTCATGGGAAAAACAGGTGTCTCCCACGGCGAAATGGGGCCCCATCTTTTCGATGATGAGGATGGGGAGAAGATCCATGATCCCGTATTCACGGGCCACTTTATAGGCCAGGGTGTTTGTTCCGATAGCGAATTCTCCGATAGGAAGCGTCTCGCGCTGACTCATGAGGTTTTCACGTATGAAGTTCCGGTTTTGCTCCTCAGACGGAAAATTGGAACAGGAATAGTCTGAAATCCGGCCGTCTTTGAAATGGAGGAGCAGATTCTCATATTTCAAACCGTTCAGAAGGGTCTCTTCCAGATGAAGGGTTCCTTCTGTGCCTGTGAGCTGCGGCGAAGTGAAGACTTCTCCCACGGGGATGTTCACATCGGCGGTGCAGTTGACAAAATTGGTCTCCCTCGAAGGGTCGTTCAAAGGCTGCATCATCACGCGGATATCTGTCTTATTGGGGGCTTTTCCTTTGACGTGGATATACCGGGCTCCGTCCATGACATCAATGATCTTCTGCTGAAGGGCCTCCCAGAGGTCATTGTCCAGTGAGTTGATGGCTACTGTCTCGTTAAAAATGGTTTTAAAGCGGGAACCGATCTCCGGAGTGGGGAAGGCGATGATGCAGAAGCTTGTCTCGCTCCGGGGCATATAGCGCTGACGCAGAGCCTGATGGCGTGTGATCAGTTCCTGATAGAGCGGCTGCTGGGCAGGGGAGAGGCGAACCGCTTCTTTTTTTAAAACGGGGGAAAAGGGTTTTTCTCCGAATTTATCGATGAAAATAATTCCGGAATAGGCCTTAAGGAGAGATTTATTCTCTTCATAGGCTGCCTGCCATGCCTCTTCCTGGCAGCGGATCTCTTCTTCATCCAGGGTGAGGGCCAGATCGAACTTATGGTCAAACTGATATTGCCTGTTCACCGGAGTGGACGAGGGGGAAGGAAAGGCGGCCTTGAGTCCCTGGTCTTCAAGAAGGCGCATGAGTTCTCTGACCAGACGTTCCTGTCCGATATTAT
>Ga0068713_1001330_pt1 | contig 33366 bp, 28 predicted proteins | sample MTBAKSrepl2MetaG_FD_62223 | JGI IMG/M metagenome (GOLD analysis project Ga0068713, IMG submission 62223) | Enrichment culture microbial communities om Arthur Kill intertidal strait, New Jersey, USA, that are MTBE-degrading - MTBE-AKS2 (Arthur... | ecosystem: Environmental > Aquatic > Marine >... | reverse complement strand
CTGCAACAAAGTGTTTCGGGCTCCCTCGGCGGCTTCAAATTCCAATTCCTCGGATTAAATCGAACCAAAAAGACCAAGGAAGAAGAAAAAATTCAACTCTCGAACTTATGCAACGGTCTCGTATTGTGTCCCACAAGTTCCTTGCATTAAACCAGCACCTTACCGTCATTGCGAGCGAAGCGTGGCAATCTCGTAGTGGTCTGAACACGCATGAGATTGCCGCGTCGTCACGCTTTCGTCCACTTTTCGTGGACTCTCGCGTGACTCCTCGCAATGACGGAATGGGGCTTTCTGCTCCGCCAAATAGCAAACCAACGACCCTTCCACGGGGTTAAAACGTACCCCTGAAACCCGCCTATGGTGTTATCTTCCCGCCCCGCCATAACGACCCGGCGCTGCCCGACCCCGACCTTGAAAAAAAGGAGTGGGTCAGTTTGAGAATGATGTAAGACGCTGTCCCTCATTTGCAGGAAAGCCTCGGCGCGCCGGTGCCTCGGTCTCTTACCCTGAAAAATGCCCCTACCGTCATTCCCGCGCAGGCGGGAATCCAGGCGTGAAACCTCCCAGCCCGGCTATAACACTAAAATCCATCCAACCGCCGTTGATCGCCTTTCCAAGCCGTTCGGACTCCCAGGTGAACAAGACTGGATTCCCGCCTGCGCGGGAATGACGTTTCGAACCCTGGAGAACGAAAACACGTCGCCCAGATCGTTCGACAAACCCAGGCCCGGGCGAAGCCGAAAGGCGAAAGCAAAGAGCCGGAAATTCCTGGGAAACCGCCCGCGGCTTTGTTTTCCCGCCCCACCGCAACGGCCGGATGCCGCCCGGCCCCGGCCTGGAGAAAAATTTCGGCTTGACCCCAAGGGATGACGTGAATTAACATGCGTGCGAGAAAAACCTGAAGCGATTTTGCCCGCCACGTAGGCGAAATCGCGCTCTGTTATGCCCAGCAAGTCCTTGGACCCGGCTTAAAATCGATTTTTAAAGCCAAAAAGAAAATCCCAGAGTTTTCAAGACCCGAAACCTGTAACTGATTTCGCCCGGACCTGAAAAAAACTGTTTTCACCTCAACCCCTTCAAGAAGGAGGTCTGTGAATGAAAAAAGGCATTGCTCCGTGGAAGTGGGCGCCCGTGGCTCTGGCGTTGGTATTGATCCTGTCCTTGCCGGCACTTGGCGCCGTGGAACAAAAAGGCGACGTGGTCATGGCCACGGCCTACCCCATCTTTTACCAGGCGGGTGGAGACCCGGCCTCCCACATGGCCGGCCTGCCGCTGCTCGCCCAGACCATGTTCGAGCGGATCGTGGAAGTGAAGCTGAACGGGAAAGAGTTGTTACCGGCATTGGCCACAACCTGGAAGGTCTCGCCGGACTGGAAATTCATCGAGTTCAATTTGCGGGACGACGTTCCCTTTCACAACGGGGAGATGGTCACGGCCGAGGACGTGAAATTCAGCATAGAAACGTACATGCGCAAGAAGCTTCGCTATGTCCATGGAAGACTCTGGTCCAAGAACATCAAGGAGATCGTGGTCGAAAGCCCCACCAAGGTGAAAATCTACATGAACATCGCCGACCCCGGCCTGATCGGGCGTCTGTGGTGGGGGGCCGGCATCTTTCCCAAGGCCTATCGGGAAAAGGTGGGCGACAAGGGATTTGCCCAGCATCCCATCGGCGCCGGTCCGTTCAAATGGGTGGGCTACAAACAGGATCAATACTGGCAGGTGGAGGCCTTGAAACACCACTACCGCAAAACGCCGGAGATCAAAACCTTCAAGCTCGTTTACGTGGGCGAGGCGGCCACCCGGCTGGCCATGCTCCAGGCCCGGGAAGCCGACATCGTGGACCTGAGCATGTCCAATATTCCGGTGGTCAACGGGGACAAGGACCTCAGGATCGTCTATTCCCGCTACCCGAACCTGACCAACCTCCTGCTCGCGGACCTGGCTTTTCCCGAGGACAAAAGCCCGTTCCTGGACAGGCGCGTCCGCACCGCGGCCAGCCTGGCCATCGATCGCCAGATGATCTGCGAGAAGGTGCTTTTCGGAGCGGGCGAGCCTTATGGCGAAATCCTGTCGCCCATTACCCTGGGATACGATCCTTCCATCAAGCCCGATCCCTATGATCCGGAAAAGGCCAAAAAACTGCTGGCCGAGGCCGGATATCCCAAGGGCTTCAAAACCAGCATCAGCACGACCGTGACGCATAAATTCTGGGCCGAGGCCGTGGCCGCCAATCTGGGCGACGTGGGCATCCAGACCAAGGTGGAGATTTATGAAAGCGGGGCCTGGCAGGAGGCGCTTTTCGCCAAGAAGCTGCGCGGCATCCTCACGGCCGGCGCCTGGCATCACGCCGAAATGCACGCCGCCGCGGACATGTCCGACTGGCTTAGCTTCATGCCCTGGGCCTACTATGCTCCTCCGGAAGTGGACAAGGCCATCCTCGAGGGGTCCAAGGCCATTGAAGACAAAGACGTGATCGAGGTCGGCAAGAAAATATCCAAAACCTGCCGGGACGCCCAGTACAGGATTATCCTGTGGGCCAGACACAACCCGCACGGCGTGGGGCCCAAGATCAAGTACTGGCAGCCCATCACCGGCTCCATGCCCGCGGCCTCGTTCGAGTACATCCAGGCCAACTATTAGAAGCGTCACGCTCCAAAAAACGATCCCCTTCCCCGGAAACGATCCGGGGGAGGGGAGTTTCTTTGGGTGCGTCCGACCGGAGATAGCGGGGCGACAACGCCCGCGCGGGTTCTGAGCCTTTACGGCTTGCCGTCCTTGAACCACAAGGGGTGCGACGAGGAATACAGGACCCGGTCCCGGATCCACATGTCGTTGTTCCAGCCCTCCACGTTCTTGCGATAGGCCACCACGGCCACGTTGTACCACAGCCAGACGTCGGTGTAGTCGTCGCACAGGGCCTTTTCCAGATCGAAATAAATCTTCTGGCGCTTGGCCTCGTCGATCTCGTCCGCTCCTTCTTGGACCAGGTTGAAAATCTTGTCGTTCTTGAACCGGCCGTAATGGAACCCGCCCTGCGGGGAATAAATCCGGCCGGCCGTGCCGTCCGGGTCCTGGATATAGGGCATGCCGAAGAGGCTCATCTCGTAATCGAGGTTCTTCATCTTGTCGCTGACCGCCACCGGGTCCAGGGACTCGACCCGCCAGTCGATGCCCACCCGGGCCAGCATGTGCTTGACGGCCTGGGCCACGGTGCCCGAGGCCGTGTCCGAATAGGCGTTGCCCTTGATGATCAGCCCCTGGGCATAGCCGGCTTCGGCCAGAAGCTTCCTAGACAGGGCCGGATCGTACGACACGGGCTTCAGGTCGGGATTGTGGGCCCAATGATCGGCCGGGAAGAGGCAACTGGCCTCGCGGGCCAGGCCGAACTGGGTGCCGGCGATCAGGGCCTTGCGGTCCACGGCGTGAGCCACGGCCCGGCGCACCCGGATGTCCCCCAGCGGACCGCTGGCCTGGTTGAAGAAGAGCATGGTGGTGAAGTTGTCCAGGAAGGTGTACACCCGCAGGTTGGGGTCTTTCTTGACGATGTCGTACTGGGCCTTGCTCACGCCCATGGTGTCGATCTTGCCGGCCTTGAGGTTGGCCAGTTGAATGGACGGGTCCGGGATGACGGTGACGATGATGCCGTCGAAATAGGGCATGTCCGGCTTGCCCACGCTCTTGCCGAACCACCAGTCGGGGTTGCGTTTGACCTTGAGGTAGTTGCCGGGCTTGGCCTCTTCCAGCATGAACGGTCCGGTGCCCACTGGGTGCTGATCCGTGTTCAGTTTGCCCTTGGCCGCCTCCTTGGCCTTCCGGGCCGCTTCGGCCGCCGCCTTGGCCGCGGCCCGGTCCTCTTCCTTGCCCGACTTTTCGGCGGTTCGCGTCAGCTTCCGGGCCTGACGCTCGGCTTCCTGGGCCTCGCGGATGAGCACGTCCCCGGCCAAGGCCTTTTGCGAGATGAGGAAGCCGAAGAAGCCGGCCGGATAGGAACCCCAGGGCTTTTTCGTGGTCCACTTGACCGTGTACTCGTCCACCACCTCGACCGACCTGAACCGCCGCATCATGCCCCGCGTCCAACAGCCGTTCTTGCGATCCGAAATCCAATCGAACAGGTACTTGACGCTCTGGGCGTTGAAAGGCGCTCCGTCGTGAAAGGTCACGCCCCGCTGGTAGGTTTCCAGCACGGTGGTGGGATTCACGAATTTCCAGCTCTCCACCAGCCACGGATTCCGCTGCCGATACTCCCCGTTGTAATGCGTGCGGCCCTCGTAAAAGTAGTTGATCGAGACCCAGTCGTTGACCGGCCAGTGGTTGGGATTCATCAGCCCGATGTACATGGTCGCGGCCCGGCGGAAATACCCGCCCCGCACCGGCTGGGTCGGCCAATAGTCCTTGCCCCAATCCATCCACGTGGGCTTGAGGTGCTCGCGGGTCCAGGCCCAGCCGTCATGCGCCTGCCCGGTCTCCGCGGCCCCGGCCCGCGGAGCCAAAACCAACGCCGATAAAATCAAAAGCCCCATGGCCCAAAAAAGACCCAGCCGTCCCATCTTGATACGCATCATCCGTTCCTCCCGTGCGACGCGTCCGCGCTTTAAATTGTCCAGATTCTTTTACCAAACTTAGACCACCGACCGTGTCCGCGCAACCCCAAAAACCGACCGGCGGCTCGATTCGCCGGGTCCGCGCCCCCAAACGACCCCTGCGGCCGCGCCGCGCCTCATGGCCGGCGGAAGCGCACTTTTTCCGTTGACCGATCGGCCATCGTTGATTACGCTGATTATTCTTACTCAGTCCGCTCGATTTGCAATGATTTTCGCCCCAAACCGGGCCGCGCCGCGCATGCGCCAAAGCAGGAGGTTCCCATGGGTTTTCTCAGTTCGCTTTTTGGCCGCAAGAAAACTTCCGTCCCCGAGCAAAAACCGCAGCCGCCGCAGCCGCCATCCGCGCCGCGGACCTCCGCTCAGCCGCGGACCTCGCCGGAGCCCAGTGCGATAGCCATGGTTGCCGACGCCATAACCGGCTTGAATATCTACCCTCCGGGAAGCCGCGTTGGAGGGCGCTACGAGGTGGCCTCCCGGCCGCTCATGGGCGGCATGGGCCTGGTGTACCTGTGCCTCGACCGCGAGGAAGACGACCGGCCCGTGGCGCTCAAGACCTTCCGGCCCGAGTTCCTGCCCGACCGGGAGGCCCGCGACAGGTTCTTGCGGGAAGGGACCACCTGGGTGGACCTGGGCCGGCACCCGCATATCGTGCGCGCCTATGGCGTAACCCGCGTGGGGGACGGCACCGAAGTCTTCCTGGTGCTGGAGCAGATCGCCAAGGAGCAGGACCTGGAGGACGCCTCGCTCAGGAGCTGGCTGACGCCCGGCGGTCCGCTGCCGGTCGAGTGGACGCTGCTGATTGCCTTGCAGGTCGTCCGCGGATTGAAATACGCCTCGGAAAAAATACCGGGCTTTGTCCACCGGGACCTCAAGCCCGAAAACGTGCTGGTGGGGGCCGACCGGCTGAGCCAGGCGGCCATCAACCGCGTGCGGGTGACCGACTTTGGCCTGGCCCACGTGCTGGAAGGCGCCGGGGACAAGATTCAAGATTTTCCTGAAGACGCGGCCGAGGCCGACCCGTCGAACATCGGCGGTCGCCCGTCCGGGCTGGGAAGCCGGACGCGGCTGACCAGGGGGTTGGCCGGCACGCCGCTTTACATGGCCCCCGAACAATGGCGCGGGGAGGCGGTGAGCGCGGCCACGGACATGTACGCGCTGGGGTGCATGTTGTACGAGATGCTGACCGGGCAGCCCGCGGCCACCGGCCGCACCCTGAGGGAGCTGGAGCAGGCGCACTTGGGCGGCGGAACCCGGGCCTGGCCGGAGCAGACGCCCGAGGCGCTCAAGGCCTTGGTGGAGCGGTGTTTGGTACGAGACGCCGGCGCCCGGTACGGGGATTGGGCCGAAATGGAACAGGCCCTGTGCGGGGTTTACGCCGAGACGGCCGGCCGGCGATGTCCTCCCCCCGAACCCGAAAAGGCGTTGGAACGCGGCGAACGCGTGGCCCTGGGCTGGGCGCAAAGCGCGATCGGTTCCTCGTACCTGGACATCGGCAAGGCCGACGTGGCCGTGGGCTACTACGAAAGGGCCCGGGCCGTGGGCAAAGCGGAAAAGGATCGGGCCTTGGAAGGCGCCGGGCTGGGCAACCTGGGAAGCGCCTATCTGCAATTGGGCGAGGCGCAGAAGGCGGTCGGCTTTTACGAGGAGTCCTTGGCCATCAGCCGCAAGACCGGGGACCGGCGGGGGGAAGGCTCGGACCTGGGCAATCTGGGCGGCGCGTACTTTCGCCTGGGCGAGGCCCGGAAGGCGATCGACTACCTGGACAAGGCCCTGGTCATCAGCCGTGAGGTCGGGAACCGGCGCGGGGAAGGCATGCAGCTCAGCAACCTGGGGAACGCCTACGCGGATTTGGGCGAGATGGAAAAGGCCATCGAATGCCACGAGCGGGCCTTGGGCATCCACCGCCAGATCGGGAGCCAGACCGGGACCTCGGCCAATCTGAGCGATCTGGGGGTCGCCTACCGGCGCTTGGGCGATGTGAACAAGGCCATCGGTTATTACGAGCAGGCGTTGGCCATCAGCCGCGAGATCGGGAATCGACACGGCGAAGGCACGGACCTGGGCAATTTGGGGGTCGCCTATTTGCAAGCGGGCGAGGTGCAGAAGGCGATCACCTATTTGGAGCCGGCCCTGGCCATCAGCCGCGAGATCGGGGACCGGCGGGGGGAACGCAATCACCTGGGCAATCTGGGCAATGCCTTTCGAGGGCTGGACGAGACGGGCAAGGCGGTGGAGCACTTCCAGCAGGCCATCGACATCAGCCGCGAAATCGGGGACATGCGGGGCGCAGCCATGGATTTGTTCAACATGGCCCTTTTGTTGGCCCAGAAGGGCAGGATCGGCCAGGCTCTGCCGCCGGCCTCGGAAGCGAAACGCATCTTCATGCAAATCGGCAGTCCCTTTGCCCAGCAGGCGGAGCAGCTCGTGGCCATCCTGGAAGCCGAGGTCTAGGGGAAACATGCCTGATATTTCCGTGGGCTTGAAGCTGACCTGGTTGCTGGCCGCCCTGGAAGCCAATGTGGCCGGGCATGAAGGCATCGAGCCCGAGTATCTGTTCGTCGGTCTCTGCAAGCTGGAGGACGTCGCCGACCCCTCCCGGCTGCGTCAGCTAAGAACCGCCGAAGCCGAGACCGAGGCGGCCCAAGCCGAGATCAAGGCCTTGGTCGAATTTTTCGGAACATTCGATCTTAAGCCCACGACCCTCCGCCGCGAGATGCGCGGGCGCACCGGCCGGGGCCCGGTCAAGGAACCGGGAGACAAACAGCAAGTCATGCACCGCTCGCCGCGAAGCCGGCTTGTTTTCGAGCGGGCCGACGCTCTAGCCGGGCAAAGCGGCGCCGACCGCGCCACGGTCTTTCATCTTTTGGCCGCGCTGCTTGAGGAAGATCAAAACCAGGCAACGGACTTGCTGCGAGACCTCAACGCGGACCCGGCCGCGATAAAAGCGGCGGCCTTGCAACAGACTCCACCCCGCTCCGTCTCCGACGCCGACTCCATTCTGAAGCGTTACGGCAAGGACCTGGTCGAGGAAGCCCGGGCCGGCAAACTCCACCCGGCCGTCAGCCGCAAGGAGGAGATGCTTCAGGTCGTGCGCACCTTGAGCCGGGCCACCAAGAACAACCCGCTCTTGATCGGCGAGGCCGGGGTGGGCAAGACCGCCGTCGTGGAAGGTTTGGCCTGCCGCCTGGCCGAGGGCAACGTGCCGGAGGCCGTGCGGGGCAAGCGCATCGTTCAGGTCCAGATGGCCGACTTGGTGGCCGGGGCCAAGTATCGGGGCGATTTCGAGGAACGGGTACAGGGCCTGGTCCGCGAGGTGGCGGCCTCGCCGGACGTCATCTTGTTCCTGGACGAGATTCACACCATGGTGGGGGCGGGCCAAGGCAGCGGCGCCCTGGATGCCGCCAACATCCTGAAACCCGCTTTGGCGCGCGGGACCCTGCGCTGCATCGGCGCCACCACCCGGACCGAATATCGCCAACATATAGAGAAAGACCCGGCCCTGGAGCGTCGTTTTCAGCCCATCACCATTGACGAACCCACGCCGGAAGCGACCATCGAGATTTTGCGGCAGGGGCTCAAACCGCGTCTGGAGAAAAAGCACGGGCTCGTCATCACCGAAGAGGCCCTGGCCGCCGCGGCCCGGCTTTCCGCCCGGTACCTGCCGGACCGGCGTCTGCCGGACAAGGCCATCGATCTGCTGGACGAGGCCTGCGCGCGCCTGGAGATCACGCAACTGAGCATCCTGCCTCGGGACAAGGCCCCGGACATGGACGCCCCCCTGGCCGGCGGCTCCCATGTCACGGCCGACGCCGTGGCCGCGGTTCTGGCCGAATGGACCGGAATCCCGGCGGCCCGGCTGACCGAGGACGAACGGGAGCGGCTTCTGGCCATGGCCGACACCCTGAAAAAGCGCGTCATCGGGCAGGACGAGGCCGTGGACGCGGTGACCGAAACCGTGCAGCGCGCCCGGGCCGGCCTCAAGCCCCCCGGGCGGCCCATGGGCGTCCTGCTCTTTCTCGGCTCCACCGGCGTGGGCAAGACCGAGTTGGCCAAGGCCACGGCCGCCTTCCTCTTCGGCTCGGAACAGACCATGATCCGTCTGGACATGAGCGAATTCGGAGAAAGGCATCAGGTATCGCGCCTGATCGGCTCGCCGCCCGGCTATGTCGGTTCGGAGCAGGAAGGGCAGCTCACCGGCGCCCTGCGCGCCAAGCCCTACAGCGTGGTGCTGCTGGACGAGATCGAAAAGGCCCACCCCGACGTGCTCAACCTGTTCTTGCAGGTCTTTGACGACGGTCGGCTGACCGACTCGAAAGGCCGCGTTATCGACGCGGCCAACGCCCTCTTTATCATGACCTCCAATCTCGGCTTCGGCGGACACCGGGTGGGCTTTCGGCCCCAGGAGTCCCAGGCCGAATGGGAGGCCTTCATGACCGAGGTTCAGAAGGCGCTCCGGCCCGAGTTCCTGAACCGGGTTGACCGGGCCGTGGTCTTCAAGCCGCTGTCGCCCGAGGACATCGCCCGGATCGCCCGGGGCATGCTGAAGCACATCCGCGATCGGCTGGCCGAACAGGGCATGAATTTCAGCATCACCGACGAAGCCCTGGCCTTGCTGGCGCGTCAGGGATACGACGAGGCCTACGGCGCGCGACCCCTGCGCCGCGTGATCGAGCAACGGATCGAAAATCCCCTGGGCGGCATGTTGCTGCGCGGGCAGGCCCGGGAAGGGCAAGAGGTGGCCGTCGAAGCCCGGGGAGACGACATCGTCATCGAGATCAAGGCCACAGGGAGGGGCTGACACCTCGGAAGACGGACAACGACATCCCGCCGGAAACCGCTTTTTTTCCGGCCAAACGGCGCGGGCCGTATCGAACTGGGTTCGATACGGCCCGCGCTGTTACAGCTTTTGGGAAGGGGGCTTGGGGGAATCCGGTTTTCAACGAGGGTTCCCCCGAACAATGCATTTTCAGGCGCAGTCGCGGGGGTCGCCCTTGATCTTGTCCAAGGCGTGGGGCAAGGCCGGCAGGATGGTCTCGATGCCCTCCCGGGCGCCGCGCGGGCTGCCGGGCAGGTTGACGATCAGGCTCCCACGCCGGGTGCCGACCAGGCCTCGGGAAAGATCGGCGTGCGGGGTCTTGGCCCGGCCCGCGGCCCGCATGGCCTCGGCCAGGCCCGGCACTTCCCGCTCGATCAAGGCGCGCGTGGCCTCGGGCGTGACGTCGTTGGGCGTCAGCCCGGTGCCGCCGGTGGTCACCACCAGGTCGATGCCGTCCCCATCGATCCAGACCCGGATACAGTCGGCGATGGCGTCGATGTCGTCCGGCGTGACCCGGCGGGCTTTCACCTCGAACCCGGCCCCGGACAAGACCTCGGCCAAAGCCGCGCCCGACGTGTCTTCCCGATCGCCGGCCGCCCCCCGGGTGCTGGCCGTCAGAATGGCGCAGGTGTACATGGCCACCGATCCCCTACCCCGGCTTACTCCTCGACCGCCAGGCCCGCCTCGGCCACGATCTTATCGAAGATGTGCGCGGGCACTTCTTCGTAATGATCGAAGACCGCGGTGAAGGAGCCTCGGGCGCCGGTGATGGATTTCAGCGTGGGGGCGTAGTCCATGATTTCGGCCTGAGGCAAGAAGGCCTTGATATACTGCCGGCCGCTCTTGGCGTCCACGCCCTGCACCTTGCCCCGCCGCGAGTTCAGATCGCCGATCACGTCCCCCATGAACTCGTCCGGCACGGTCACGGTCAGGAGCATGATCGGTTCGAGCAGGACGGGGTTGCTCTCCCGGAAGCCCTTCTTGAAGCCCAAGGAGCCGGCGATCTTGAAGGCCATTTCCGAGGAGTCCACGGTGTGGTAGGAGCCGTCCACCAAGCTGACGCGGATGTCCACGATGGGGTTGCCGGTGATGACGCCGCCGGCCATGGCCTCGACAATGCCCTTTTCCACGGCCGGGATGAACTGCCGGGGGATGGCCCCGCCCACGATCCTGTCCACGAACTCGAAGCCTTCGCCGCGCGGCATGGGTTCGATTTCCAGCCAGGTGTCGCCGAACTGGCCGCGGCCGCCGGTCTGCTTCTTGTACCGGCCCTGGACCCGGGCCTTGCCCCGGATGGTCTCCTTGTACGGCACCTTGGGCGTGCTCAAGGCCACCTCGACCCCGAACTTGCGCTTGATCTTCTCCAGCGTGACCTCGATATGCACCTGGCCCATGCCCGACATGATGACCTCGCGGGTCTGTTCGTTGCGGTCGAGCTTGAGGGTGACGTCCTCCTCCAGGATTTTGGACAGGGCGCTGAAGACCTTTTCCTCCTCGCCCTTGCTCTTGGGGGCCACGGCGTAGGAGACGATGGCCGGCAGCGGCTCGTGCAGGGGGTAAACGATGGGCTGGCCGTCGTCGCACAGGCTGTCGCCCGTGGTCGTATCCTTGAGCTTGGCCACGGACACGATCTCGCCCGGCCCGGCCGATTCGATGGCCTTCTGGTTCTTGCCTTCCAGGGCCAAGAGTTGCCCGAACCGCTCCTTGACGTCTTTCGAGGTGTTGTAGATGACCGAGTCCGGCTTGATGGCGCCGGAAAAGATGCGAAAAATGGACAGCCGGCCGGCGTAGGGGTCGGTGATGGTCTTGATGACCACGGCGGAGAACGGCGCGTTCGGCTTGGGATCGCGCGTGATCTCGCTCTGGTCGGCCGGATTCAGACCGGTGACCGGGCCGCGGTCCAGGGGGGTGGGCATGGTCTCGACGATGATGTCCAAGAGGTGCGGCACACCGATGAGATGGATGCCCGCGCCGCAGCAGACCGGGGCCAGCAGCCCGGCCTTGACCCCGGCGATCAGGCCCTTTCGAATCTCCTCGTCGCTCAGCTCCCCTTCTTCAAGGTACTTCTCCAGCAGCGTGTCGTCGCCCTCGGCCACGTTTTCGATCAACTGCTCCCGCCAATGGGACACGGTATCGGCCAAATCCGCGGGGACCTCCTGGGCGGCGAACGTTCCCTTGTCCGGCTCGTACACGTAGGCCTTGCCGTCCAACAGGTTCACCAGTCCGCGAAAATTTTCCTCGGCGCCGATGGGCACGTGCACGGGCACACACTTTTTATCGAACAGCTGGCCCAGTTCCCCGACGATCTTGAAGAAGTCGGCGCGCTCCCGGTCCATCTTGTTGATGAAGACCAGGCGGGGCAGCTCGTATTCGTCGGCGAACTCCCAGACCCGCTCGGTGCCGATCTTGATGCCGTCCACCGCGTCGATGACCACCACGGCGCCGTCCGCGCCCTGAAGGCAGGTCTTGGTGTCGTTCATGAAGTTTTCGTCGCCCGGCGTGTCGATGAAGGTGATGATTCGCCGTTTCCAGGGGAAATGATGGAAGGCGCTGCTGAGCGAGGCCTGGCGTTTGATCTCCTCGGGCTCGAAATCCAGGTTGCTCGACCCGTCGTCGGTGCGACCCATGCGGTTGGTGACCTTGGTCAGGAAAAGAAAGGCCTCGGCCAGCGAGGTCTTGCCCGAACCGCCGTGAGCGACCAGGGCGATGTTGTGCAGTTGGGAAGTCTCTATCATATCCGCTCCTTTGATCGTAACGCTGCTCCTTAAAACGATAAAGTTTAGGCGCTGATGGGAAAAATGTCAAGGAGAACCCGGAGGGGAATCGTGGGCCGGTTTCAGGCGCGCGTTCAGGCCGGGGGGGGCTTCTGCCCCCAAACGCAGACGTAGCGGGTCACGCCCGGTATCGGACCCCGGGCCAGATCGGCCTCCATTTGCCGGAGACCCCGCGCGAAGGCCTCCTGGGGAATCAGGTGCAGCATGGAAAAGGCCTTGGCCCGGTAAGGCGAAATGTCCTCGACCGTAAAGGCCCGCTCCTTCTGACGAGCGGCCAGGCGGGAAAACCCGGCCCCGCGCATCCAGAGAAAGAGCCGGTCCAGGCCGGGGTAGCGCTCAAGGTCCACGGCCACGGTCTCGGGCCAGTAGCGGACCATGGGCTGCCGGGCGGCGATGATGTCCGCCGAATCGGTGATGGTCAGGACCCGCCCGCCGGGCGCGAGCAGGCGGGAGGCCTCCTGGAAATAGGCCGCGCCGTCCACGAGATGATGGATGACGTCGATGGAATAGACCAGATCGAAGGCCCCGACTCGAAACGGCAGCCGGTCGGCCGCGCCCTGCACGAAGCAAGGACCATCCGCGGGCCCGGCCTGGGCCAACATGCCCCGCGACGCGTCCAGGCCCACGCCCAGCCCCTGAGTCAGGGCCAGCAGGGCCTTCAGATACCCGCCCGGACCGCAACCCACCTCCAACACCCGCGGGCCGGCCGCGCCTGGAACGCCGCGCGCGATCTCGTCCACCAGAAATTCGTGCACCCGGCGCTCCCTGGCATAGATCGGGGCCTCGGCATCGTAATTCACACCCGACATGAGATTGCCACGCTTCGCTCGCAATGACGGTTACGTTACGTTTCAGCCAACCAAGGACTCATGCCGTTGTCACGCCCAAGCCCAGACGCTCCACCAAAGCGGGCAGTTGGGCAAGGGAGGCGATCTGAGCGTCGGGATGGACGCCCGGGCGCGGGGGTTCGTTGTTCCGGTTGAGCCAGACGCCTACAAGTCCGGCCCGCTGCGCGCCGGCCACGTCCTTGTTCAGGCTGTTGCCCACCATGACCGCCCGGCCCGGCCCGGCCTGCCCATCCGCCAGGGCGGCCTGAAAAATCCGTTTGTCCGGCTTGCCCAGACCCAACTCCCCGGACGTGACCACGCGGTCGAAAAAGCCGTCCAGCCCGGCTCCGCGAATTTTTTCCCATTGCAGGTCCGTGGCCCCGTTGGTGACAATCGTCAAAGGAACTTTTCCCCTAAGGGCGCTCAAACAGGCCGCCGCGTCCGGAAAGGCCGCGTGCCGGGCGCGCCGTTCGTCCATGAAACCGTCCGCCAGTTGCCGAGCGAAGGCCGCGTCGGATACCCCATGCTCGGCCAGGGCGCCGGCCCAAGCCTCCCGGCGATAGACGGGCGCCCAGGCGCGCAGGGTCTGAAGCTCCGGCCCATGGCCTTCGAATCGCGCCCACAGCCCCTCCCAGGAACTCATGCCGATGGCCAGGCAGAAGGCCCGGCCCGGCGAGGCGTGCCACAGATCCCGAGCCCGGCCCCGAACGCTGCGCTGGAAGGCCGCCGGGGCCAGGCCGTACCGTTCCCCCGCCCGGCGGCAGACGGCGGCCAAGGCCGCCTCGGCCGCGGCCTCCTCCACCACCAGCGTATCGTCCAAATCGAACAGGACCGCGGGAACCGCCATCTTCCGTCCCTCTTACGGCTTCACGCCTTGAAAATAGACAAACAGGCTGCCGTGGTCGCGCCAGCATTTGAGCCACGGGTATTCCCGGACCATGGCCTCGGTCGGCCGGGCCTCCTCCATCTTGGCCAGCATGAATCCAACCTGGATCAGGCCGTTGACGTACTGGGAGAGCGTGCGCGGGAAGACGGGAATGGCAAAGGGCGGCACGTCCTCCCTTTCGCGGACCGCCGAGAATTTCCACTCCTCGACCCAGTTTTGGTCGTTGAAGTAATCGGAAACGATCAGTTGGCTCTTCTCCCCCTGATCGTCCAAAATCCAGTCGAACCCCCGGGTCATGAAGCAGGGATGGGTGATGCTGAAACACAAATCCCCGCCGGGCCTGAGCACCCGGAAAATTTCCCGCATGGCCCCCTCGAAGTCCGGGCCGTCCATCAAGGCCATGGTGCTGACCACGCGGTCAAAGGCGGCGTCCCCGAACATGGACAGGTCGCAATACGAGGTCTGCTCGTAGCGGATGCCCTGGCCGGTCTCGGCCTCCCGCTGCCGGGCGTGCTCGATCTGCCGGCCGGAAACGTCCACGCCGGTCATGCGCGCCCCGCGCCTGGCCAGGAGGCGGGTGTTGCGGCCCTCGCCGCACCCGGCGTCCAGGATGGTCTTGCCGGACACGTCGCCGATGAATTTCAAGAAGAACGGGTTGTTGAAATGCTCGCGATAAACGTCCCAGCCCTGGCGCACTTGGCGGGTCCAGACGTCCGCGTTGCGGTCCCAGTATTCGGCCACGTCCCGGTCGGTGAACCCTTTCTCGTCCGGTTCCATCTTGCCGCGCGGCATGATCACGTTCCCTCACCATCCTCAGCCGCCTGCGGCGGCAGGAATTTCCTCATGTAAAGCACGTCCTCGAACAGAGCGTAGCCCAGGTCCCGATACAAAGGAATGGCCGCGTCGTTGGTCGGCTCGACCAGCAGCGAAACCGCGGCCGCGCCTTGCCGGGTCAACCGGGCCTCCAGCTCGTTCATGAGCCGCCGGGCCACACCCTGCCGCCGTCGGTCCTTGGCCACGGCCAGACGGGCCACTTGACCCATGCGGCCGTCAAACCCGCCCATGACCGCGCCCACGATCCAACCGTCCGCCTCGGCCACCAGGAACAGGCCCGCGTCGCGCGCGGCCTTGCGCGAGAGCGTGGTGGGGTTGTCCATCTCTTCATGATAGTCGCCGACCGCCTGCCAGAGCGCGATCACGGCCGGAATGTCGGCCGCTTCGAGCGCCCGGATGATCACCTGACTGGACATGGTCGCCTCTCCGCGAAACAGTGGGTTTCGGACTGACTGATCAAACGAAAGCCGTGCCGGACATACAGCGCCTCGGCCCGGTTGCCTTTTAAATAGGCCAACTGCGCCACCAAGCCCCTCTCGTCGGCCCGCCGGAGGACGCGCTGGAGCAGGAAGGTGCCGATGCCCTGGTTCTGATGCTCGGGCAGAATGAAGAACCGGCCGATTTGCAGCCGGCCGTCGCCTTCCACCACCAGCAGCGTGCCGATGGGCCGACCGTCATAACGGATGATGTCCGGCCGGTTTTGGGTCCAGTCCTTGAGATGAAAGGCCCGTTGAAAAGCCTCGTCCCAGCCGAACACCGCCTGGATCAGATCGCCCTCAACGGCCTTCTTCGCCTGGTAGGAGAACTCGAAATCCTCATCAGTCGCCCGGGAAATTTTTATCAGGTCGGGATTCAACGCTGCTCCGGCTCATGCCTGACGCGGGCCGAATCGTAAGGGCCGTTCCAGAATGGCCCTCACAAATCCTAACGCACAAAATCCAGAATCTGGCTCAAGGCCTGGATGGCCGGGCCAGTCCAGTCTTCCCGGCTTTCCCGCAGGGCGTCCTGTGGGTCGTCTTGCGGGTCCAGAATCTGGACCGGGGCCATGCCCACGGCCAAGGCCCCGCTCAGCTCCCGGCTGCCGCCGTCGCCCACGAAGAGACACGCGCCGGCCTCGACCCCAAGCCGCTCGCAGGCCAGGCGGTAGATGCGCGGATCGGGTTTGCGCAAGCCCACCGAGCAGGAAAACACGGGCGCTTCCAAAAGGCCGGCAAAAGGCGTCCCGTCCCACAGTCGCGGAACCTCGGCTGGGCAGTTGCTGACCAGACCCACCTTGAGGCCCCGGCCGCGCAGGCGGGTCAAGGTCTCCACCGCGTCGGACCGGGCGGTCATGGCCTGGCGGATCAGATCCAGGCGCAACCCGGCCGCCTGGGCCACGGCCTCCTCGTCCGGAGCCAAATCCAAGGCCCGGCAGATATGGCGGATACACGCCTCGGCGGTCTGAAACTCACCCACGGACCGTTGCGGGCCGGTCTGAACCCACCCCTCGGTGAAGGCCGCCAGCGGAGCATCCACCAAATCGGCCATCCGGGCCAACATCCGGTCGTGCTCCTCGTAACAAAACGTCGGGATCAGCGTGCCGAAGAGGTCAAAAATCACGGCTTGGTGCTTCATCGTCCCCCTCCCGGATTCGGGGCAGCCAGGGCCCCGGAAGCCAGGTTGAACCGGATCAGGCTGAAGCCGGTCCCGTTCTCCCCCAGGATGGACAGGTGCCCGCGCCGCATGATCCGCGCCCGGATGTCCGAACCGTGGTTGTCACAAAACCCCCAGACCACGGCCAAGAACAGCAGCGAATGGCCCACCACCAAAATCTCCTGGCCGTCGCCCCGACCCAGCCTCTCCAGAAAGGCGCCGAAGCGGGCCATGGCGTCGGCCAGGGATTCGCCTTGTGGAAACCGGGCCTGGGCTTGGCCGCTTTCCCATTCCCTGAGCAGCGAGGGATAAACCGTGTTCACGGCCGGTCCGTCAGCCCGTTCGCCTTCCAAGAGACCCACGTCCACCTCCAGAAGGTCCGCGTCGATGCTCGGGGTCAGGCCGGCCCGACGGCCGACGATCCCGGCGGTCTGGCGGGTCCGCAGCAAGGGGCTGGCGAAAATCCGGCCCAGCGGGCGGCGGCACAGAATCTCGGCCTGCCGCTCGATCTGATGCCGGCCGATCTCGGTCAGAGGCGGGTCCGCGGATCGGCTGGTCCAGATGCCGTCGGCGTTGGACTGGCTTTCGCCGTGTCTGAGGAGATAGAGCGTCAGACCGGGCATGGCATCCTCCGAAAAAGGCGTGTCTTATACGCATGAGCGGAAAATTTTTTTGTATGCCACGCCTTTCATTCGTTGTCAATACTTTTTTATCGTTGGATCAGCGCCTCCCGGTGCGGGCCGACCGAGACCCACCGGATGGGGCAATCGATCACTTCTTCCAAAGCCTTCACGTACCCCCGAGCCGCCTGGGGCAGGGCGTCAAAGGACCGGACCCTTGAAACATCCCCTGTCCAGCCCGGCAGAAAGTCGTACACCGGCCGCGCCTGTTCCAGATGGGCCGTAGGCGGAAAGCGCGGGATTCTTCGGCCGTCCACTTCATACGCCGAGCAGACCGGAATCTTTTCCAGGCCGGACAGCGCGTCCAGCCCGGTCACGGCCGCCTCGGTGGCGCCCTGGACCTGGCAGCCGTAACGCGTGGCCACGGCGTCGAACCAGCCCATGCGCCTCGGCCGGCCCGTGGTGGCTCCGTATTCGCCCGCGTCCCCGCCTCGCCGGCGCAAGCTATCGGCCTCGCGCCCGAAAATCTCGGTGACGAACGGCCCGGCGCCCACGCAAGTGCTGTAGGCCTTGGTCACGGCCAGAACCCGGGTGACGGCCCGGGCCGGCAAACCCGCGCCCACCGGGGCGAACCCGGCCAGGGGCGAGGACGACGAGGAAAAGGGATAGATACCGTGGTCCGGATCGCGGAGCGCGCCGAGCTGCCCTTCCAGGAGCACGGTCCGGTCCTGGTCCAGGGCCTCGCGCAGCAGGGCCGTGGTGTCGGCCAGATAGGGCCGCAGCCGCGGGCCATGGCCAAGCACTTCCTCCAGCACCGCGTCCACCAAAAGCGGCGCCCGACCATAGACGTGCGTCAGCAGCGCGTTCTTAAGGGCCAGGGCCTTTTCCAGTCGGCCCCGGACCCGGTCGGGAAAGGCCAGGTCGGATGTCTGGACCCCGATCTTGAGATACTTGTCCGCGTAAAACGGAGCGATACCCGCCTGGGTCGAGCCGAAGCGGGCCTCGCCCAGCCGCTCTTCCTCGCATCGGTCCAGCAGGACATGGTAGGGCAGGACCACCTGGGCCCGGTCCGAGACCACCACCCGGGGCGTGGGCGCGCCGCGCTCCCGAAGCATCTCCAGTTCGCCGAAAAAGGCGGCCATGTCCAGGGCCACGCCCGGCCCGAGCACGCTGGTCACGCCGGCCTGAAACACGCCGCTGGGCAACAAGTGCAGCACGAATTTGCCCGCGTCGTGAATCACGGTGTGGCCCGCGTTCCGGCCGCCTTGAAAGCGGACCACAAAGTCGGCCCGCTCGGCCAGGGCGTCGGTCATCTTGCCCTTGCCTTCGTCCCCCCAGTTCGCTCCCACCACGGCCAGCACCGGCATGATCGTTTCTCCTTTCGCGCGTTTCTTGCTTGCCTTAGGAGCATGGCCAAGATATAACTATAAATCAAATGAATAATTTTTATGATTATCATAAGCAGGGGGAATGACATGGAACTGAGCCGTTTGGAGGCCTTTCGGGCCGTGGCCAAAGAAAAAAATTTCACCAAGGCCGCGGCCCGGATTTTCCGCACGCAGCCGGCCGTCAGCCAGGCCGTGGCCGCCCTGGAGGACGACCTGGCCGAAAAGCTCTTTATCCGCCGGGGCCGCCAGGTGCGGCTGACCCAGGCCGGCGAGATTCTGCTCGGCCACGTGGAGGAGGCCTTCCACCTGCTGGACCAGGGGCGCCGCCAGGTGGCCGCGCTCAAGGGACTCGAAGCCGGGGCGTTGACCATCTGCGCCAGCGACACCACGTGCTGCTACGTGCTGCCCGAGGTCCTTGGCCGATTCCGGCGCGAGCACCCGGCCGTGGAGGTCCGGCTGATCAACCGTCCCTCGCCCGAGGCGGCCGGCCTGGTGGCCGGGTACGAGGCCGATCTGGGCATCGTCACCCTGCCGCTCGAACACGCGGGGCTTAAGACCCGCCGCCTGATCCTCCGGGAAGACGTGGCCGTCTGCGAACCGGAACATCCCCTGGCCCGCCGCCGGCGGATTCGTTTCGAGGACCTGCTGCCCTACCCTCTTCTGCTGCTCGACCGAGGCTCCAACACCCGGGCCTACATCGACCAGCGCCTGGCCCAGGCCGGCCGCGAGGCCCGGATCATCATGGAGACCGGCAGCATCGAGGTCATCAAGCGGCTGGTCCGGCTGGGGTTCGGCGTGTCCCTGGTGCCCAGGGTCTCGGTCCAGGAGGAGGTGATTGCCGGGCACCTGGCCGCCATCCGCGTCTTCCGCAGGGACGAGTGCCGCCACTTGGGGCTGATCACGCCTCACAGAACCGTTCCGTCGCCCGCGGCCGAGGCCTTCACGGCCATGCTGGACGAATTCGCCGCCCGGGAAAAGCGATTGTGAAAATATGATGAGGGCGCCGGATTGGTCGTGACCTTTTCTTGTCTGGTCGGCGCGTCCATGGTATCATCGCCCCATCTCAAGCACCAAAAATCAAGAGCCGGAGGTCCCGCGCATGAGCGACGAGGTGTACGTGAAGCTGGCCGAGGTCCTGAACACGTTGCCCAACGGCTTCCCCCGAACCGATGAAGGTCTGGAACTCAAGCTCCTCGAGAAAATCTTCGACCCCGACGAGGCCGACCTGTACTGCGACCTGCGATTGACCTGGGAAACGGCCGAACAGATCGCCGAACGCAGCGGCCGTCCCCTGGAAGGCCTGGGGGACCTGCTGAAGCGGATGAGCGAGCACGGCCTGATTCAGGGCGTGGCCCTGGGGCCGTCCATGATCTACCGCATGTTGCCCTGGGTCTTCGGCATCTACGAGATGCAGAACCGGCGCATGGATCGGGAGCTGGCCGAACTGGCCTACGACTACATGCCCCACTACATGAAGGAGTACCAGGGCCGCAAGCCGCAGGGCTTCCAGGTCATCCCGGTCGAGCGGGACCTGCCCAGCGGCCAGGAGGCCATGCCCTACAAGCAGGTCTCCCGCATCATCGAAAACAGCCAATCCTTCATGGTCTTCGACTGCATCTGCAAAAAGGAAAAGGGAATCCTGGGCCATCCCTGCAAGCATCCGACCGAGGTCTGCATGGCCTTCGCCCCGCTGCCGAACGTCTTCGACAACTCGCCCCTGGGCCGGGCCATCTCCAAGGCGGAGGCGCTCAAAATCCTGACCGACTGCGAGGAAGCCGGCCTGGTCCACATCACGGACAACGTCCAGACCGGCCACTTCTACCTGTGCAACTGCTGCGGCTGCTGCTGCGGCGTGCTGAGCGGCATCAACCGCATGGGCCTGGACGCCGGCCTGGTGGTCAACTCCCACTACTACGCCGTCATCGACCCGGATTTGTGCACGGCCTGCGGCGTCTGCGCGGACGAGCGCTGCCAGGTGTCGGCCATCGAGGAGCGGGACTCGTTCTACGAGGTGATCCAGCAGAAATGCATCGGCTGCGGGCTGTGCGTGTCCACCTGCCCGGGCGAGGCCATCACCCTGGTGCAGAAGCAGCCCCAGGATTTCGAGGCGCCGCCCAAGGACCAGATGGATTGGTTCGATCAGCGGGGCCAGGCGCGCGGCGTGGATTTCAGCCGTTTCCGTTAATCAGCCAAAGGAGTCCCTAGTGAGCGAGGACGTATATCACCGCCTGGCCAAGGTCCTGGACACGCTGCCCAACGGCTTTCCGACCACGGAGAGCGGGGTCGAGATCAAGCTGCTGAGGAAAGTCTTCACGCCCGAGGAGGCCGACCTGTTCTGCGACCTGCGGCTCACGCCCGAAACGGCCGAGCAGATCGCGGCCCGCGCCGGCCGGCCGTTGGAGGGCCTGGAGGAGCGGCTGAAAAATATGAGCGCGCGCGGGGAAGTCCGGGGCATGCCCGTGCAGGGCAAGCTCCATTTCGCCATGCTGCCCTGGATACTGGGCATCTACGAGTATCAGCTCGGCCGCCTCGACCGCGAATTCGCCCTGCTCAACGACGAATACCACCCGGTCTTCATCCGCCAGTTCTTCGAGACCAAACCCCAGCTCATGCAGGTCCTGCCCGTGGAACGCGACCTGCCCAACACCGCCGAGATCATGCCCTACGAGCGGGTCTCGAACATCATCGACAAGGGCAAATCCTTTTCCGTGGGCGAGTGCATCTGCCGCAAGGAGCAGCGAATCCTGGGCAAGGGCTGCGACAAGCCGCTGGAAGCCTGCATGGCCGTCTCCCCGGTGGCCGGCACGTTCGAGGCCTCGGGCCGGGGCCGGGTCGTTTCCCAGGAAGAGGCCTACGAGCTGCTGAAATCCTTTGAGGAGGCCGGGTTGGTGCACCAGGCCAGCAACACCCGGACCGGCCAGTTCTACATCTGCAACTGCTGCGGCTGCTGCTGCGGGGTCTTGGACGGGTACAACAAGCTGGGCATCACGGATTCGTCCAACAGCGCCTACTATGCCGAGATCGACCCGGATTTGTGCACGGCTTGCGGGACCTGCGCGGACGAGCGCTGCCAGGTGCGGGCCATCGAGGAAGGGGACGCGGCCTATCGCGTCATCCAGGAGCGCTGCATCGGCTGCGGCCTGTGCGTCAGCACCTGCCCTGGGGAAGCCATCCGCCTGGTGCGCAAGCCGGACGACAAGATCGCCACGCCGCCGGAAACCCAGGCCGAATGGAACGAACTCCGAGGCCGGATACGCGGCGTGGACTTCAGCCAATACAAGTAAGGGAATCGCGGGCGGTCCGCCCCGCGCGACTCAATCCGGGGAACGCACCTGTTTGCGCCCCCGGGCCATGACCTCCTCTCGGCGCTCGGCCGCGGCGCTGAGGCCGATCGGAGGCAGGTGCCGCAGGTGTTCCTCGTATTCCAGGCGCAGGGCCTCCTCCAGGGTCAGGCCCTCGCCGCGCTCGATCAGCCGTTTCACCAGACGCACCGTGGCCTGGTTGGCGCCCAGGATGTCCTGGGCCAGCCTTTGGGCCGCGTCCAGCAGGTCTTCGGCCGGCACGATCCGGTTCACCAGGCCGAAGGTGAGGGCCTCCTCGGCCGACATGTAATTCCCGGTGAAAGACAGCTCCTTGGCCTTTTTCATGCCCACCAGGCGGGGCAGAATCTGGCTGAGGCCCCCGCCGGGCAGGACGCCCAGCCGGGCGTGGGTGTCGGAGAACCTGGCGGCCGGCGAGGCCAGGATGATGTCGCAGGACAGGGCCAGCTCGAACCCGCCGGTGACGGCCGGGCCGTTCACCGCGGCAATGGTCGGCAGCTCCATGTTGCGGACCTGGGTGATCATGGAAAAATTCAGGGTGCGGTCGTCCTTTTTCCGGGCCAATTCCTTGAGGTCCAGGCCGGCGCAGAAACTGCGGCCCGCGCCGGTGATGATGACCACGTCCGCATCGGCCGAACGCTCGATTTCCAGCAAAGCCTCGACCGTCTCCCGGTTGAGCGTGTCGTTGATGGCGTTCATGGCCTCTGGGCGGTTAAGCGTGATCAGGGCGACGCGATCCTCGATCTCCAGGCGAATCGACGAATAGGGCATGGGGCACCTCCTGTTCGGCCGGAAGGACGGGCCGGGTCAGGGCTTCATCCAGCAGCCGCAGTACACGTCCCACCATTTGGGGTTCTCGGTCACCTCGCGCAGCTCGCAGAAGCGGGCCAGGGTGTGGCTGTAGAACCGCTCCTCGACCGGAACCAGACCGGCGCACATGGCGTGGAGTTTTTCCAGGCTGTAGATGCGGTGGGCGTTGAAGGCCACGGCCGGCGGCGCGTTGTGGATGGTCGTGGAAAAGACCAGGTGTCCGCCCGGACGCAGCACCCGGACCATCTCGGCCAGGACCTTGCGGTCGCCGTCAAAATCGATCCGGTCGCCGTACCGCCCCAGGCCGAAGTGTTCGATGGCGCACAGGGACAGGACCAGGTCGAAGGAACCGTCGGCCATGTCCAGGGAGTCGGCCTCGCAGGTGATGACGGTCTCGTTGGCCGGCGCGGACCGGCGGGCGCGGACGTCAATGGTGGTCACCGGGACGTGGGCCATGAGACCCAGGAGGAACTGCCGGTAGGAGCCGATGTCCAGGATGCTGCCGGGCTTCAAGCGGCGAATCTGCTCGGCGGAGAACTGACACTCGTAGTCCTGGAAGCCTTCGGGGTGATCGCCGGCGTCGTCCCGGAACTCGGGAAAGACCTGAAAGTCGCCCGGCTCCTTCATCCACCGGGCCAGGGTTTGCTCGTATGTTTCCATGCGGTCCCGCTTTCCGGCGGTGGGTGTCGCCCGCCCGCCGGTCTCGAAGACTAACAAGCCCGGCCAAACCGGGTCAAGGGAAAACCGGCCGGGGCCGGGCGCCATGGCCGCCCCTCGATATTACTCGGGGCCGTGAGCCCGTCGAACGGCTTGTCGGCCATGCGCTGAATACGAAAGTCAAAGCGGGATGTCTGCTCCGACCGAAGTCACTTGGATCGCTCGACGGCCGCGCGCTTGACTTTCCCGGGCTACTGCGTATAAAACGGACCTGTTCCCAAAAAAACCACGGCGGGTCGGGCTTTGGCGAGACGGCTCGCGCCGCTCTCACCGAGGAAGGGGGACGCGGATGGCCGACAGCGAAGAAAAGAAAGAGGCCAAGGGCCGCCGGATCGGCCTGGAAATCGGGGCGCGGTTGACCATCGATTTCGAGGACCTGGAAACGCCGGTCAAGGCCCAGTTCATCGGCATGGAGCCGGGCAATTTCCTCATCCTCAAACTGCCCGAACTGGGGGACCTGCCCGGCCGGCTCTCGCCCGGCCTCAAGGCCTCGATCCGGTTCGTCACCTCGGGCCTGGTGTACGCCTTCGAGGCCCGCATCATGGACCTCTACGAGCAGGCCGGCCTGACCCTGGCCCTGCTCTCCTATCCGCCCAAGGTCCACCCCGTGGAGCACCGGGAGGAATCCCGGGCCGACAGTTACATCGGGGCCGAACTGGTCATCGGGCCTGAGACCGCTCCCGGACATCTCCTCGACCTTTCGCCCGGCGGCTGCCGGTTCGTCTTCAAGAAGGCCGAGGACAAGCCGCGTCTGGTGGTGGGCTTGGACCAGCAGGCCATGATCCACTTCACCCTGCCCAACCGAGAAGAAAAACAGCAACTGGCGGCCCGGGTGAAGAACATCCGCCACGACGGACAGACGCTCTCCCTGGGCCTCAAGTTCGACCTCGAAGCCGGGGCCTCCTTTTCGCCCACCCTGTGGCTGGACCTCTTGGAAGCCGCAAAAAAGTAAAATTTTTTGGTAGTGGGTCAGTTTGGGAATTTTTTATATCCCCTGGGGTTGTGTGGCCGCCGTGAAACAAAAACGAGGGCGCGGGCAGATTCTCCGGAATTTCGGCCCCAAGTTTGCGCCGGAGTAACCTGTTTCCCTTCCCTGACGTTTGAACCGTCATTCCCGCGCAGGCGGGAATCCAGTCTTGTTCCCTGGGAATCCGAACGGCTTGGAAATGAAACAACGGCGGGCGAATGGTGTTTGAGCGTTCATACTGAACCGGGAGGCTTCACCTCTGGATTCCCGCCTGCGCGGGAATGACGAGAGGGGCTTGGAGGCCAGTGAAAAAGGCCGACGGCTGTTGATAGGGGCATTTTCCGGGCAAAAGATCAAGATGCCGGCGTACCGGGGCTTCCCTTTAAATGAGGGGCAGCGTCTTACATCATCCTCAAACTGACCCACTACCAAATTTTTTGGAGGATAGGGGGACGGGGGACGGGTTAAGCCGTCCTTTGGCTTCAGCGGTCAGGACTCTCCGGCTTCAAACGCCGACCCCGGCCTGGGAGGCCGGTTCGGACGATCCGCCGTCTCTCATCGAAAACACCCGTTCCGGACGCAATGAACCGGCCGGCCCGCTGGCAACACACAGGAGCCGCCTAGTCCTCGGAGTCGTCGTAATCCACGCGCTCCTTGAGTTCCTTGCTGACCTTGAAGACGGGCAGTCGCTTCGGACTGACCTCGACGGAATCGCCAGTCTTGGGATTACGGCCGGTGTATCCATCGTATCCCTTCACCTTGAAGGACCCGAAGCCCCGGATCTCAGCCCGGTCGCCGGCGGCTAGGCCGTCGGCGATGGTTTCAAAAAAGGTGTTGACGATTCTCTCGGCGATCTTGGGAGGCAGACCTTCACGGTTGGCCAAAATTTCGATCAATTGCGATTTGTTCATAACCAGACCTTTTTCGAAAACTTGATGGAGAGTAAGCAGAAGCCGGAGCCGTGTCAAGGAAAAACAATAATCTGGAACCTGTTTCACCTATCCGGCATCACGCCGGCCCGGCATCGAGCCGGGTTTTGACATTCCGAATCCGGGTAATTTATAATGAAGACCGGCCGCGGCGTCACCACTATCGGCCGGGGAGTCCGCCATGCATCCGCTCATCAACAAGGAAATGGTCGAAACCATCCGGACCACGGGCAAAACCTCGGCCGCGCTGCCCGACCGCGTCCAAATCCTCGAACGCTACGGCCTGCCTTACGATCGGCCGGCCGAAAACGCCATCGTGACCGGCTGCCAGGTCCTGGCCGGCCTGCCCCGCGTCCTGGCCGCGCTCTCCCGGATTCTGGACCGGGGCGGCCTGTCCCACACCTTTCTCTCCCAGGAGTACTGCTGCGGCAATTACCTGTACCGCCCGGTCATCGCCGCCAAGGACGACGCGGCGCTGAGCGAATGCCGGGCGCTCTCCCGGGAGTTCGTGCTGAAAACGGCCGACATCGCCCAAGGCTTCGGCGCGAAGCGGCTGGTCATCTTCTGTTCGCCCTGCTACCCGGTCTATAAGCATTCCCTGCCCGACCGGGACGTGGTCTTCTATCCCGTGGCCATCCGCGAGGCCATGGGCCAAGTGCCCTACCCGGGCCGCATCGACTACTACGCCGGCTGCTACCGGCTGCACAAGCGGATTTCACCCGCGCCCATGGACCTGGCCTCGACCAACGACGTGTTCGCCCAAATGCCCGGCCTGGAAATCAACCGCATCGGCGCGCCCGCCTGCTGCTTCAAACCCGAGGGTCTGGCCCACATGGTCGAGCACGTCTCGGCCCCGAAGATGGTCCACATCTGCACCGGGTGTTACGGGCAAGCCGGCCAGCACGTGCCAAAGGAAAAAGGGACCGAAATCCTGATGCTGCCCGAGTTCATCGACCAGGCCATGAACCGCATCGGCCCGGCCTAAAAGGACCGCCCCCTTGGCGCCCGGTCATCAGTACGTCCATTCAGCGGAATAACAACGCATTGAAGACCTGGATTCTGGCTTTCGCCAGAATGACGGTTCGAGGCGTGGGCAATGTGAACCCGGCACTCCGGCGATAACCCGTCACCCCTGGCTGGGTCAAAGGGCGCAAGCCCGTCGCCCCAGCGTCAGCCCGTCCTTCTGACGAAAATCCTACGCCCCAGGAAAAGCCCGTCCCCCTAACGCAAGCTCGTCACTCCGGCGATAACCCGTCACCCCTGGCTGGGTCGAAGGGCGCAAGCCCGTCGCCCCGGCGTCAGCCCGTTGCCCCGGCGAAAATCCTACGCCCCAGGAAAAGCCCGTCCCCCTAACGCAAGCTCGTCACCCTGGCGGGAATCCGTCACCCTGGAATGCTTTAATCCAGGGTCCAGGCGCGCCAAGAAAAAGCCCCTTATCCATTTGCATCCCTTCACGGGCGGGACCGTGCGCCTGTCAAACGGTCACAGCCAAGGGGCTTGGCATAGGGCTTTCGCCAAAATCACGGCCTCGCCTCACCAAAAATTCACCTGCTGCACCACTTCCAGGGCCTCGATCTGCTTTTGCAGGGCCTTGCGGTCCACGTCGTCCGAGATCGGTTCGACCTCGGACACGTCCTGGCCCTGCTCGTCCCGCCCGCTTTTGTAGGCCAGGAGATAGCCCGGCACGATGGCGTAGCGGCAGCCGCCCACGTCGCAGCAGGCCCGGTCCCACATGGCGTTGCCCAGGATGACCAGCACCTCGCGGTCCTGATAGGGCAGCCGCAGCTCCTTTTCGGCCGTGAGGTAGCCGGCCTGGGCCTGGATTTCCTCGCCCAAGGGAAGATGGGTGAACCTCTGTCCGGCCATGTTGGCTTGCTCCTCGGGGCGCGTCCGGCGCGGCTAGTCGGCCAGTTTTTGCTCGCGGTCGCGGCCCGTGTAAAAGATGTTGCGGGCGATGAAGCTGGGTTCCTTGTCGCCCATCAGGCCCAGGAGTTCGGCCTTGAGGCCGTGCAGCTTCTTTTCCTCGTCCGGGGACAGGTCCAGGGCCAGGGCCATGTCCACGAACTGGAGGGCCATGTCCTCGCGGCCCTCGGCCTTGAGCTTTTCGGCGTGGGCCGTCACCTGTTCCTTGCCCAACATCGAGGCCACTTCGCGCTGGACCGCCGTCTTCTTGGGCGGAAAGAGGTTGGACGGATTGCCGTCGTACCAGCCCGTGTACTGGCGCAGGATGCCGTGCACGACAAAGGTCGGGCAGCCGTAACGCGGCACCAGGAAGAAGTCGTCCATCATCTCGGGCGGCACCTTGACGTCGTGGAGGATGTCCTCGTACCACATGCCCGCGTTCAGCCGCTGGATGACCTCCTGGTGGAGATAGCGCAGGGCCGTGATGATCTTGCCCAGGGTCTCCCGCACCTTGTCCCGGCCCTGGATCACGGGACCGTGACCGGGCACCACGGCCTCGGGCTCCTTGGCCAGGATGCGCTCCAGACCCTCGGCCCATTCCAGGGTGTAGCGCTGGACCTTGAAGGGGTTGCCCACGTTGGGGAAGGAGGAGACGATCATGTCGCCGGCGAAGACCACTTTCTTGTCCGGCGCCCAGACCCAGAGGTGATCGTCGGTCTCGCCCAGATCATGGTAAGCGTGGAAGAGCTGGCCGCCCACGCTGAGGCTGATGCTCTGGTCAAAGGTGATGTCCGGGTTGTAGGTCGGGATGGGGAAAAAGGCCCGGTCCGGCGGCGCGTTGAACTGGATGCGGTTGATGAACTCGTGGTAACCGGCCAGCATGCGGTACTTGTTGAATCGTTTGACCACGTTGCGGTGGGCGACCATGCGCGGGGCCGGGACCTTGCGTGCCTGGGCTTCCTCCAAGAGCGGCTCGACGGCCACGGCGTGGTCCAGATGGCCGTGGGTGACGAACAGGGTGTGCACGGGCGATTCGTCGATCTGGCGCAGCATGGTCATCATGGGCTGCATGAGTTGAGGCATGGGCACGTCCACCAGCACCAGGCCGTCCGATGTCTGGGCCACGCCGGTGTTGCCAAAGCCTTGAAGCATCCATATCCCGTCGGTCACCTGGGTCGCCTTGGGATTTCGGCCGGTCAGGCCGGCCAGGGACCCGGTCTCCACCTGAGTGGTCATACATTCCTCCTCATGGGCGATTTCGTTCCAGACACGAAACCCTATCACAAAAAAAACGCCCTGCAAATACTGGAAAAGGAAAAAGAAACCAGGCGCCTTTTGATCGCCGACCTTGCATTGCGCCCAAAATGAGGGTACACCCTGGAGAAAACCCAGGGGAAGAAAAATGCGCGAAGCGGTCATTGTTGGGGCGGTCAGAACCCCATTGGGGGCCTTTAACGGCTCCCTGGCCGGCGTCGAGGCCACGCAGCTTGGCGCCGTGGTCATCGAGGAGGCCATCCGGCGGGCCGGTCTGGAAAAAAGCGACGTGAACGAGGTCATCATGGGCCAGGTGCTGCCCTGCGGCTGCGGCCAGAACCCGGCCCGGCAGGCGGCCGTGCGCGCCGACCTGCCTTGGGAGGCCGAGTGCCTGACCGTGAACAAGGTCTGCGGCTCGTCCCTCAAGGCGGTCATGCTCGCGGCCCAGGCCATCCAGGTCGGGGACGCCGACGTGGTCGTGGCCGGCGGCATGGAGAACATGAGCCGGGCGCCCTATTACCTGGACAAGGCCCGCTTCGGCTTTCGCATGGGCGACGGAAGCATGATGGACCACATGGTCCACGACGGCCTGTGGGACATTGTCAACGACTTCCATATGGGCATCTCCAACGAACTCTGCTCCCAGCGTTACGGCGTCAACCGAGAGGACCAGGACCGCTACGCCGAGGAGTCCTATCGCCGGTCCACGCAGGCCATCCAATCCGGCCGCTTCGCTCCGGAAATCGTGGAAACGCCCCTACCGCCTCAAAAAGGAAAACCCGCGGTCTTCGGGGAAGATGAATGCCCCAGGGAAACCCCCTACCAAGTCCTGGCCGCCATGCGGCCCGCCTTCCAAGCAGGCGGCCTGACCACGGCCGGCAACGCCTCGGTCATCTCCGACGGCGCGGCCGCCGTGGTGGTCACCTCCCGGGAGACGGCCCAGGCCAAGGGGCTGCCCATCCTGGCCTCGGTCGGGGCCCAGGCCTCGGCCGGCATCGACATGAAGTACGTGCTGGTGGCGCCCATCCTGGCCATCCCCAAGGTGCTGAAAAAGGCCGGCCTGGAAACCGCCGAGATCGACCTGTTCGAGATCAACGAGGCCTTCAGCGGCTCGACCGTGGCCGTGCTCAGGGAACTGAACCTGGACCCGGCCCGGGTGAACGTGAACGGCGGCTCCGTGGCCCTGGGCCATCCCATCGGCGCCAGCGGCTGCCGGGTGCTGGTCACCCTCCTTTACGAGATGGCCCGGCGGGAAGCCAGGACGGGCCTGGCTTCGCTCTGTTTGGGCGGCGGAGAGGCAGTGGCGCTGGTCGTCCGGCGATAAATCCTGGGGGCAGAAATTCCTTGATATATTCGCCTTATTATTCGTAATAAACTGTAAGCGTTAAGTTTTTTTTTAAACAACAGCTCCAAAAGCAGGCGGAGCGGACCCTTCAACCGCGGCCGAACGCTTGGGCGGACAAGCGCCTTCGGCCCTTACTTGGAGAGCGAGGATGCCCTATGCCCCGAAAAAAAAACGTGAACCACCCCGCCCTGCTCAAGGCCGTTGAATCCGGACAACCGGCCAAGGAAATCATGCGCAAGTTCAACCTGACCAGCCTGATTCAACTCAAGTCCCACTACCTGGACGCCCTGGTGGAAAACGGCCGGGTCACGGGCCTGGCCGCCAAGCCCAAGGCCCCCAAAACCGGCCCGGATAAGCTCGTCGAAGTGAACGGCCGCGGCAGCCTCATCATCCCCAAGGAATTCATCGAGGGCATGGGCTTCCGGACCGGCGAGACATTCGCCGTGCGCGGGGGCAAAAAAGGAGTCAGCCTGATCAGGGCCTGAACCCTGGAACGAGAAGAAAGAAAGCCTGTTTCGTCATTGCGAGGAGTCACGCGTGAGTCCACTGAAAGTGGACGCGTGAGTCCACTGAAAGTGGACGAAAGCGAACGACGCGGCAATCTCTTTCATTTTCAGGTAGATAAGAGATTGCTGCGCTCCGCTCTGGGTAACGGGAAGTTGCTGATCTAATGCAAGGAACTTGTGGGACTCGACGCTAGACCGTCATGCAGAACGAAAAAGCCCCCTCGGAATCGATCCGAGAGGGCTTTTTTATCGCGCCTGGGAAAAACTATTCCTTGACCTTGGAGTGCAGCTCCCGCAGTTCCTTGCGCATGATCTTGCCGATGGGGTTGCGGGGCAGCGTGGTCATGAATTCGATGTGCTTGGGCGTCTTGTACTTGGCCAGATGCTCCTGGCAATGCCGCTCGATCTCCTCGGCCGTGACCTCTTCCCCCTCGGCCAAGACCACATAGGCCTTGATCTCCTCGCCCATGATCGGGTCGGGCACGCCGATGACCGCAGCATCGATCACGGACGGGTGAAGGTGCAGGACCTCCTCCACGTCCCGGGGCACGATGTTGAAGCCGCCGCGGATGATGAGGTCCTTTTTGCGCTCGACCAGGAACAGGTAACCGTCCTCGTCCATGCGGGCCATGTCGCCGGTGTACAGCCATCCGTCGCGGAAGGTCTTGGCCGTTTCGCCCGGCAGTTTGTAGTAGCCGGGGGAGACGTTGGGGCCCTTGACGATCAGCTCGCCCATCTCGCCCTGGGGCACGTCCCGGTCACTTTCGTCCACGATACGCACTTCCACGTCCGGGATGGGCTGGCCGATGGAACCGGGCTTGCGAGGCCGGTCCGGGTAATGGGTGCTGACCACGGGCGAGGCCTCGGACAGACCGTAGCCTTCCAGGATGATGCAGCCAAATTTTTCCTCGAAGGTCCGCATGACCTCGACGGGCAGTGGGGCCGACCCGGAGGCGCACCGCCGGAGCGAAGACAGGTCGTAATGATCCGGGATGTCGCTGTTGATCATCATGGCTAACATGGCTGGCACGCCGGCGAACCCGGTGACCTTGTACTTCTCGATCAGTTGGCAGGCCCCTTCCAGGTCGAACCAGGGCATGAGCACGGCCACGTTGGAGAACATCCAGCCGGCGTTCATGACGGTCAGGCCGTAGGAATGGGACAGGGGCAGGACGTGCAGGCTGATCTCGTCCGGCTCCGGGGCTTCGATCTTGGCCGCGCTGACCGCGTTGGAGTAGAGGTTCCTGTGGGTGAGCATGACGCCCTTGGGCACGCCGGTGGTGCCCGAGGTGTAGAGGATGACGGCCAGGTCGTCTTCCTTGATGTCGATGGCCGGGGGATCGTCCGGGCTTTCCTGGACGAGCTTGGTGTACGGGACGGTCTGGGGGACGTCCTGGTCTTCCACGATGATGACGTGCTTCAGGGTGTCGATGCCGCGCCCGGCGATGTTTACCTTTTCCAGGAAGGCGGCCGAGGTGATGATGGCCACGGCCTCGGAGTTCTTCAGGATGTGGGCCACTTCCTTCTCGCCCAGCAGAAAGACCACTGGGATGATGATGGCGCCGGCCCGCAGGATGCCCTGGTAGCTGACGATCACGTCCGGCGAATTCATGAGCATGACCAGGACCCGGTCGCCGGGCTTGACGCCCAAACGGATCAGACCGTTGGCCAGGCGGTTGGCGTCCCTAAGCAGCCGGACGTTGGTGAATTCCCCGTCGCCGTAAATAATCGTTGTATGTTCGCCGAACCGCTCGATATTCTGTTCGGCCAACTGCACCAGATTCATCGTCTCCCCCTCCGAGGCCTCCCCAGGCCCCATGATTGCTTGGTTTCCGCGGTCCAGGGCGGCACGGGCCGCCCCGGACCGAAGCGGGCTTAATGGAGCTGCGCCCGAGAGAAGCCCAGGATGGTGCGGGCCACGATCAGCATCTGAATCTGACCCGTGCCCTCGAAGATGTCGTTGATCTTGCAGTCCCGCATCCACTTTTCGACCAGGTTGTCGCAGGAATAGCCCACGGTGCCCAGAAATTCCACGCACTTCTGGGTGACCAGGGTCGCGGCCCGGCCCGCCTTGGCCTTGGCCATGGACGCCTCCAGGCTGTTGCGCAAGCCCTTCTGCATCATGGCCGCGGCCCGCCAGGTCAGCAGACGGGCCACTTCCAGGTTGGCCTCCATGTCCATCATGGACGCCTGTACCGCGCTCAGGCTGTGTTTGCCCTTGTCATAGGGGAAGGTGTAGCCTTCCTCGGTCTCCAGTTTTTCCTTGGTGAACTCCAGCGCGGCCCGGGCCACGCCCAAAGCCATGGCCGCCACCAGGGGCCGGGTGGCGTCAAAGGTGGCCATGACCCCGCCGAAGCCGCCCTTGCGCTCCTTGACCTCGGGCGAACCCAGGATGTTGTCGAAGGGGATGCGGCAGTCGTCAAAGACGATGGCCGCCGTGTCCGAGGCACGGATGCCCAACTTGTGCTCCAGCTTGGTCACGGTCATGCCCGGCGTGCCCTTTTCCACCACGAAACTCTTCATGGCCGCCCGGCCCTTGCTCCGGTCCAGCGAGGCCCAGACCACCACGGCCTTGCACTGTTCGCCGGCCGTGACGAAAATCTTCTCGCCGTTGAGGATCCACTCGTTGGTCTTTTCGTCCAGCTTGGCCGTGGCCTGGATGGAAGCGCTGTCCGAACCGCAGCAGGGTTCGGTGATGGCCATGGCCGCCAGCTTGCCGCCGAAGCGCTGCCGCTGCTCGGGCGTGCCCACGGTCATGATGGCCGCGTTGCCCAGGCCGGCCGCCGGGTTGGCCAGCATGATGCCGGCGTCGCCCCAACACATCTCCTCGGCGTTCACCACGCCGGCCAGCGACGGCTCGGAGCGGGTGTCCATCGGCGTTTCCGGGGCCTTTTCTTCCTTCTGCTTGGGATCGGGCATGGCGCCCAGGCGGGCATAGGCTTCCAGCTCGTCGTAAAGCTCCTGGACCCGCTCGTGTTCGTGAACGTCATAATATCGGGCAATGCTGCGAAACAGGCCGGCGGCCCGTTCGTGCGCCTCTTTCTGCATCTTCTTGGTCGAAGGCAGCAGTTCAAAATCGATCATATCTAAATTCCTCCTTGTTTTTCGCGGACCCTCGGCCTCAGCCGATGGCCAAGCCTTCCATGGTGGCGAAACCGCGGCCGTTACGGAACCACATCTCAACCGGATGCTCCCGGATGTAGCCGTGGCCGCCCAAAATCTGCACCCCGTAGTC
>Ga0068713_1001322_pt1 | contig 33540 bp, 27 predicted proteins | sample MTBAKSrepl2MetaG_FD_62223 | JGI IMG/M metagenome (GOLD analysis project Ga0068713, IMG submission 62223) | Enrichment culture microbial communities om Arthur Kill intertidal strait, New Jersey, USA, that are MTBE-degrading - MTBE-AKS2 (Arthur... | ecosystem: Environmental > Aquatic > Marine >... | reverse complement strand
CCGCCGTCGGGGCAGGTTCCGCGCATTCACAGATTACCGCCGTAGGGGCAGGTTCAGAACCTGCCCCTACCGAATCCGCCCGTACCAAACCCGCCCGTACCAAACCCGCCCGATTGGATAATGGTAGATTTGATCCATCCTGGTTTATTGGATTGGAACACATCCTAGCAGGTTCCAGATATTCGTGGTTTACCGCCGTTGGGGCAGGTTCCGGATAATCGTCGATTACCGTCGTAGGGGCAGGTTCCGGATATTCACGGATTACCATCGTAGGGGCGGGTTCCGAACCCGCCCGTACCGAACCTGCCCCGACAGATTTCGCCCGAATCGAACCCGCCCGTACCGAACCTGCCCCTACAGGATTCGCCCGAATCGAACCCGCCCGTACCGAACCCGCCCGTACCGAACCTGCCCCTACAGATTCCGCCCGTACCGAACCTGCCCGTACCGAACCTGCCCGCACGGCTGGGCAATGCGCATGATAAACTCCGTCAGCCAGGTCTGGTCCATACGCCAACTGGTAGCCGTTTAGATCTTTCAGCAGCTCTAGCGGATATTGTTCGATTTCGGATTCATTCGGGAACATTCTTTAACTCCTGGGTGGTGAAAGTTTCGCTCAGAAAATAATCACATTTAGTTTACATAGATTGCTTAATTAACCAAAGTGCGTTTTCAGTCGATTTTAATAAATTCTCAAATGAAATCATTACTTGAAGGTTTTTTACCCAGAAATCTTGACTCACAACTTCTTCAGGTGTCCTTGTGAGTTCCCTGAGAATTTCAACTATTTCCCGGTCTTTGTAATCTAAAGCGACCGAATCCTTCTTTTTTCTATAAGAAGGGAATATCGTAAGCTTTCGAGCAGGAATGCTTATGCCGGTTAAATCCGCTTCAATAGTTTGATTAATTGTAAAAAATTGGTGAAAAGACTTGTTTCTTGCATTTTTAATTTTACTGACGTATTGAATTAGTGAAGCTTTTTTTTCGTCCTTATACAGTGGTAGATTTCTTATGCTTTCCGCAAAGTCATAATGGGAATTTAATGTGTTCCATAAAACTATCCCTTTTAAATCTGCAAGATAAACTAACAATTTATGCATATTCATCGCATCATCGGAAAAATTGTATGCGATTCGCATGATTTCTCTTATGTTAAACTCATTTCCTTTAAAAGACCCATGTGGTCCGAGAGCTTTATCATATTCTTCTCGCTGCTCCCTGATAGAAGTGTGCAGCTTACTAATAAAGGAGTTTTTTGCTGGTGACTCCGAATTGGTAGGCATAGTAAGCTTCATCCTGATATCATCAGTGAGTTTTAGAAATGATTGAAGATAAGTTTTGTACAGATTGTTTTTATCAATTCCAGAGATAATTATCACTTTTGATTCAATTGAATTCCACGTCAAATCTGGATCCGACAGTTGATTCGTAACAATAACTTTCCCTAGAGGAGAATCCTCCAATTCTGAACCTTTATAGTCGGGCGAATATTTTAATAGCTTGATATGCTTGTTACTTATCTCGACACAATGTTCCGTCTCTGACAATTCTCCAATTAGAAAGAAAATTAATTGCCCCATATCATTAATTTCGTCGATTATTGCCTCCGATAGGCTTCTTGCTTTAACAATATGGAATTGTGAATCGTTAATAATAGAGATGTCAGTATTGAAGCTATTTGGTGAAGCTACAAGCACATCTTTGATATCTACGTGAGCTTTGGCTTTTGTATATTTAAACAGTAAATATTGATTGTTTTTGTTAGTTTTGAAATTTTCTCTTAATACAAAACAGTTATTTATCGCAACGTAATCGCCCTCTTTAACACCGTCATCAAGAATCTTTTGACTAAATGGTTGAATTTCTCTCAGCAAATTTATTTCGTTAATTACATTTTGTTCTATTTGTTGGTGATCCATTCCCGATTATCCTCACAATCTTTGATTTCATCTGGGTATTAATTTATCAATCAAAAGGTCCCTGCATTGAGTCAACAAATCGTTCTCTTCATTGTTCTCAAAAATTAGGTTGAATAAAGAACGACTGAATTCGTTGAATAATTTGACAAGCGAATCTGGGGGTTTTATTATTGGCTGATTTAAGATGTCAGTTTTTGTTATTAACGGTTGAGTAGAACCCCTGTTCAAATTAATAAATTCAATTGATTGCATAAAAAAATAAATATAATGGTAAAAGAAATCCTCTTTTGGTTTAATGATCAACACGTTGTCCGTTACCCATGCCTTATGTTTTATTAGCTGTAAATTTCCCAAAGTGCCAACACGTCCAGTTAGGATTGCTTCATTGTCGAGATTATAGCTTTCGGAAAATCCTATTGTTCCGTTCGCTCCGAGGACTGGATAACCCGTATCCATAATTTCGTTTCTCTTGTAGAATTTACCTGAGCTAATTGAAGCAATTTCGTTCAATTTGTTCGACTCCCAGCCTTTGGGGATGGGACCGAGGGGGCTGTCGACCAGTTCGCCGGTGGCGCCGGGGTAGTTGAAGTCGACGAACCATTCCTTGAAAATCGCCTGGGCGATGGCTTCGAGGGTGACGTTCGTCTGACGGTTGAGTTCAATCTTGTCATCCAGCGCAGAAAGGATTTCAGCAATTCGTTTTTGCTCTGGTAAAGTTGGTAATTCCCATAATGTTTCAGATAGATGATTCCAATCTGCGCGAGGCATTCGAGTTCCTGAACTACTACTGTTGCACTCATCAATGAAGCTCTTATTTGCCAGAAAGTAGAAAAGAAAACTTTGATCAAACCCAGGTTTTGCCCTAACAACCCATATATCTGTTGAACAAACTCCATCAAATGAAGGTCTTACAACCTTTCGAAAATATGGCCTTAGCTTTCCGAATAGAATATCACCGGCTCTAAACTTGTGTTTTTGGCTGATAACATCAGATGAATTTCCAATTCCATTTAGCCTTAAAGTTTGTTGTTCGATGTGTTCGAGGCCGATATAGTTGATATTTTCATCAGAACTTGGCTGATAAGGTTGAATTATTAACTCAGCAAATTTATTGAGTTTTTTTAATTGTCGGTCATCGGAATTCATTATCGAACCCCATCATTTTCTATCTGATTTAGCATCGACTACTTCCATGTTCCTGGTCTTGTGAGTGGATAACCCGTTTTTGATATTACCTGATTATCAAATTGACTATTTGCTAGGACAGTTTTGCCGATTGTGAAGAACGCTGAAGAAACGCGTTTGAGTTCACTTGAACTTCGATCTGGCGGAAAAACACTGACTACTTTCTTTTTAGGAAATAATTGGCGCACCTTATCAATTGGGGCTGACAGATCACTATCGGCTGAAATGAGTAAGGCTGTGTCGAATCTGTCTTTATAAGCATCTGCTAATAATTCAACCGCAATATTGACATCGGTCATTTTCTCACTTGGGATAGTCTCAACGTAACCACAACTGGGGCAGGTGTGTTGGTTATGCTGGTATTTTCCATAGAAGATTGAAAGGTCTGGCAAGGTGTCCAACGCCTCCAGATAGACCTGTTGTCTTTGGTGTTTGGCTAATGGATTGACTATTCTGGATGTAAAATACTTCACGGAGACAGACCTTTGATACGGTTTTGCCAGGTTGTTAGCTAACAAACTCAAATTCAGCCAGTAGTATCGCTGCCACTTTTTGGATTTCAGGCCAAAATATAAATTGAACCCATCAATGTAGGTTATTACTCGTTCCAAGATAATAGGTTTTACAGTAGTTTGAGTCATTGTTGACTTTCGCAAAAGTTTGTGCTATTATATATGCATAAACAGCCCCAACGATAGCATCGTTGGCATGACGTTCCCTTAACAAAGGGGACGTTTCTTTTAAAGTAAAACGTTCCCCGAGCGTAAGGTACTTGATCAGAACTCATAACCGATCCCCTTCAAGTTCTCGCGGATGCGTTCCTGAAGCTCATTTCCTTTGGCAAACTGTTCTGCCAATTGCTCGGTCAGGGCGGTCATTTTCTCTTCAAATGGGATGCCATCGTCTTCGGCTTCTTCCGTGCCAACGTAGCGTCCGGGCATCAGCACGTAGCCATTCTGCCGGACCTCATCCAACGTGGCGGCTTTGCAGAAACCGGGGATGTCTTCGTACACGCCGCCCTCGCCCCGCCAGGCGTGATAGGTGCCGGCGATTTTAGCGATATCTTCATCAGTCAATATCTTGTTGCGGCGGGTGATCATGCTGCCCAAGCTGCGGGCATCGATGAAGAGGATCTCACCGGAACGATCGCGGAATTTGTGATTGCTGCGGTCGCGCGCCAAAATCCACAGGCAGACCGGGATCATGGTATTAAAGAAAAGCTGACCCGGCAACGCGACCATGCAGTCCACAATGCCACCCTCGATCATGTTGCGCCTGATCTCTCCTTCACCGCTGGTATTGCTGTTCATGCTGCCATTAGCCATTAAGATCGCGGCAGTTCCGGAAGGGCTAAGTTTGTAGTAGAAATGCTGCAGCCAGGCGTAGTTGGCATTGCCCGCTGGCGGACTGCCGAATTGCCAGCGCAAATCTTCACGCAGGAGCTCGCCGTTCCAGTCGCTGACGTTAAAGGGCGGATTGGCAAGGATGAAATCGGCTTTGAGGTCCGGGTGGCGGTCATCCAGGAAGGTATCGCCCAGTTCGAGGCGGGCTTCGATGCCGCGAATGGCGAGGTTCATTTTTGCCAGGCGCAGGGTGGTCGGGTTGGATTCCTGTCCGAAGATGGAAAGGTCACGCACGGTGCCCTGGTGTTCGTGCACAAAGCGTTCGGACTGCACAAACATGCCCCCGCTGCCGCAGCAGCCGTCATAAACGCGACCGCGGAAGGGCTCGATCATTTCGACCAGCAGTCGGACGACATGGCGGGGAGTGTAGAATTGACCGCCGCGTTTGCCTTCAGCGTCGGCGAATTGACCGAGGAAGTATTCGTAAACCTGACCAAGCAGGTCCTGGGATTGGTGGATATCCTGAGAGAAGCCGACGTTGCCGATCAGATCGATCAGGTCGCCCAGGCTTTGCTTGTTGAGGTCGGGGTCGGCATAGATTTTGGGGAGGACACCCTGCAGGCTGGGGTTGAGACGCTCGATGGCGTCCATGGCGTCGTCGATGTGTTTGCCGATCTCGGGTTGGCGGGCTTTGTTTAGCAGGAATTGCCAGCGGGCTTCTTCGGGCACGAAGAAAATATTCTTGGCTTTGTATTCGTCGATGTCTTCGGGGTCAGCGCCTTCAAATTCGCCTTCACCCAGCACAAGTTTTTCGTGCAGGGTGTTGAAGGAATCGGAAATGTATTTGAGGAAAATAAGACCGAGGACGACGTGTTTGTATTCGGCGGCGTCCATGCTGCTGCGCAGCTTGTCTGCCGCTGCCCAGAGTGTTTTTTCGAGTTCGTTGTTTTCCGCCATAGAAGCTCCTGTGATTACTTTGTAGGGGCGGGTTCAGAACCCGCCCGTACGAAATCCGCCCGTACAGATTTGCCACATGGTAAATGATACCATGAGGGATTGGCTTTTGGTCTTGGTTGGACGTCATGGAGCGCGTTACGTTCCCGTGGGCAGGTGTTTTGCTGGGTTGAACCCGGTAAAGCGTTGGGAATGCTTGCCAGATCATCGTCTCAAAGACTCGACGATGCCTGCGCCTATCCTCTCCATCAACACGCCCTTCCTGGCACTATAATTATCCTGATCAAGGAGGAAGGGATGAACCAATTGGACATATCCGAGCTTCAGGCATTTATCGTGAGAGCCAAAGCCAATTGCTATGTGGGAGGGGGGCAGAAGAGCCTGGCTTACCGCCCGTTTTCTCATGATCTGCAATTTCACGAAGGTCCTTTTTCTTACCTGGACAGTTACTTCGGTGGGACGGATTTTTTGGGACAGGAAGTGGTTTATTTTGAGGGGAAACCGGTCTGGGCGCTGAACTATTACGGGAGAATCCTGAACCCCGAACTGATCGACGGGCAGACGACGGGAAGAATCATCATGGAAAGCCTGGGCAAGCTTTACCAGGAAGGACGATTTTTGGGCGGGTTCGAAAACGAAACCTCCCTCGGTACCTATTTTGATACCAATGAGGGCGATGTTTCGTGCTTTAGGGGGCTGGAATGGATCTCCGTTCAAAACCAAAAAGTGTATGAACTCATTTACCACGGGGGGTTGATCAAGGAGTAGGGAGCCCTTACACCCTTACCCAGGGCAGGCAGGGCAGGCAGGGTAGGTAGGTGGTTCGTAGGGTCGATGGCATGCCTCGACCTGTGGCGCGGAGAGCCACCGTAAGCCGGCCTTTCCAGCGCTCTTGTCGCTGGTTTCCGGTGCCTGCCCTCGTAAGGGTTGAACCCGGCAAAGCGTTGGCATACGGAAAACTTGGCATCACGGCAAGGCTCGTTGGAATAGGCAGTCCAATTCCCTACAAGAATAAATGATAGAGCGTTGACCTGTGAAATGCAGATTGTCGCGCTTCGATACTACGTAGGCAAGCAGTCGCAATGACAAGAAAAGAAAAAGGCAGATTGCCACGCTCCCTCCGGTCGCTCGCAATGACGGAAAAAGAAAAAAAGAAGATTTCCACGCTTCGATACTACATTCGCAAGCAGTCGCAATGACAAGAAAAGAAAAAGGCAGATTGCCGCGCTTCGATACTACATTCGCACGCAGTCACCCCCGAGAGGGTCACCAACTCAACCCTCACCCCCGTTGCGCTTCGCTCACGGACCCTCCCCCAAAAACGGAGGAGGGCTATATTTCCTGCCAAACGTTTTCCTAATTAGAACATTTGTGCTATAATATACCCGCAAGTCGACATCCCGCACCTTAACAAAATGTATTTGCAGGCAATGCATGATCTTGCACTATCAAAAATCATTGCAAATGGTGCAAATGGTGCAAATAGATGGCAGGAATCAGGGAGCAGGGAACAGCCACAACCCTCACCCCGGTACGCCCAAAAAAATGGGCTACCGAACCAGCATTTGGCTGGACTTCGCCTCCCCCTTAAGGGAGGGCTTAAAATACAGGCGGGGGTCCGTACCGTACGAGGTGAGCAAGAGAAGGCATTATAAAAAAATCCAGACGACTACCCGAATCCCTTCCGAAAATCTGGCTTAATTGCGGTATACTAATCCATTGGTAATTCAAACAAAACACTACCGGAGGAAAAAAGTGGATCCAATCATTAATGCTGTTCTCAAACCAAAAAGCATCGCGGTTATCGGTGCATCAACCAACCCCGAGAAGATCGGTTACAAAGTGGTCGAAAATCTTAAAAACTGCGGCTACCTGAACCCTGTCTACCCCATCAACCCAGACGCCGAAGAAATTTGCGGTTACAAATGCTATCCCAACATCAAGGATGTTCCTTATGTAGTGGATATGGCTGTCGTCACGGTTCCTGCCCGATTTGTAGCCCAGGTTACACGCGACGCAGGCGAAAAAGGCGTGAAGGGTCTCAGCATCATCACCTCCGGTTTCAGCGAAGTCGGTGACCACGCCCTCGAAGAGGAAATCGTCCGAATCGCCCATGAGTATGGCATGCGCATCATCGGTCCGAACATTATCGGTGTGCTCTCTAACAGCGACAAGATGAACGCATCTTTCTACAACTACCTGCCCTATGAAGGCAAGGCTGCCCTAGTTTCTCAAAGTGGGGCACTTTTGATTGCAATGGCTGCCGCCACCTACACCCGCCGTGTCGGTTTCGATAAGATGATCTCCATCGGCAACCAGGCTGACCTGGATTTTGCCGATCTGATCACCTACCTGAACGAAGACGAAAATACTTCCTGTCTCACGCTCTACATCGAAGGCATCAAAGACGGACCGAAGTTCATGGAAGCCGCCCGCAAATGCACCAAACCGATCATCGCCCTCAAAGCCGGCACTTCCGCCCACGGCGCAGCTGCTGCAGCGTCCCACACCGGATCGCTGGCTGGCAGTGCCAAGGTTTACGAAGCCGCTTTTGAACAGGCTGGCGTTGCCCAGGCAGAAGATCTGAACGACATGTTCGATACCACGCTGGCGCTTTCGCTGCAACCCACCATGAAAGGCGATAACCTCCTTATCGTCACCAATGGCGGTGGTGTTGGCGTTTTGGCAACTGATGCAGCCGAAAAATACGGTCTGCCCCTCAAGTTCGCCCCCGAAGAAGTGCAAGCTGAATTACGCAAGCACATGCCCTCCTTTGGTTCTGCCAAGAACCCGGTCGATATCACCGGCGGCGCTGGTCTTGAAGGTTATTACGAAGGCGTCAAGTATGCCTACGCACACCCCTGGGTGGATGGTATGGTCGTGCTCTATTGTGAAACCTCTGTTACTGAACCGCAGGAAATCGCTGAAGCCATTTACAACGCTCAAAAAGAATCCGGAGCATCTGGCAAGCCTTTGGCAGTTTCCTTCATCGGCGGCGATCGCTGTGAGAAAGCAACGGAATGGCTGATCGAACACGATATTCCCACCTACAATGCCCCCGACCTGGCTGTCAAAGCACTGTCATCCCTGCGCAAACAAAACGAATTGCTGCAGACTGCCCACAACGGCATGTACAAACCCAGCGATGTTGACAGCGAGAAAGCCCGCCAGATCATCGCCGGTGCCCGCGCCAAGGGTCGCAGCGCACTGACCGAAGTTGAAGCCAAGCATGTCTTCAAAGCTTACGGTCTGCCCGTCACCCCCACCGCCCTTGCTCACAGCGAAGAAGAAGCCATCCAGCTGGCTGAACAGATCGGCTTCCCGATTGTGATGAAGATCGTCTCCCCCGACATCCTGCACAAATCCGATGCCGGCGCAGTCAAAGTGAACATCAAGAACGAACAAGGTGTCCGCGATGCCTGGAAACTGATTATGGAAAACTCGCTCGCCTACAAAGCTGATGCCGAAATCGATGGCATCGCTATCCAGGAAATGGCTCCCTGGGCAACCGAAGTGATCGTTGGCTCTGTCAACGACAGCACCTTTGGACCCACCCTGATGTTCGGGCTGGGCGGTATCTTTGTCGAGGTCATGAAAGACGTGACCTTCAAAGTCGCTCCCATCGACGAAGCCACTGGACTGGATATGCAATCCGAGATCAAGAGCTCCAAGATCCTGCAGGGCGCTCGCGGTGAAGCCCCGCGCGACCAGAAAGCCCTGGCGAACGTTTTGGCGCACTACTCCTACATGATCTACGATCTGCGGGACGAAATCGCCGAATCTGATGCCAACCCCGTCATCGTCTACGAAGAAGGACAAGGTGTCGCGGTTGTGGATGCCCGCATCATCCTGACCAAGAAGTAAACCTTCAACATTGCCGTATAATATAACCACTGTTGGTAAAATCAGCAGTGGTTTTTATTTACTTGGAGAGAAACAGAAAGAAAAGCTATGAAAAAGAATTTTTTGATTGACATGGATGGCGTTTTGGTACACGGTTCCAAGATGGTTCCTGGAGCCGATGTGTTTATTCAGAGTCTGATCGCTGAAAAACGCAAATTCGCTATTCTGACTAATAATTCCAAGTACACCACCCGCGATCTGGCGCACCGCTTGAAGCAATCCGGACTGGATATCAACGAAGAAAGCATCTTCACCTCGGCGATCGCCACAGCCGAATTTCTGAACAACCAACGACCCAACGGCACCGCCTTTGTTATTGGCGAAGTTGGCTTGACCGAGGCAATTCACAGCCAGGGATACATCCAGACTTCGGCAAATCCTGATTTCGTGGTTTTGGGTGAAACGTATTCGTACAACCTGGATCAAATAACCAAAGCCACCCGCCTGATCAGCGAAGGAGCGCGCTTTATCGCCACCAACCCGGACCCAAGCGGACCATCGGAGAGCGGAATCGTCCCGGCTACTGGAGCAATGGCAGCCCTGATCGAAAAAGTAACTGGGAAATCTGCCTTTTTCGTGGGCAAACCCAACCCATTGATGATGCGCACCGCCTTGAACCATTTTGATATGCATTCCGAAGATACTTATATGGTTGGTGACCGTATGGATACCGATGTTTTAGCAGGTATTTCTGCTGGTATGGAAACGATTCTGGTGTTGTCAGGTTCGACCAAGGTTGAGGATATCGATAAATATCCATATCACCCCAAAATGGTGTACGAATCCGTTGCCCATATCGATCTCAAAAAACTAAAGTAGGTTTTTATGAAGTTCACTCGCCGTGATTTTCTCAAATTCAGCCTCCTGGGGCTTGGCGCTTCGGCTTTCAAAATCCAGGACGAAGAAGCTGGATCGGTGATCCACCCCCGACTGATGCTGGTGGGAGAGAAGGACGGCGTCAGTATTTATAAAGAGCCGGACGAATCCAGCGCAATTCTTTACCAACGACAGTATAACGACATCATTAACGTTTACGAAGAAGTGATCGGTCCTAACGGCCCGGCATGGAACCCGATCTGGTATCGGTGTTGGGGAGGGTACGTTTTCAGCGGGCTGCTTTATGAAGTTCGCTATGAATACCAGCCGCTTTCCAAACCCAGCCGATGGTCAGGTCAACTGGCAGAAATCACCGTGCCATATACCCGCTCGATGTTCTATAGCTACGATGGGGGCTGGGAACCGCTCTGGATGTATTACTACCATTCAACCCATTGGGTCACGGATGTCATTGAGGGACCGGATAAGCGACCCTGGTACCGCATTGAAGATGAATTGGGACGCACCAAGACGGCCATCCCTTACGAGCATGCCCGCTTGATACCTGACGAGGAATTCGCGCCAATCAGTCCAAATGTGCCATTTGATGAAAAACATATTGATGTTTCTATTCCACTGCAACGATTGCAGGCTTTCGAGGGCGACCAGTTGGTATTTGAATCAAAAGTCTCCACTGGGTTCCCGACTGGCGAAGGAAAATACGCCATCAAGACCAAGATGCCCTCCAAACACATGGGCAACGCCGTTCTGACCAGCAGTATCAAAGAAAGAATCTGGATGGGCGTGCCCTGGACCTGCTTCTTCGAGATGAGTATGGGGTTGGCAACGCACGGTACCTTCTGGCACACCAACTTCGGCACGCCTATGAGCGCCGGCTGTATCAACCTTTCACCCGAGAATGCCAAGTGGATCTACCGCTGGACGACGCCAGTCGCTGAGCCGCAGGATTGGTACAGGCATGGTTGGGGCACGATCATCAACGTGCACAAATAATTAAACAAATTCCTGGAAAGCCTGGTTTCCGAGCATAATCCCCCGGCGAGTCAACACGAAGTGCTGTCCGTCTTCTTGCGTTTGCCATTCCCCCAAGCCATTTGTTAAGATTCTGTCGATCTCATCCTGGAAGACGATTCTCATTTCAGTCTTGTGCCTGTTTCGAAATTCGCGCTCCGAGACCCCTTCCCTGGTCAAACGTAAACCCAGCATCATGCTCTCTTGCATGGCTGTCCGCTCATCAACGAATGTGCTCTCTTCCATGGCTGGAGAAAAATGGACCTTTTCATCGGAAGCCTGAGCAATTTTGTGGATGTAATCGGTGATTGATGGCACATTCTGGACGCGGTAGTGTCCAACTTTGCCGTGCGCTCCAGCCCCGATGCCAAAGTAATCGGAATTTTTCCAATAGACCTTGTTGTGGCGTGATTCGTTCGTTTCACCTAATGCCCAACTTGAGATTTCGTATTGCTGGAAGCCGTGTTTTGGAAGGAAATCCATTGCCAGTTCGAACATATCTGCAACGAGGTCCTCGTCTGGCAGTTCCAGTTCGCCTGATTCGAGCTTGCGCTCAAAAGGAGTACCGGATTCGATGATCAAAGAATAAAGGGAAAGATGCTGAATGCCTTGGGAAGCCGCTTCTTCCAGGTTTTTTTGCCAGGCTTGCAGCGTCTGACCGGGCAGACCGAAGATTAAGTCAAGACTGATATTATTGAAACCCGCTAGCTGGGCATCCCGGATGCTCTCACGCGCTTGTTGGGCGGAATGAATTCGCCCCAGCATTTGCAGATCGTCCTCGAGGAATGACTGTATTCCGAGGCTGAGGCGGTTGACCCCGTATTTCCGCAAGGCAGTCAAACTTTCCAACGAAACCGTACCCGGGTTCGCCTCCAGCGTGATTTCTGCTGTGGGGTCAATACCGATCAGGCTGTCAATGGTTTGAATTGATTCAGCAACCTGTACTGGATTGAGCAGTGAAGGCGTTCCACCACCAAAATAGACTGAATTAACCTTTTCTGCTCCTGGTAAAACCTGGCGCATTTCCTTTTGTAAGGCATCCACATAAGGCGTGATGAAATGACTCATGCCGGCATACGTGATAAAATCACAATATTGACATCTTTGAACACAAAATGGAAAATGGATATAAACTGCTGTCATCAGGTGAATTTTACCAATATAGATGAGCAGCAGGTATTTTTAGTAATGAGTCAAAATGAAAAATAATCAAACAAATACTCCGGCGAGCAAAAGCCGAAATTGCCCCGTGTGTGGCACCAAACTTTCAGAGAACGCCCGCAGATGCCTGGTTTGTGGCACTGATCTTTCCAACTCGAACGAGCCATCAAGCTCTAAAATAAAGAAAACCAACGACAGAATCGATTCCAAGCGCATTCCAGAAGTCAAAATGAACCTGATCGCGCTAATTGCTATCATTGTTGTCATCTTGGTATTGATTGGATTGCTGATCTTCTTTATTGTGACAGGCGGAAAATCTGAGGCTGAAGGCGGCGTCGACCCAGAGGCAACCATCACGGTTACGCCCACGCTAACAGCCACGCCAAGCAACACACCAACCCAAACACCTCTGCCGACCTGGACGCCGTTGCCCCCGATCGAATACACGGTCAAGGATAACGAAACCTGCCTGGATATCGCTTTGCAGTTCAACACCTCTGTCCAGAGCATCATCCTGGCGAACAACCTCAACACCAGCTGCCTTATCAGCCCTGGAAATGTTTTGCAGGTTCCGCAACCCACTCTCACACCTTCACCGGTGCCCACCGCAACCCCAGAAGCTTTTATTGCCGATGTGGAAATGTGCACCCAGACCGATTCAATCATCGTTGAAGCAAACATGACGCTCAGCTCAATTGCAGCGAACTACAATGTCTCGATGTCCGATATTCGCATTTACAACAACTTGCCGAATGACATCGTCAGGCAGGGTGATAAACTGATCATCCCCTTGTGTGATCGGCTGCCAACCGCTGGTCCGACCCTGACACCGACCCCCCTGCCTCCTTATCCAGCTCCAAACCCACTTCTTCCTCGTTCTGGCGCAGCCTTTGCGGCAACCGATGAGGCAGTGACATTGCAATGGGCGTCTGTGGCTTCACTTTTCCCAGGTGAGGTTTACCGGGTCGTGGTACAGGACCTGACCTCAGCAGAAGAGAAGATTCTGGTCGACTATGTGAGTGATACCAAGTACATTCTTCCAGCCAGCTTCAGACCGATTGACACCACACCCCACATAATTCAGTGGAGCGTTTCCGTGGCAAGGCAGATCAATTCGGATCCCAACAGTCCGATTTACGAAGAAGCCGGGGCAATCAGCGTATTTCGGGTATTCAGCTGGGTGGGAAGCGGCGTCGCCCCCACTGCAACACCGTAAAAATTTCATCGATATGAAAACAGCGGGCTTTCGCCCGCTGTTTTTCTTTTTCCAAATTTTGTTTCTACAAAGTTGCCAAATACTTCGTGGCTGAGATTGCCGCTGCAGCACCCATCCCTGCTGAAGTGACCACTTGTCTGAAAAACGGATCAGCGATTTCACCAGCAGCAAAAACACCTTTCACGCTGGTTTCCATGTGATTGTCGATCTCGATCGTTCCGAACTCAGTTAATTTTAATTGCCCTTCCAGAACGCCCGTATTCGGATTGTGTCCAATCGAAATAAAGACTCCATCCGTTGGAATCGTTTCCTGTTGACCGGTCTTCACATTTTCGACCAGGAGATGGTTGACAGAATTCTCACCAAGGATTTCTTTGATTACTGTATCCCAGAGAAAATGGATCTTTGGGTTTTCTCGTGCCCGTTTCTCAAGAATCGCCCCAGCTCTAAGCTGATCACGGCGGTGAACAACCGTTATGCTATGCGCAAACCGTGTCAAAAATAAGGCTTCTTCTATTGCAGAGTCACCGCCACCTACCATGTGGATATCTTTTTCTTTATAAAAAGCGCCATCGCAAGTAGCACAATATGAAACCCCTCTTCCAGTAAATTCTCGCTCACCGGGCACCCCCAACTTGCGCGAATCGGCTCCCATCGAGATGATCAGGCTGTCAACAGTGTAAGAGGTAGATGAAAGGCAAACTTTGAAAGGGCGTTGAGTCAAGTCGACGCACTGAACCGTGTCATAAATAATTTCTGTACCAAATCTTTTTGCCTGTTCATCGAGTCGCTGACCCAAATCACTTCCGCCCACCCCTTCCGGGAAACCAGGATAATTTTCGATGCAATGGGTTTGTGATGCCTGCCCATAAAGCGTCATCCCGGTAACAAGCAAAGGTTTCAAATCAGCCCGGGCAGCATAAAGTGCCGCAGTAAACCCTGCCGGACCTCCACCCAAAATCATAATCTGCCGGTGTTCCACAAATTCCATAATTACTTCACCTTCTTTGACTTATTGTTACTTTCTGCTGCAAATCGTTCCATACCATGACTGTTGTATCGGTCATCTGGAGCAATAAACGTTGTCTTCTATACACACTTATTATCGGACAAAACTTACCACGTTTTTCTCGTTGTGCAAGCTTATCCACTACCCGCAACGCTGGATCATGCACGGGAACCATGTCTTGACAATCCTATCATGAAAAAGAGCCAAATCGCATATAATCTACTAAACATTACCAGACAAAGGACAACTATGAGCACTGTTGAACAAGCAATCAAATACTTCCACGACAACCAAAAACAACTAACAGAATACTACTTCGACCTCGTCCGTATCCCTTCCGTTTCAACCGATCCGGCTCACCATGATGACATGCTAAAAGCGGCTGATTTCCTCTCCAGCTACTTGAAAAAACTGGGGTTTGATAGGGTAGAAATTTTCCCGACTGATATGCACCCGATTTTATTTGCTGAGAAAAAATCAGCGAATCCGGATGCCAAAACACTGCTTATCTACGGTCATTATGACGTGCAGCCAGTTGATCCTCTGGATGAGTGGAAAAGCGACCCTTTCCAACCGGAAGTCCGCGATGAGTATGTCTTTGCCCGTGGTGCGTCAGACATGAAGGGTCAGGTGATGGCGAGTATTCTTGCCCTGGAAAGTGTTCTGAAAACCGGTGATTTACCGATCAACATCAAATATCTGCTTGAAGGAGAAGAGGAAATCGGCTCTCCTTCCCTGGATAATTTTATTGAAAACAATACAGATCTATTAAGCTGTGACATGATCCTCAACCCCGATGCCGGTATGGTTGGAAAGGACCAACCGACCCTTGTTTACGGCCTGAGAGGGATGACCTACTTTGAGGTCCGCATAGACGGTCCCAAGGCAGACCTCCATTCGGGGCTGTGGGGTGGTAACGTTGCTAATCCTGCCAACGTCCTTTCGCAAATCATCGCAAAACTTCATAACGCCGATGGTACTGTGGCAATTCCCGGTTTTTATGACCGCATTCCCGCGCTCTCTGAAGAAGATAAACTACGCATCTCAACCAACAAACTGAGCGAGGAGAGCATCATGGAAATGACTGGTGCGCCAGCAGTCTACGGTGAAGCCGGCTACACACCTGTGGAACGTCAGGGTGCCCGCCCTACTCTGGATGTAAACGGGTTTTATTCCGGATTCATCGGTGAAGGCGCCAAGACTATCATTCCTGCCTACGCCAAAGCCAAAATTTCCTGCCGCCTGGTACCTAACCAGGATCCGATGGAAATCTTCAACCTGGCTAAAGATTATATTCTTTCGATTGCTCCAAACACCGTCCGAACCAAGGTCTTTCTGCACAGTGCCGGACCAGCCTACCTGGCAGACAATGCTCCCGGTGCGCAGAACCTTGTGAAAGCTATGAGTGCCGTGTGGCAAGCTCCGGTCATTTACAAACGCGAAGGTGGCAGCATTCCGGTTGCAACTGTGATGCAGCGAGAGCTGGGCGTCAAATCGCTCCTGACAGGCTTCGGGTTGCCGGATGACAGTATCCATTCTCCTAACGAACGCATGCACATGCCAACCTGGTTGAAAGGTATCGAAACCCTGATCCGCTTTTATCTTAGTTTCGGTGGGTAACAGCGATGCCAACTGACAAAGTTCTACGCTTACCCTCCTACGGCGGGCAGGCTGTGATGGAAGGCGTACTGATGCGAGGACGACAGAACGTCGCTATGGCAGTTCGTGCGCCTTCTGGCGAGATTGTGACTTATGAAGAAGCGCTCCCTAACCTGTATCGCTCCAAGTGGATGAAAATTCCATTCATTCGTGGGATCATCGGTCTGTGGGATTCTCTCAACCTGGGTACCCGCCTATTGACAAAATCAGCCAACTTAGCCTCCGGTGAGGAAGAACAGCTGGAAGGTCCTGCCTTGGTGGGGACGGTATTGATCTCACTGGTATTGGGTGTGGGTTTGTTTTTTGTTTTTCCAGCTTTTTTGGCTGGTCTGGCTGAAAAGTACCTGTTCCTTTCCTCCTGGTGGAGTAACCTGCTCGAAGGCTTATTGCGACTGATCATTTTGGTGTCTTACCTCGCTATTATGGGACGGGTGCCAGAAATTCAGCGAGTTTTTGCTTATCACGGAGCCGAGCACAAGACCATCAACGCCTTCGAATCGGGCTCAGAAATGACACCTGAGGCGGTCGCGAAGCAAACCCTGGTCCATCCACGATGTGGCACGTCCTTTATATTGACCCTGGTTTTTATCTCGGTTCTGATTTTCACGCTTCTTGGTCCGCTGCCAATTTACTGGCGTTTGATCTCCCGAATTTTGATGCTGCCACTGGTTTCCGGTATTGCCTATGAGTACATACGTTTTGCCGCGAACTGGATGGATAGATCTGCCTTTGTTCGCTGGATGATCAAACCAAATTTATGGCTGCAAAAGCTGACCACACGCGAGCCTTCCATTGACATGCTGGAGGTATCCATTAAAGCCTTCAACATGATGGTTGAGGCGGAAAACCGTCCTTCAGAGGCATGAAAAACTGGAAGTGGTTACTTGGTGGCATTCTGCTCGGGCTTTTGCTCAGTGGGCTTTTCAGGCTCATTAATTTGCCGCAAAACGCGCAGAGCTTCACCCTTGTGACCGTAACCCCTAACCTGACACCAGAGCCCAGCCCAACCGTCAGTCTGATCCAGGTGCATGTCGCTGGTGAAGTTAAGCTTCCCGGCGTATACACGTTACCAGAAGGAGCGATCGTGCAGGATGCTGTTGACGCAGCCCAGGGACCAACTGAGCTTGCCCGGCAAGATCTGCTCAACCTGGCAGCCCCGTTGACTGACGGGCAACGGGTTTACATTCCTTCTTCCGAAGAAACGCAGAACACCAGTGAAAGTGGTTCGCGCAGTCAGGAAATAAGCCTTGCCGGCCTGGTCAACATTAACACCGCCAACCAGGAAGAATTGGAAACCTTGCCTGGCATAGGCAGCGTGCGGGCACAAGAGATTATTTCGTATCGTACACAAAATGGCTTCTTTTTGACGATCGAAGAGCTTTTGAAAGTCAAAGGAATCGGTGAGGCAACTTTCAATGAACTCAAAGAATTCATCAGTGTATCCCCATAAATGCTAACTAACGTTCAACAGGTATAATAACACCATGGATTTTCATAATAAATTACAGATTGATTTGGCAGACGCAATGAAAGCCAGGAATGACACCAAAAAATGGGTGGTCAGGCTGCTGAAATCTACCATAGAACTGGCAGAGGTCAACAAAGGACAGCCCTTGAACGAAGATGAATTTCTGGCGGTTGTTCAAAAAGAGATCAAGACACGGAATGAATCCCTTGCGGATGCTGTCAAGGCAAGCCGGCAGGATCTCATCGATGCAGCCCATGCTGAAATCGAGATTTTGAAGACCTACCTGCCAGCTCAGTTAAGCCCGGAAGAACTGGTTGAGCTGGTCAGGCAGACCATCAAAGAAGTCAATGCTACATCCGCAAAAGACATGGGTGCAGTAATGAAAGTTCTGCTCCCAAAGTTACAGGGAATGGCAACCAACTCCGAAGCCAGCCGGATTGTGAAAGAGGAGCTGAGCAAAGCTTAAGCCATGGCAAACCAGGTTCCGATCAAGGAAAAACAGCGCAGATCAAACGGCGCTGTAAAAATGATCATATTGATCATTACCTGTGCGCTTGCCTTTGGTGCTCTGGTTTTGCCAGATTTACTTAACCAGCAGACCCAAATGGTTGTGGTTGGCGAAGTTTCTTCGCAGGAGATCCTGGCACCCTATTCAGTGACGTTCGAATCACGCGTCCTCACTGATGCCGCCCGAGAAAGCGCAGCAGCAGCCGTTCTGCCCGTCTACTTACCACCTGATCCTTCTATCGCAAGAGCCCAGTTGGAAAAACTGGGAAACACGTTGTATTTCATCTCAACTGTTAGAAACGACAATTATTCCACCCAAATCCAAAAAGTTCAGGACTTAAAATCACTTGGTGATCTACACCACACGGATGCGGAATATATTGATCTGCTTGAACTGACCGAACAGGAATGGCAGGCGATTGGGGAAGAAGCCAGTCGTGTGCTGGAAATCGTGTTGAGAGAGAGTATTCGCAATAGCCAGCTTGGAACTGTTAAAAGCAATTTACCGGCATCCATCGATTTTTCATTTCCCAGTGATCAAACCAAACTGATCATCTCAATTGTTACACCGTTCATAGTTCCCACCAGTCTTTTTAGCGAAGAACAGACCCAGGTAGCACGGGATCAAGCCCGTTCATCAATCGAACCGATAACCCGTCAGATTATGGCAGGAGAAGTCCTGGTCAGACGAGGTGAAATTGTTTCGCCTGGTGACCTTGAAGCCTTGACCGCCTTTGGGTTGGGAGAACCCACCGACCGGGCAGCCCTCTTACTCAGCAGCGGTGCCATTATTGTCGTAATCGCTGTGCTTGCACTGATTTATTACCAGAAAACCAAAAAAGAGTCCTTCAACCAGCTGAACTCGATTCTGCTACTTGCCTTTATTTTCCTGATCTTCCTGTGGATAGCCAAATTTTTGGTGATGGACCGCACTATCCTGCCCTATTTATTCCCAATTGCAGCCTTTGGTTTGACCCTTGCAATTGTCTTCAATCTTCAATTCGGCAGTTTTTACACGCTCCTGTTGGTAGCGCTAACGGTCTATGGTCACATTCGCAGCACTGAATTAGCGCTCTATTATCTGCTGCCCACAATTGCGGGCATGCTCGTGCTTGGCAAGGGTCGCCGTGTCAGTTCGTTTTTACTGGCAAGTATCGTGATCAGCGTGATGTCTACCGCTGTGATTGTCGCTTTTCGACTGGGAGATGGCAACACTGATTGGATCGGGATTGCCTCTTTGATAGGTGCTGGATTTTTCAACGGTGTTGCTTCGAGCACCTTTGCATTGCTGCTTCAAAATATCTTCGCTTTTGTCCTGGATGTACCCACTGCTCTGCAATTGATGGACATCTCCCGCCCGGATCATCCATTGCTTCAACATATCCTGACGAATGCGCCTGGCACGTATCAACACTCTTTGCAAGTCTCCAACCTGGCCGAACAAGCCGCAGACGCTATTGGTGCTGACCGTCTTCTGGTTCGGGTTGGTGCGCTTTATCATGATGCTGGAAAAGCTGAAAACCCAACCTTTTTCATCGAAAACCAGGTTAGAGACAAAATCGACTCCCATGAGAATGTCGATCCCAACATGGCAGCTGCAACCATTATTCGTCATGTTACCGATGGTGTTGCATTAGCTAAAAAATACCGTTTACCCTCCCGTATCATCGATTTTATGCGCGAGCATCACGGTTCCAACGTTACTCGTTATCAGTACAATCACGCCCTTGAACTGGCAACTGACCCCGAAGAAGTGGACATCAACGATTTTAGATATCCAGGACCGTCCCCCCGCTCCAAGGAGACAGCTCTGCTGATGTTAGCCGACGGCACGGAAGCGCGTGCGCGGGCAAACACACCCAGGAGCGATGAAGAAATTATCGCAGTGATCGACAGTGTTTTTGAGGTGGTTCAGAGCAATGGTCAGTTAGACAACACGGACCTGACGCTTAGAGACCTGCAGACGATCAAGAAGTCGTTCTTTAACACCTTGAAGCAGTCTTACCATCCCCGTATCAAGTATCCAGAGATGCCCAAAAAAGCCCAGAAGAGCTCTGCCCCTGAGACAGAGCTTTCATCCTAACCCTCTCAGAGGTCCTACCTATGTTAAACCTGATTCTTCCGAATTCTTACGCCAAGGAAATTGACCAAAGCCGACTTGCGACCGCCTTCCTTGAAGGTATTAAAGTACTTGGTCTGGCAAAAAACAGTTCGCTGACACTGCGTGTTACCAATAACCGACTGATCCGCCAATTCAACCAGGCATGGCGAGGTGAGAATTCTGCCACCGATGTTTTGTCTTTTGAAAACGCGTTCACCGACCCTGAGACAGGCGAAGAATACCTGGGAGACATCGTGATCTCTTTTGAAAAAGCCCGCCAACAGGCACGCGTGGGTGGTCACTCGGTGCAATCCGAAATTGAACTGCTCTTTGTACATGGTCTGTTACACTTGGCAGGTTTCGACCATGACCAGAAAGAGGAATGGGCGGAAATGACCAAAACCCAGGACCAAATTCTCAAGAAAATTGGCAATCCATTAAAGGGTGGCATTCAGTACAACGCTGAATAAGATCACACTAACTCATCCTAACGCGGGAAACTTAGGTTAGGATCATAATCCGCTCGATACTATCATCCCATTTTCACAGCTAAACCAAACTCTCTGGTACAATCCGTTGATATATCTCATCGCTCAGAGCTTCCAGATTTGAGCTATGAATTTATGTCTTAAGCCGATAAAAAAGGAGAAAGATTAAACTATGCACAAAGATTTTCTGGACATCATCGACTACACCCCCGCAGAACTGCAAGAATTACTGGACCTCGCCATTGAACTCAAAAAAGAGTACAAGGCTGGCGGTAACCAACCCGTACTCAAGGGCAAGGTACTTGCCATGATCTTCCAAAAGCCTTCTCTGCGTACCCGCGTCAGTTTTGACATGGGCATGCGCCATCTGGGTGGCGACGCACTCTACCTGTCACCCAACGAGATCGGACTTGGGAAGCGTGAATCCATTGCCGATGTCGCCCGCGTTTTGGACGGCATGGTCCACGGTATCATGGCACGCGTCTTTGAACACGAACATGTACTGGAACTTGCTCGTTGGACAACCATCCCGGTCATCAATGGTCTCAGCGATTACAGCCATCCCTGCCAGGCACTTGCCGACATCATGACCATATACGAAGAGTTCGGTCAGATCAAGGGTGTCAACATCACCTACGTCGGTGATGGCAACAACGTAGCCGTTTCCCTGATGCAGATTGCTGCCAAACTGGGCGCAAATTTCACCATCGCCAACCCGGAAGATTACGATATGCCTGCAACGGCTATCGAAACCAGCAAGCCTTATGCTGAAGCCAGTGGCAGCAAACTCGCTTTCCTGCGTGATCCGCATGAAGCAGTAAAAAATGCCAAAGTAATTTACACCGACACCTGGACCAGTATGGGCCAGGAAGAAGAATCCGCGAAACGCGAAAAGGTCTTCCCTCCCTATCAGATCAACAATGCCCTGGTTGCTGAAGCCGATGCGGATGCCATCGTTCTACACTGCCTTCCCGCCCACCGTGGGCAGGAAATTACCGATGAAGTTGCTGATGGACCTCACTCCCGGCTCTTCCCCGAAGCACACAACCGACTGCACGCACAAAAAGCAGTTCTTTACACACTATTAGGAGGCAAATAATTAATGAAAACACAGGATTACATCGATATTGAGTCTCAGTACGGAGCCAATAACTACAAACCCCTCAGCGTTGTTCTATGTGAAGGCCGAGGCGCCTGGGTCACTGACGTGGATGGAAAACGCTACCTGGACTGCCTGAGCGCGTACTCAGCTGTCAACCAGGGACACTGCCACCCCCGTATCGTCCAGGCAAGCATTGATCAGGCTCAAAAAATTGGCCTGACTTCACGCGCCTTCCGCAATGACAAACTGGGTCTGTTCTACAAAAAACTGGCTGATGTGACTGGCTATGAGATGGTCTTGCCGATGAATAGTGGTGCGGAAGCTGTTGAATCCGCGATCAAAGTCGCCCGAAAATGGGCTTATGTTGTTAAGGGTATCCCTAAATACCAGGCAGAAATCATCGTCGCTGAAGGAAACTTCCACGGTCGCACCACGACTATCGTATCCTTCTCGACCGAGGAATTCTACAAAGAAATGTTTGGCCCCTTCACCCCCGGCTTCATTGTTGTGCCTTACGGAGATGCAGAAGCGATCAAAGCGGCTATCACCCCCAATACCGCTGCCGTCATGCTGGAACCGATCCAGGGTGAAAATGGCGTTATTATCCCTCCCGATGGTTATCTGAAACAAGTTGCTGAAACCTGTAAAGAAAACAATGTACTCTTTATTGCTGATGAAATCCAGACCGGTCTTTGCCGCACCGGCAAGTGGTTCGCCAGCCAGTACGAAGACGTACGCCCTGATGTGACCGTGATTGGAAAAGCCCTTTCCGGTGGTATGTATCCAGTTTCGGCTGTGCTTTCGGACAAGGAAATTCTTGGTCTCTTCAAGCCCGGCGAGCACGGATCGACCTTTGGTGGCAGCCCCATGGCAGCCGCAATCGGTATTGCTGCACTGGAAGTCCTGGAAGAAGAACATCTGGCCGAACGTGCCACAGAACTGGGTGCTTACTTTATGGGTGAATTGCGCAAAATCGATTCACCGATCGTCAAAGAAGTTCGTGGTCGCGGTATGCTGATCGGTGTTGAACTCTACCCCGAAGCCGGTGGCGCTCGCCGATATTGCGAAATGCTACAGGCTGAAGGCATATTAGCCAAAGAAACCCACGACAACGTGATCCGCTTTGCCCCACCCCTGGTTATTGAGAAATCTGACCTGGATTGGGCACTGACCAAGATTGAGGCTGTCTTAAAAAGATAAGGTGGAACTATGACCAGGTTTGCCAAGATTGTTGCTACACTCGGACCAGCCAGCTCTGATGAGAAAACCCTCACAGAAATGGTACAAGCCGGGCTCGATGTTGCCCGTTTAAATTTTTCGCACGGGGAACACGCAAGCCACGCTGCGTTGGTCGAATTGATTCGCCAGATTTCAAACAAGCTTGGCAAACCTGTCACAATTTTAATGGACCTACAGGGTCCAAAACTGAGGGTCGGTGACCTGGGGAAAGACGGTCTGAACTTAAAGTCCGGTCAAGAGGTAGCGCTTAGTTCTTTTGAAAACCCGGAAGACCTGCCAGACGGTGTCACTTTTATTCCCTTTGACGTCCCCAAACTTCACGAAGCTTTGAAACCAGGCAACCATATCCTTCTCGATGATGGACAATTGGAGTTCGAAGTTACCCGCATGGACGGTAAAAACATCTTTGCCAAAGTCTTGTTGGGCGGGAAACTAAAGTCACATAAAGGCGTTAACCTTCCCGGATCGAACCTCGATATCCCCATCCTGACCCCTAAAGATCTGGCTGACTTGCAGTTTGGACTGGACCTCGGTATTGACCTGGTGGCTGTTTCGTTTGTAAAAACAGCTGAAGATATTCAAATGGTCCGGCAAACCATGCGTTCGATGACTAACAGTGAATGGCTGCCCCCGATTGTTGCCAAACTGGAGCGTCCTGAAGCGATAGAAAACCTGGATTCCATCGTAAAGGTGACTGATGGTGTCATGGTGGCGCGTGGAGACCTGGGGGTTGAGATGTCTCCGGCAATCGTTCCTGCGGTGCAAAAATCGATTATCAAAACCGCCAACAGGAATGGCAAGTTTGTCATTACAGCCACGCAAATGCTGGAATCGATGATCAACAATCCTCGTCCCACCCGGGCTGAAGCCGCCGATGTCGCCAATGCCATTTTTGACGGCAGTGATGCGGTCATGCTTTCCGCTGAATCAGCTGCTGGGAAATACCCGGTTCAGGCTATCAAAATGATGGATACCATTGTTCGCCAGGCTGAGATGCATCTTGATGAATGGGGACACATCGATACCCTTGACAGCCTTACCAATAATGGTGATGTGATCACAATATCACGAGCGACCAAGGTGATGGTGGAAGACCAGGACGTGAAAGCGATCATCGTGTTTACGCTCTCGGGAATGTCAGCTCTCTGGATGAGCAAAACCAAACCTACTGTACCGATTTATGCTTTTACTCCGAGACTGACAACCTATCGTTGGCTTGGAATCTGCCGGGGTGTTACCCCGATGCGGGTTCCACACGCCGATACGCTTGAGACGATGATCACTCATGTTGAGACTGCCGTGAGTGCAGCAACCGATCTGTGCAAAGGTGACCAGGTGGTGGTCGTCTCCGGCTTCCCAGTCGGCGCGTTTTCAGCCCCGAACCTGGCGTTGTTGTATACGATCAGAGGATAAGCGCTGATTGTGCGGGTCTCTTGACCGTACACAGATTTTCACTTTTAGTGTCCAGAAAACAGGAGACCTTCGGTCAGATCGTGTGCCCGGCGAGGACGCCGGCACGTTCGTAACTATTGTAAAGGGCGGGTCCAGGACCCGCCCTTACTTTACTCTTTTTTCTCGTTAGAGGTTATGGATCAATACAACGAGCGATTAATCTCCGCCAGCATCGTCTGAGTTGGTCGCAGGCGATCGCTGCTAATGCGATTCAACGGCTCCTCTGGCAGGTCATATAGCTCCTGGATGGTTGCTGTGGCTTCAGAGAAATAGATCAGACCCGTGGCAAAATATTTATTCTTGTAGGATTCCGTTAGCAAGTCCAGGGCGGCGCTGCGGTCAGTTGGGTCGTATTCCTTATCAATCTTGCGAAGGATCATGTAAGTACCATCCTGCATACGGATCTCCCGATAGGATCCCGGTTCAAATCCAGCCGTGTCAATGTCCTCTTTACGGCTGATGTGCTTGAAATCGTGTAAGGGCGCTTCGTTATCCCTTCCCCAGGTGTAGGACTGCAACGCATCATCCTTGTTATTGAAAGTCACGCAAGGGCTGATGACGTCAATCACGGCAATACCCCGTTGAGATATGGCAGCCTTTATGAGCTCTTTTAACTGTTTGGCATCACCGGAATACGCCCGTGCCACAAAAGTCGCGCCACTGATCAACGCTTCCATGCACAGATCCAGTGGAGGAAGCATATTTACACCCTGGTGTTTCAAAACCAAACCCTGATCTGATGTCGCCGAAAACTGACCTTTGGTCAGCCCATAGCAGCCATTGTTTTCGATGATGTAGGTCATGGGAACATTGCGGCGGATGACATGCTTGAAATGCCCCATACCAATGCTAGCGGTGTCGCCATCTCCTGAGAAACCGAGGATGTGGATGGAAGTATCCGCAAAACAAGCCCCGGTTGCCAGAGTTGGCATACGCCCGTGTAAACCGTTGAAACCAAAGGAACGATTCAGAAAATAGTTTGGGCTCTTGCTGGAACAGCCAATACCACTGATCTTCACAAAACGCTCTGGCGGGAGTCCCAGCTCCCAAACTGCGCTTTGCACCTGGGCTGAGATGGCATTGTGCCCACAACCCGGGCATAAAGTTGAAGGACTGCCTTTGTAATCGCCCAGGGCGAGTCCACAAAGATTGAGTTCAACAGTTCTTGCTTCAGTTTCCACGTTTGCCTACCTTGCGTTCCTGGTTAATAATGCTCTCAATAGCCCATTCGGCGGTCATTGGCATTCCGCCGATATCAGAAATCGAAATCAATTTTTGCGAGTACTCTGAGACCTCCAAGGACAAAATTCCACAAAGTTGCCCATCTCGATTGAGCTCTAAAACATAGTTACGGGCGTGGCTGGCGATAAATTCGCGTACCGCTGGATTGGTGGGAAGCGCTCTCACGCGCATATAATCGACCGGAATGCCCAGTTCAGCTAATTTGTCCTGAGTCTCACGCAGAGAATCATCCGTTGAGCCCATACCGATGATCCCAATTTCGACGTCTTCGCTCTTTGAGCGGCGGAAAACCGGACCAGGCAGCAACGGGACAGCTCCCTTCAGCTTCTTCTCAATGCGAAAGAGAATTTTTGACCAATTTTCCGGGTCTTCACTGTAATAGCCATATTCATTATGCCCAGTACCACGGGTAAAATATGCCGCTTTCGGGCTTTGGTTGCCCATGACAGTGCGGTAAGGAATTCCATCGCCTTCGATATCCTTGAAGCGTCCCCAATCGACAAATTGATCCAGATCTTTCTCCCAAATAATGCGACCGCGGTCGATTGGCTTGTCTGGATAGGCGAACTTTTTAGTAACCCATTGATTCATACCCAGGTCAAGATCACTCAATACAAAAATGGGTGTCTGGAATCTTTCTGCCAGATCCAGCGAACGCCAGCCGAATTCGAAACATTCAGTGACGGTACCAGGAATAAGGATGATGTGGCTGGTATCGCCATGACCCAGGTAATAGAGCATGGTGAGGTCGCCCTGGGCAGTTCGGGTAGGCAGTCCGGTGCTCGGACCAACTCGCTGAACATCCCAAATGACAACCGGAGTTTCTGTGAAATATGCCAATCCAATGTTTTCCGTCATCAAACTAATGCCAGGACCGGAAGTCGCAGTCATTGAGCGCAACCCGCCCCAGCCAGCACCAACTGCAGCACCCATTGCGGCCAGCTCATCTTCCACTTGCAGGATCACACAAGTTTTCTTTCCGGTAACCGGGTCCAACCGAAGTAGGTCGACCTGGTCGATCATCGCTTCCACCAGGCTGGTCGCCGGCGTGATAGGATACCAGGAGCAAAACTCCAGCCCACCAAACAGAGATCCCAATCCACCAGCATTGTTACCATCGGTGAGGATGTGATCAGTCAGCGGAGGAAGTCCTTTGACAAAGAAGCGGTCCTTCTTTTCAAGGTTTTGAGCGGCGTAATCATAGCCCGTCTTTACCATGGCGAAGTTCGATTCAGCCACCGCGGGTTTCGAAGAGAAATGAGTGTAAATTGTTGAATTCAAGGCTTCCAAAGGAATTCCCAGCACTTGACCGACAATACCCACAAAAAGCATATTTTCCATGAATGCCTGTAATTTGCGGGGGACATCGGTGCCTTTCACCAGGTTCTTGATTGGCATAGGATAATAGATCAAATCTTCCCGGGGGTTTTCAGGCAGGCTCAGATTGTCCGCATAGAAAACCACGCCGCCTTTTACCAAATACTGCATATCTTTTTCAAAGGTCACCTGGTTCATCGCAACCACGATATCATCGAGCAGTTGCCGCCCGGTATGACCTTTCTCGGAAGCTCTGATTACAAACCAGGTTGGCAATCCTTTAATGTTGGATGGAAAAATGTTCTTACCTGAAGTAGGGATTCCCAAATGAAAAAGTGTGCGGTACAGAATATTGTTGGCAGTAGCGCTGCCCGAACCGTTAACCGTACAAATTGCGATGCAAAATTCATTGACGATCGGTTCGTCCCCTTCGTGGATTATTTCACTAGCCTCAATCATTAATTGTTCTCTCCTTTACTCAAATCGCTGTTTGAGCTCAGCTTTTCTTTGAGTTCTGACTAATTCGAAATGAGTTATTAAGGCTTGATAACCCAGATCGTATTCTTTGGTTGCAATAGCTTGCTGCATTTTTTGATGATATGTCCATACATTCTGAAGGTAAGTTTTGTCGGTTAGATTATGTATGCCGGTTTCGATGCTTATGTTCCAATACGATTCCATGATGCTTTGCAGAAAACTATTACCGAGCGGTCGGTAAATTGCCAGGTGAAATTCCTTGTGTTCTTCAATCGGGATAATCACCGGTCGGTTGTTGATCTTCTTGAAGGCGATGTCAACGATCTCAGCAAGATAATCGACGTCTTTTTTGGTTAGATTGACTACAGCTTCCTGCCAAAAGGATAGTTCGAGGTGCTGACGAACGGAGAGAAGGTCCCAGATTAATTCCGGCTGCATCTCGAGCCCATAGCGATATGCCAGGCAGATTGCCGGAGCAGCAGAGAAGGCGGTGGTCTGGATGCCAGTCTTGGTTTTGACTTCTACCAGTTCCAGTTGCCGTGCAACCTCCAACTGCTCACGCACCGCAGAGGTACTGAGACCAAGATCTTCACTCAATTGGGCAATACTGGGAATACTTTTCCCCTCTTTAGCATTCAATGCCAGGTAAGACAGAAGCGCAAGGTTAGAGTTTTTCATCTTATTAATCTGATTAATATTATTAATCAGAACCCCGACATTATAAGCCCGGCCCAAAAAAGCGTCAAGGAAGCGATTGGAGAAGATACCATTACTATTATCCATCATAATCTCCCCGATATTTGCAAAAAAACTGCCCAAATCAGACTGATACGGTACAATTTTGAGACTAATCATGACAATTACTGAATTTTCAATACCTTTCAGATACAAAACCTGGCGCTCCAGCCCCATGAAATGGGTCGCCGGACACGCTCTGTACCACTGGCCCGTCTTTCTACTTGCCCTCATCGGAGCGATTGGAAACGCCGCTTTGGCTGCTGTCCCGGCTGTTGAATTTGGCCGGGTTTTCACCAACCTGACCTCCGGTGCTCCTTCGACCGAACTCTTCCTGCGCAGTGCGATTTTTGTTGGCATCACCCAGTTGATCCGCGGCTTGAGTCAATTTATGCGCAATTTTGGCTTTGAAGTGACTGCCCAGATGATCGAGCGTGATGTGCGTGAGGAGTTTTACATCAGCCTGTTAGGCAAGAGTATGACTTTCCACAGTCTTCAGTCCATTGGCGATCTGATGGCGAGGGCTACCAACGATATCCGTGAAGTCAATTACATTTTCAGTCCTGGCATTAACATGGTTTTTGGTTCGCTGAACTTTCTGTTTATCCCACTCACCATCGGTGCCACGATTCACCCAGCACTGTTAGCCACACCTGTTTTGTTCATCATCACCTATTTCCTTGCTATCTGGCATTTTCTAAAGATTCTGAAACCTGTGACCACTGAGGTTCGTTCCAGTTTTGGAAAGATGAATAGCCGCCTGGCGGAGGATATTGATGGAATTGAGACCGTCAAGGCAGCTGCCCAGGAAGAGAACGAGATAACTCTGTTTCGAAATAACACTCAGGTTTACCGGGATGCCACCATCAAGCAGGGCGATATCGAAGCACGCTTCCTGCCCTTATTCTTGCTGGCACTCGCCATGGGTTTCGGTCTTCTGCACGCCCTGGTTCTTGCCCGCCAGGGGTTAATCGAACTTGGCTCAGTGGTGACCTATTTCAGCGCCTTGTCCATGTTAGGGTTTCCAACCAACACTTCCATCCGTTCTTACTCGATGATCTCATCCGGTCTGGCTGGTGCGCAGCGTTTGTTAAACGTGATGAATACGGAAAACAACCTGGATGAGAATTCAGATGGTCATGCAAGCCGTATCCAGGGGAAAGTCGAATTCAATAATGTTTGTTTTGCTTATGAAGAAGGTAATCCAGCCCTGGAGAACCTCAGTTTTTCGGTCGAACCTGGAAAAACCGTTGCCATCGTCGGTCAGACAGGTTCAGGCAAAACCAGCCTGATCCGCCTGATCAACCGCACGTACGATCCCGCTGAAGGCCAGGTGTTGATCGATGGTATTGACTTACGAGACTGGAAACTGGATAGTCTACGCAGTCAGATCTCAATCATCGAACAGGATATTTTCTTGTTCTCAAAGACCGTAGCCGAGAACATTGCCTTCGGCAAACCAGGCGCGACCAAAGAGGAGATTGAGGCAGCCGCTCAGAAAGCCCAGGCAGCCGGTTTCATTAATGAACTGGAAGAAGGCTACAATACGGTCATTGGCGAACGCGGTACCACCCTCTCCGGTGGTCAGCGCCAGCGCCTGGCGCTTGCCCGGGCATTCCTGACCGACCCACGCATCTTGATCCTGGATGACTCGACCAGCGCAATCGACAGCCAGACCGAGGATGAAATCCAGAGAGCCATTAAGACCGCTTCAACCGGCCGTACGACCTTCATTATTACTCACCGTTTGTCGCAGATCCGTTGGGCAGACTTGATCATTGTCATGCGCAAAGGTCGCATCTCCGCAGTTGGAAAACACGAAGATCTTATGAAAACTTCACCTGCCTACCAGGCAATTTTTGGGGAGGTCTAGGCTATGGGTTTTCACCAAGGTCTCACAGGTGAGTCGTACGATCGCAATTACAGTAATAAAGCCCTCTTAGCCCGCATTTGGGTCTATGCGCGACCATACAAAAAAATCTTGTACACCTCCATGTTGATCGTGATGGTAAAGGCTATCATGGGTGCCTTACCCCCTGTTTTGGTTTCAAAAGTGCTGGACAGTACCCTTTCTGTAAATCCATCCTTCAATGTGTTTATCCTTCTCGTCAGCTCGGTGCTCTTCATAGAGGTAATGGGATTTGTGTTCTATTACTTACTTCGCAGGAACATGGTACGAATCATCGGTTACGTCATTCGCGACCTGACCGTCGATGCCTTTGCCGCCTCCCTCAGACAAGACCTCGCCTTTCACGACAATTTTTCTTCTGGTCGAATTGTCTCCAGGATCACTACGGATAGCGAAGACTTTTCCATGCTGATCAGGTTGACTACCGACGTTCTCTCAAGTGTGCTCGAGTCGGTGGTCACTGCAATTATCTTGTTCCGCACGGAATGGCACCTGGCGTTGGGGGTCATGGCGTTCGTCCCTGTTGTTGTATTAATCGTTTCGAGCTACCGAAAACTTGCCCGCAAGGTTACTACCCGAGGGATGCGGGCGATGGCGAACGTCAACGCCACCATCAAAGAGACGATCAGCGGGATATCCATTGCCAAAAATTTCCGCCAGGAAGAAGCAATCTACCAGGAGTTCCAAGCATCCAACAAAACATCTTACAAAGTCAATGTCCAGCGAGGTCTGGTGCTTTCGATCGTTTTCCCAACCATGCGTACCCTCGGTGGAATCACCATCGCCCTGTTGGTCTATTTTGGTTCGCTCTCCGTTGTACAGGGTTTGATCACAGCTGGTGCCTGGTATTTGATTTTGCTCTCCAGTGACCGCTTCCTGATGCCGATCCTTAGCATCACATCCTACTGGACACAGGTTCAGACTGGTCTTTCAGCAGCTGAAAGAATTTTTGCCCTGATCGATAGCGAGCATAGCGTGAAACAGACTGAATCACTTGAAATCCAAGAGATCAAAGGCAAAATTGATTTCAACAATCTCTGTTTTAAGTATTCCACCGGTGCACCTGTTTTGACCGATTTCGACCTGCATATCAAGCCAGGTGAAAACATCGCCATCGTTGGTCACACTGGCGCCGGTAAGTCTTCGATTGCCCGTTTGGTAACTCGTTTTTACGAATTTCAAGAAGGGGAATTGCTGATCGATGATCTCGATATCCGCAAGTACAGCCTGGACAACCTGCGCCTGCAAATGGGTATCGTCAACCAGGTACCTTTCCTGTTTGAAGGCACTATTGAAGAAAATATCCGCTTCTCAAAACCGGATATCACCAGGGATGAGATCTTGACACTGGCAAAAACGATTGGGAACGGTGAGTGGCTGGAGACCTTTTCAAATGGGCTCGACACGCAGGTTGGTGAACGTGGTGCGCACATTTCCATGGGGCAGCGCCAATTGGTTGCTCTGATGCGCGTTTTGGTGCACAAACCTTCCATCTTTATCCTGGATGAGGCTACCGCCAGCATCGACCCGTTTACCGAACAGCAAATTCAACAAGCTCTTAGCCTGATCCTCAGTCGCTCAACCAGCATTTTGATCGCCCACCGCCTCTCAACGGTAAAATCTGCTGACAGAATTATCGTGCTCGACCATGGCAAGATCCTGGAGGAAGGCACCCATGACCAGTTACTGGCGACAAGTGGACACTATGCCTCACTTTATAACACCTACTTCCGTCATCAATCGCTGGAATATGTTGAAGAAGTCGGTGAATTCCTGAAGGATGCTTAAGACAATTGCGCAGGAAACAGGCAAGACTGTTCCACCGATTCATGCAATGTCGAGGCAGGACGTCGACCATACAAACGCAGTGCAGCCATCTTTTCATTCAAGGTTTCCTTGTTGGCGGATTAAAAGCACTCTAAACTCGCATTTATCTATGCTTTCGGTGCTTTCAATCTCGCCATACAAAACATGTTATTCTTTTTCGTTTCGGTTAAAATTTCTCCTATGATGAAAAAAGTAGTACTCGCACTCAGCGGCGGTGTGGATAGCGCAATTGCAGCCCACCTCCTACAAAAACAAGGATATCAGGTCTACGGTCTGAACCTCTTGACCTGGGGGGAAGACAACCAGCGTGAGGGCGTCCAGGAAATTGCAGACAACCTCAATTTTCCAGTTGAATTTCTGGATATAAGGCAAGCGTTTCGAGAACAAGTCATTCAGCCTTTTATCCAGGCCTACTCGGACGGGTTAACACCCAGCCCTTGCGTTTTCTGCAATCGTCAAGTCAAGTGGAGAGCAATTCTGCAAAAGGCAGATCAACTCGGGGCAAATTATGTCGCCACCGGACATTACGCCCGCTTGATAACTGCACAAGATGGATCAACACAAATCTGGAAAGCCGCAGATGCTGCCAAAGATCAAAGTTACATGTTGACTTTTCTGACCCAAAACTTGCTCAATCGCACCCTTTTACCATTGGGGGAATATAACAAACCCAGAATTCGGCAAATTGCATCTGAGTTGGGTTTAGCAGTATCTACCAAACCGGATAGCCAGGATTTGTGTTTCCTGGCAGGTACGGATTACCGCGATTTCCTCAGGCAACACGCTGAACAGCCCCCACTGCCCGGTCCAATCTATCATAAAGATGGCAGACTTCTCGGGCAGCATGAAGGTTTGGCGTTTTATACCATCGGACAGCGCAAAGGCTTGCCCTCTTCTACTGAAGCTCTTTATGTTATTGAGAAAAGAAAAGCAGACAACAGCCTGATCGTCGGTTTTCTGAAGGACCTTGGCTCTGACATGCTTTTTGTTAATCAGGTCAACTGGATCTCTGGTCAAAATGTGCCTGAACCAATACAGGTCGATGTCAAAATCCGTTATAAAGCAATTCCTGTTGAGGCAACAGTCCAACCCCAACCAGATGGCCGGCTGCTTGTTACTTCCAGCAAACTCCTGCGCGACATCACTCCCGGTCAAATTGCCGCTTTCTATCATGGCGAACAACTGCTGGGTGGCGGGGTGATTGTTGATGCGAATCTTTAGGCTACGGCTGGGGCTCGACTCCAGCCGTTGAGTTAGTGAATAGGAGCGTTTGCGGAGGGAGTAAACCCCCTCCGTACGGCTGGGGCTCGACTCCAGCCGCTGAGTGGACATGTTTGAGCGTATGCGGAGGGAGATAAATACTGCTCGCTCCGCTCCCAGCACCATGGCCCCCTCCGTACGGCTGGGGCTCGACTCCAGCTGTTGAGTTATCCGAATCGAGCGTATTCGGAGGGAGATGAATACTGCTCGCTCCGCTCC
>Ga0068713_1001317_pt1 | contig 33659 bp, 35 predicted proteins | sample MTBAKSrepl2MetaG_FD_62223 | JGI IMG/M metagenome (GOLD analysis project Ga0068713, IMG submission 62223) | Enrichment culture microbial communities om Arthur Kill intertidal strait, New Jersey, USA, that are MTBE-degrading - MTBE-AKS2 (Arthur... | ecosystem: Environmental > Aquatic > Marine >... | reverse complement strand
ATCATTGAAGCCGCGGTCATACAGGAAAACATCCCAAGAAGAGCCGGGGTCGGGCAGGGACATTTCCGCAAAACTGGAAGATCTGGATTGAAAAGCGACGTAGCGCCCGTCCCAATCTTCAATGTCCTTCCACCCCAGGTCGTCCGCCGACCACGAGTTGTACCGCTCGTAATTATCCGGGAACTTGTTAATGACCGGGTAAAGCGAGTTGCCATCCGAGCCAACGGTTATCTCTTTCAGTTGGATGTCACCGTCATTGGTGGTGTCATACAGGAAGATATCGCCATAGCCGTCCGGGTCGCGCTGGCTGCCGGCCAGGTCCGGGTCGTAATCCATCAGGTTGGTGGCGTATGAGTCAAACGCCACCCGTTCGCCCAGATGAGACAAACTGGAGAGCATCGAAGCCCCGTTGCCGTAGTCATCCACCCCAACCGGGCTGCTGATCAATGTGGTCAAATCCAGATACTCTGCCAGGACAGTGTACGTCCCCCAGGTAAGTACCACCAGGGTGATCAAACTCGCCAGGAGTTGGATAGGTTTGCGGTTAAACAGGTGTTTCAGTCCCTTTGCGGACATGTGCCCCTCCAGAAAAGTATCTCAATGCGCGATGTCTGCTGTTTTGAAGTTCGGAATGCTGAAGGCAGAACAAGCGAATAGTATGCCTCCCTATCATTCTAAAGCAAAATCAACCTCCCCGACTTTACAGAGTTGTTAGTTTCACCTGTTCCAGGCCAGATCGAGGCCAGAAGGACCGCTGTGAATATACAATTAACAAATTGAGGAAACAAAAGAGAATAAAATTTCAGGGGGTATCCGTGGTGTATGCAATCTCCCTGCCAGGGTGATGGTTGAAATGGAGTCCGGATGGAATTAAAGTCGGTAAATGGCGCGAATTATCTGGTGATCAGCAAGCTCTTGCAGCGGAATGCCTGGGCCGCGCAATACGAAGCGAATGACGCGCTGGAACAGGGTTTCAGCTCAGACCTGATCCAGTGTGTCGCGAATTATAATCTGTTTAATTTTGGGATTGATGACATGATCGAAGACGTCATTGAGCTGATTTTAGAGGATTGGATTCGGAGTTGACAGAGCGTGTCCTGAACCGAATACTGCGTAGTGGTTGATTCCCTTCAAGCAAAAGGATATTCATTAATCAAACAGGAAGTTCCCTTTACGGGCAGAAAAAATCCCCCCAACCTTTTTGGATTGGGGGATTCTATTGTTTGCGGCACCCGGGCGTTGGCGGTGGTTTAGCCCAGGATCCAGCCTTCAAATCCGGAGGTGAAATAGTTGGTGTCGTCGCCGTACATGGTGAAGCTGGTGGTTCTGGCGGTTTCGAGGAAGTAGTATTTGTGGTAGCCAAGGCGGTTGAGATCGACCATGCGGACGGCGCCGGATATATAGACGTCGTTGGTCCCGGCAAAACCGCCGATCATGGAGTAGTGTTCGGGGGTGTCGGTGGAGTCTATGCCGATTCCGGCAAAGCCTTTGAATGAAACACCGCTGCCCACGGCGCGCAAGGTAACATCTATGACGATCTCGGGATGGCAGGAAAGGGCTTCAAAGTGGTTGTTTGAGTCGTCATTGGCCGGGCGCCAGACGCCTTCAAGGTCGGTGGTGGCCCATGAAGAAGCTGCGGGGTGAAAAAGAATTTCGCGGGGCTGGCGGTTGTAGTAGTTGGAGACCAGCCGCGAAGCGGCTGTGTCGCGGGTGGTGGCGGTGGTGTAGGTGCGGACCGTACCCAGGAAGCGGTGAGAAGAGTCGCCGTTCTTTACCAGCACACCGTCGAGCGAAGCGAGATCGGTTGCGCGGGCGGTGTCGGAGGCCCATTGGACGGTTTCGAGGGTGAGGGTTCCGGCGTTGTCGTAAATAAAAAGGTCCACGTTTTTTCCGGACGCGATGCCAGCCAGGGAAGCGGAAAGCTGTTCAAAGGTGTGGAGCTTCCAGGTGCCGTCTGGTTGGCGCAAGCCAACCAGGTTGCCTTTGTAGGGGGTGAAATAGACTGTACCGGCGGAGGAAACATCTTCGACGGTAACGGGTATGCCAGAGGTGAGGGTTAACCTGCCGTTGCAGGTTTTGGCGGCAATGAGGCCCAATAGATCCTCAAAAAAATCTCCTTCGACAGTTTTGATGGTGTTGGGTTCAATGGCAGAGCCATTGAAGTAAAAAGAACCGATGCGGCGCTGGCCGGTGCTGGTAGTTGGGGAAGTATTCACCGAAAGGGTGAATGTGGTGCTGGCCGCGGAGCGGACAGCGAACACGTAGTAAGTAGCCCCAGCGCCGGAAGGCCTGGCTGAGGTGGCAAGATCGACATTGGAGGTGGCTTGAAGGGGGATGCCATCAATGACGATTGAAACAGGGTTCGCGGTGGTGGCAACGACGCGGATCCGGTCGGTCTCGAGCCTAGTTATTTTGAGGCCGTTTTGATATTTGGAAAGCAGGGCGGCAAGATAGACGGCGTCCGCTTCGGCTTGTCCGAAGCGGAGCGCGTCAGCGCGGAGATTGTTGTAATGGGCGGCAGCCGTAGGCTGTCCGGCTGATACGTCGCTTGATAGTGGGTAGGTCATGGGGAGGTCCTTTCAGGGTGAGGTGATACCCCACCCCCGGCCCCTCCCCGCGGAGCGGAGAGGGGAGTTTGAGGGATGAAAACAAGATTATCTCCAATATGAGGTTGCCCAGGTAAGGGAGCCGTCCCAAATGGATTGATCCAGGATTTCGGGATCTACTGGCGGGAAGTATGAACCGACATTGTTTAGCTGGCAGTAAACGATTGAATGGGTGGCGAAGTGTTTTTCGCGGGCGGTGTAGCCGAGGGCACCGAGGCCAACAAACGTTCCGATTGTGGAAGAAAGATTGATAGAGTCTTTCTGGTCGAGGTATTGCAGCAGCATGGCGTAAGAGTCGGCGCGGCTCTGGGTGTGCTTGCTGCCGTTGGGGTTTATGAGGAAGTCGGCCAACATAATATCAAAGTGGATCCAAACCCGCATACCGGTATCGTAGAAGGCAACTTCTTCGGAGAATACTTCGCGGGTGATCTGGATGCCTTCGGGCCTGCTGCGGGTTTGCTCGGAGAGGATGAAGCCATAAGGCAGCCCGCTGTTTACAGCGGGATGAGAGAGGGTTATATGACAGTCGGTTCCGATTGTGGGCATGGGTCAGGCTCCTTGTGTCAGTTTATGGCGCCGGTATGGTTGGGGGAGATTGCCGCGCTTCGCTCGCAATGACATAAAAGAATGGTGGGCATGGGTCAGGCTCCTAGAGGGCGAGGCGTGCCTCGCCCCTACGTTTCGCGGGGGGGATCAGTCGTCGGGGTCGAGGCGCCAGCGCTGGCCTGAAAGGCCGAGCGCGGGGCCGGGGGGCGGGGTGTGCACCAGGGTATTAAGAAAGTTCTGGTAAGCTGCCATTTTGCTGACGGCCCATTCTTTAAGCTTGTTGGTTTCGTCGGAGCGCTGGCCGTAGGCTTCGACCATGTTTTGGGCGCGGACCATGGCGGCCTCGCCGGCAGCACCGTTGATAATGGCGGTGAAGTGCATGGGGGGAATGGTGGTTGCTTCGGCGGCGTCCAGATCCTCCAGGGTGTGGGGGGCGGCGTAGTCAATGACGATTGGATCTCCGACCTGGGGGATTGATGGGGTATTGAACAGGTCGAGCCTGACCGCGCCATCCTGCCAGAAATAATAGTACCCGTAGGTGTAGGGCTGGTGGATCTCGGCGTCTGCGTCGTAGGGGTAATAGATGCGGATGATATGCTGCAAGTCGGTGAAGGTTGACAGGGTTTGGGTTCCCCCGGCGGTGGCGGTGTGGGTGGCGGTTTTGATTTGGGGGAAAGCCTGGCTGTACGCTTCGATTGCGATTCGGAGGGCTTCATCAAGCAAGGTTGTTGCATAGCGGACGTTGGTTGAATCGCCGAGGATGGCGGCAACCCGCCCGCGGAGCGTGGCGAGGTTGCTCATTGGGAACCCTCACCCTGGCCTGCGCCCTCACCCTGCCCTCTCCCAGAGGGAGAGGGTTTTGATTTGGATTTGGAAGCGGGCGAGGCGGGCCTCGCCCCTACGGGTTTGGGGTGTTCAGGTTTATTGGTTGGTTTTGGGGAACCAGGTTCTTTTTTATTGGTGCTCCGGAGCTGGTTTTCACCTGTTTTCTTGGTGGCTGCCGGCGGTTTTTCACCCTGTTTGTTGGGTGCTTCTTTGGGCGCAGTGGGGGAGATTGCCGCGGTCGCTTCGCTCCCTCGCAATGACATTCCGGGGAATATGAGCTTGTGGCCGACGGTGTCAATGATTACCAGGGTGTCGGGGTGGTGGGTTGACCAGGCAACGGCGAGGGGTGGGCCACTCACCCCATCGGGGTGAGTGGTAATGAGCTTTTGAATTTGAGCGTTTGAGGGTAAAGGTTTCATAGTGCAGGTACCTTTTGTTTAAAAGGGGGTGGGATTAAAACGGTATTTCATCCCCGTTTAGCTGCTCTCTTATCAGGCCGAGTGAATTTTCTTTGCGGCCTGAGTCGTCTATGGCGACGGTAGAGGAATAGACGGAGAGGGAGGCAACCACGGCCTGGGCGAACTGCCAGATGGTAAGCTGATCTGTAAGGTAGCCGCTGGCAGCGGTAGCTATAGCAGTTAGCAGGATCCAGAATTTACGGGACGTTAGAATCATGCGGATCTGTTCGGGGATAGAGAACATGATGGTATCGTAAATGTGCTGTTCTCCGGGGGTGCGCCAGCCGTTGGCCATATCCTCAATGGCGATGCCGGTTGAGAAGATTGCCAGGGCAACCAGAGCGGCCTGCATGAATTGCCAGAAGTTGATTTCACCCATCACCGCTGCGCTGGTGATGGTGATAAAAGACAGGATGAGCGCCCAAAACTTGCGGGAGCGAAACAGATTGGCGATTTTTTGTAGAAACATGGTTTGTTCCTCCGGTTCGATTGAAAAAAAAGGGGGTTTCAGCGATTTATTTGTGGGGTCAGGTCATTTGATATGGCTTGATTTAAAAATGTTTTCTAAGGCGGTTTTCGAGTCCGCTGGGCGGTTTTGTTTTTAGGTGGCAGTTGGCAGGCTCCTTACAAAGTTAATTGGAGATTGCCGCGGTCGCTGCGCTCCCTCGCAATGACACGAGCGGAGTTTTTCCCTCTCCCCCGACCCCTCCCCCAAAAGGGGGAGGGGTGGGAAGGAGAAAAGAAGGCTATTCGCCGTCAGCGACGTTGGATTTGTACAGTGGGCGGTAGTCGGCGACAAAGACAGACACGAAGTGTCGGGCTTTGATGCGGATTTCGTCATTGGTGAACAATGCTCCGGAAAGCTGGTTGTCGGCGATGAAGATTTCGGGCATGAGTCCGAAGCGCTCGGCAAGGATGATGGCAGGGGCGATGCGTGGATCGGCGACGGCGGCCCAATCGGTAACGTCGGTCCAGTCGGGAACGGTGATGACGTCGCCATATTGGCCCTGCTGCAAGTTCTCGGAGTAGATATTGGCGGTGCGCTCGAGGGATGGGTAGAGGATTTGCATACCCGTGAGACGCAGGACACGAGGAACCAACAGGTATTTGGCGTCCACTGCCAGTTTGGGGGCGGTGCCGCCAGATTTGATGACCATGGTCTGGTTGTAAATGGCGGCGCTGGCGGTTTCCCAGGCGGCGGCTGCCAGGGCGGTAGTGCCGAGGTTGGAATGGTCGGCATGGAATACCGCTTTGGTGTCGGCCATTGTTGGACCAACGCCAGAACTGGCGGTAAAGATGGCGGCCACCAGGTTGGAGATGCGGCGCAAGCCGGAACTGGCCAGTTTTTGGGGGTACTGGCGGAGCTTGTGGGTTTCGTCGCGCTCGAACATTTCGATGGTAAGCCCGATATAACCACCGTATTTGGTCCAGTCGGCGGTTTCGGCGCTGTCGTCCAAACCTAACTCGGTGTAGGCTCCACCTTCGGAGATTGAAGGGAGCAAGGTGACTTCGCCGACCAGGACACCGGTGAGGGATTGGAGGCTGTTGAAGTGCTCAACCGAAACAATGGGCTCCCACCAGCGATAACCGGCGCGGCCAAGCTCCTGCCATTTCTGGACAATGAGTTTGTTGAGGGCGTTTTTGAGGACGCCTGCCAGGTCGGTGGTAACGGCGAACTGGACCCGGGTTGGATCATAGCCCCCCGAAAAATTGTAGTCCCCGGTCATCATCAGGTAAAGTTCACGGATGCCGGAGAGTTTGGCAGGCTTGACACTCTGCAGACCTTCGGGGCGTTCGGCGCCTAACAGGTCATGGATGGCAGCGGAGGCCTGGTCTTCACTGGAGAACATGCCGGAAATTTGGGGACCGTGAACGGTGGAATGCGCGGTAAGGTCAGATAGCATCTGGCGGCTATCCGCAATGGCATTTTGCAGCTTGAGGGGGGTGAAAATTTGCCCGGCGAATTGTTTGCGGATCCGTTCCGCGATCGGGGTTGGGAGTTTGGAAGAAGCCAAAGCGCTCTCCAAAAGGTAGCCGCACATCGAAAGCCGGGCCTGCCGGACTTCGTCGGCTTCCTGTTCCATGGCTCGCTGCCGGGCGGTTGCGTTCAGCAGTTCACGGACGGCGGCCTGGTCCGCGGAAATTTGCTGCTGGAGCGCGGCGGGTTCTTCTGCGGGTGTTGGGGGTTGCATATTTTCGGGCATGATTACTCCTTGGGGATAGGTTGAATTCAACGCGCGGAGGAAAGCGCCCCCGCGGGCGGGGTCTATCACTAAATCGATGGAAAGGATTTTGATGATATTGGCAACATCCTTGCCGTTGGAAGTGAATACCACATCGGCGGAAAAGCCGACCCTGGGGTTGGCGGGGTTTTCTTCTTCAAGCACCTGTTTGCCCAGCTCGGCCAGCAGCGGCCCGGATGGGCCAACCGGCTTAAGCTGGAGTTTGATCCCCTGGTGTTCCTCATCCCATTCGGGAGAATGGCAGAACCCGGCCAGGTCGCGGACCGAGTGGCCGAGCCAGGAATGGTCGACAAAACATTCCGCTTTGTCCCACAGGGATAACGAGGCTTTGAGGACCTGGGATGAAAACTCCCAGCCGTTGCCGGTCCCGGCGGTGATGGCCAGGATCTCGAAAGACCCGGATTGATTGACCGTGCCGGAGCCTGCCAGGGTTTCGCGGTGCCGGCTGGCATGTGTAGAATGAACGGGCATTGAACCTCCTGAAACAAAAGAAAACAATTGCATCGAATTTAAATAGAAATTTTGTTCTGTGTCCAGTATGCCACACCCGCCCCCCTCCCGCAACCTGTCAAAAGGCGCGGGTCGATATGTCATTAATGACAGGTAAAAGCCAGACACCGCGTTTTTTGAAAAACGCGGTGTCTTGATCGCCCCACCCCGTAGAGACGCCCCGGCGGGGCGTCTCTACACCCTGCGCCAACATAGACGATTGAACGCTCCCACCGGCTTGCGTTTGGGAATAAGCAGCAAAAGTAGGGTGGGTGCAGGGGTGGGGAACAAGACAACATCAATAATCCATCAATCACCCCGAAACCCACCAGCAGGCAATGCCCTCTGGAAACGTACCAAAAATAAACAAAGGAAATCCCTTCGCATGCCCAATTACCGCCGCGCCTGTTCACCGGGCGGAACATACTTCTTCACCGTGGTAACCCACCAGTTGGTGGGTTACGGGGCGAGTATAACCCTGAACAACCCGGCGTTGTGTCCGCCCCTTCACCCACCCTACTGCTCCACCTGCCCCTGCCCAGAAACCGGGTTTTTCTGGAAAAACCCGGTTTCTTAACGCCCCCGGTAGAGATGCCCCGGCCGGGGCGTCTTGCATTTGGGCACGCGTGGGCATATAATTTGATTACTTATTTGTGGGGTTATTTAGTGGTGGATGGTGAGCTGTGGGCTTGCCATGTTTGTGTTTACAGACAACCTATTTAAGAATAATTACTGTATATCTAATGGCTTGCCACCTGAGAAATCCATAAAAAGAGTTAAAGATGGAAGCAACTACTGAAGTAAGTCACATAGCATATTCGGACGAGTCATACTATACAAGTGACCGTTATCGAAGTGTATCTGTAGTTACTTTTGAAAATTCGAATAAGGAAAGATTTTCAAGAATTTTCCGTCAATTATTGGACGATTCTCAGATTTCTGAATTCAAGTGGAATAAACTCAGACAAGCAAGGGAACGTTTTGCTGCTATAAAATTAATTGACAAAGTAATTTTGCTTGCTCAAAGCAAATTGATGAGAGTTGACGTTCTCATTTGGGACACACAAGACAGCCGCCATCAAATAGAAGGACGAGATGATATCGCCAACCTGCAAAGAATGTACTACCATCTGTTCAAAAACATTTTGAAAAGCAGGTGGCCAGCAGAAAGCACTTGGCTTCTCTTTCCAGATGAAAATTCTGCCCTTGATTGGCAATCTGTTCAAGATTACTTAGATACTGCTGGGTTATCTATTCAGTCTTCAGGAAATCTATTCGACGACAAACCCTTTAGAATTAGACTCTCAAGGGATTTTCATATTGTTGGCATTAAAGAAATTTCTTCAGAGGAAGAATCAATTTGCCAAGTTGCTGATCTTTTTGCTGGCATTGGAGCTTACTCACATTCGGCTTTTATAAAATACATAGAATGGTCAGAATGTGAAACAGGGCAAATACGATTGATTATCGAAACATCGTCAAAAAAGCAAAAATTTACCAACAGCGAAAAAGAGCGCTTTAGAACAATTAAGCATCTAAATAAAAGTTGCAAAAAAAACAAGTTGCGTGTAAGTTTGAAAAGTGGAAAGGGTTTAAAAACATTTGATCCTCATTTCCCAATCAACTTTTGGGTTTACGAGCCTCAAAATTCAAAAGACAAGGCTCCCACAAAAAACAATGACTAACAAAGCATGCAACGAGCAATGGGCGGTAGCCAGGTTTGTTAGTGACAGTGGACGTAGCTTGGGTTTGATTTTGCAAGCGATCAATAGTGTTGCTAACCGCTTGCGATTGGAAACTTAGATTAATATACAGTAAATGTTTATTTGCTGGGCAATTTATTGGTGATTGGTGAGCAGCGAACTTACCATTTTTGTTATTCTCTCATTTGTTAAAAAAACAGCAAACTATCCAATAATCAGGTCGTTTAAGAATTAGTTCAAATATAGTGAGGGAGAATATGCCTGAAGACTATGAATTTTCCGAAAACAAACGCCCGGACAAAACCTATATTACAAAAGCGTTTACGCGCTCTTTTTCAGATGATGACCGAAAGCTGCGATTTATATCTAAGGTTTTCGACGAGCCAGAATTACATGAGTTTGTGTCTGTAAAAGGAGAAGTTATCCTTAGAGTAACCCCAGCAGAGAGGCAGGAGGTTAAAGCGATTTTTTATGAAGATAGTCGCAATATTGAATCTCTAACAATACAAAGATTCTCGCGCCGAACAAACAAACCATACAAAAAAACACATTTTACATTTAGTAGAGACGCTCTTGATAAAATTTACAAACTTCTTCGTGTGATCAAATATCTGCATCTTGAGCAACAAGAAAAAGCACGTTTTGACGATGATTTATTGGATGATTTATTAATTAGTAACGATGAAAAGAAAAAATTTTTTCTTGGAAATATAGATATTGTGAGAGATATAGCTGAAAACAATATTACAAAGTCAGATGTTATTGCATTGGCCTATCGAAAAAGTCAATTGGAGATTTTCAGAAAGCTTCTCTCTGAAAAAAACTTTTTCCAACAAATTCAAAGCAAATGGAAAAAACCTAGAAAAGAAGCCGTCTGGCAACAATTCTTTGAAAATAATCCATGGATATTTGGGTATGGCCTAAACTATATCTACATATCTACATTGGATGATAAAAAACTTGAACAAGTGGTAGCCGGTTATTCTGTAGTCCAAGGTGGTAAACGAGTAGATGCGCTAATGAAAACAAGAGGTCTGATTAGTTCGCTTTGTTTTGTAGAAATAAAAACACATGAAACGATTCTATTACATGGTGCCTCTTATCGCTCTGAATGTTGGCGAATTTCTGATGAATTAGGTGGAAGTGTTTCGCAAATTCAAAAAACCGTTCAAAGAGCGGTTAAAGACATTCAGACAAAAATTGAAATCAATACTCATTCTGGTGAACCTACAGGAGAAACTGTTTTTCTATATCAACCAAAGTCATTTGTAGTAATTGGTAGTTTAGAAGAATTTAAAACCGCTGATGGAATCAACGAACAGAAGTTTAGTTCTTTTGAACTTTTCCGAAGGAGTATATCTTGTCCAGAAATTATTACTTTCGATGAATTGTTTGAGAGGGCAAAATATATAGTTCGATATTCAGAAAGAGAGGAAAGCCCTTACCCAAGAAATAATGACGACACTGAAGACGAAATACCGTTTTGATACTACTAAACCAAGTAAAAGTAGGGTGGGTGCAGGGGTGGGGAATAAGGCAATTCCAATAATCCACTAACACCCCGGAACCCACCAACAGGTAATACCCTCTGGAAACGCACCAAAAATAAATAAAGGAAAATCATCCCACATGCCCAATTACCGCCGCGCCTGGTCACCGGGCGGGACATACTTCTTCACCGTGGTAACCCACCAGTTGGTGGGTTACGGGGCGAAGCATAACCCCGAACAACCCGTCGTGCTGTCCGCCCCTTCATCCACCCTACTGCTCCACCCACTCGGTTTCTTAATCGCCCTGCTCCGTAGAGACGCCCTGGCGGGGCGTCTCTACACCCTGCGCCAACATAGACGACTGAACACTCCCACCGGCTTGCGTTTGGGAATAAGCAGCACACCCGGGAAGAAAACCAGCCCCCACAAAACCATCGCAGCCCCTGCCCAGATACCGGGATTTTTTTGGAAAAACCCGGTATCTTAACACCCCCGGCCCGCCGGAAAACCCTCCCCAAAACGGGCGGGGTCAGCCGGCCGGCTGGTCCTTTTTGGGGTTTTTACTCATTTTCCGGCTGACAACCTGATAACCGAGGCTTTCATAAAAAGCGATGGCGGTCTGGTTAAACTCATAAACGTTCAACTCGATGGCGGCCGCGCCTTTGGCGGCGGCCCAGGCCTGCATTTCCTCCATCAGGGCTCTGCCTATACCCTGATTCTGGAACTCTGATTTGACGACGATGCTTTCCACAACCACGTAACGCCGCGGGACAAGGATCGGAAAGTTAGGGGTCTCTCTGACTATCGCCTGGACAGCTCCAACCAGTTCCCCGCCTGCTTCTGCCACGAACAGGGCAATGTCCTCGTCGGCGATCAACCCCGCATAGAAATCCCGTTCCCGTGACGGGCCGTCCGGCTTCCGGAAGAGGTGCGGGAGATGGTCGCGATGCAAAGCGTCGATTTCCTCAAACAGTCCGCACAGGGCGTGGTAATCTTCAACCGTTGCTTTACGAACGTTTATTCCCATGGTGATCTGTCTCGTCTGCAAATGGGTGGATAACGATTTGTTTTACCTGTTGACGGAGTTTAATTCATTTTGAGAGCAGAATTCCTTCAGTCAGGTGCATCCCGTGTTGGGCGCATTTTTACCAGAATTTCCACCAAGGTTTTTTGTGTATAACAGCTTGCTTGAATTCTATATTTTGTTTGACCTTGTGCAAGTTTTTTAGTTTTTCGGATAACTCAGGCGCAATAAAATATTCTCTTTCCTCGGTTATTTTTATTTCGCCTGTTTCTAATGCCTGCAACAATATTTGAACTTCTTCTTTCAATGGCACTAAATAATCATCCAACATTTTTCTGCGAATGGAAAGCTCATTTTCATCACAAATATTTTGCGCTGCAAGTCTCGGTATTTCATCGATCACCAGTACATATTGAATTCCAATGTTGCTAAGAAATTGATAGTCTTTGTGACGATACAAAATATACAGATTTTCAAGGATATCAACAGGGTCTTGAGTTCCGTCCAGCAAGTTTTTGAGCAGCCATTTTATCTGCCAATTATGGAACTGGGCAGGAGTAACATGTTTGTAAATTAATTTTGAAAATTCGTAATTCGCTGCCGTTTGTCGAAAATTGAATGAAATAAGTTCAAGGTAAGCAGATGCACCAAAATAATTCTCAATCTCCGAAGTTGAATAAAGCCATTGTTCAAATTCCTTCAATGGCAATTCACCAGCTAAAAATCGAAAAAAGAAGTTCTCAATTTCATCAATGCTAAATGCCATAATATGGATAGTATATTTCCCTGCTTCCCCAAAAGCAAGCTATCGCGACTACGTCCCGCGGGGCTGGGGTATTCCCTGTTCAGAGGCTAGAGTTTTTCCTCGTCCGAGTAGAACCACAGGATGTACCGGCAGTTCTCACAGATGTAACAGTCACCCCGGGGATTGATCCAGTCCAGATCGAATAAGGTCATGACGCGGGTATTAAGCTGCGCTTCGCGGTGCCAAAATTTCTCTCCGCCGCATACCGGGCATTTCAATAAATAGCCCGCGCGTTCTACCTGAGAGGCTTTCTTTTCCATAATTTGATTCCATTTTAAGATAGATTCAGGATTTTCATATAACGGCTGACGTTAGCCGGTTGTGGGTGGGTTGTTGAGCTTATTTTCGAGAGCAGAAAATTACTTGTAAATCCGCAAAGTCCCACACGCTGGCGCACGGTTTGCAACCGGCTCTTCCATTTGTGCTATCGCATCTCTTTTCCTGTCAGATGATGTCCAGACATCGACTGCAAAAACTGCATACCAGCCAATATTTGATTTATCCTTTGTTCTGATAATGACCCAATGTATTCACCCAACTGCGTTTTATTTACCGTAGCTACTTGCGAAACCACTACGATACTTTGCCTGGGTAAATTGGCTTCACCAGTTTCAAGCAGGACATTACCTGGCGCTTTTGCCCGCTTCATGTTTGTTGTTAACGCACAAACAACCACAGTATTGATGCGACTGCGGTTAAGGATATTGTCCTGAATGACTACGTGAGGGTGGATATAGCCTGGTTCAGGCTCATCTGGTTTTTCTATTGGAACCCAGTATATATCCCCTTGGTTGATCACCATTTGGCCTCCACCAAGTTATGATTTCTTCTATATCCCGGCAAGTGATCTTGTCCGTTTGGAGCGGTTGAATTTGTTAATTTTATCAAACAAAGTTTGAAAATAGGGTCTCTGGATGAAATTCTAAAAATACCTTTTTTTGAGGTATATTATCGGACTGCCAGCCAACTATTGAATAACCTGAAATGATTCTGTATCACAAACCCGTGAGGAATATAAAACAGATCCTCCAAAAATTAAGAAAAAAATGGCAAGCTCGCCGCTTACCATTTACTGATAAAACCACCATTATTCGAACATATTGCACAGCGAATGGGGGTTGAGTTCAAGATGCCGAGGCAGGTGAGTGAGACTCCCCAGCGGGGCGTCGATTTCCTCAAACAGTCCGCACAGGGTGCGGTAATCGTCCATAGTTGCTTTACGCACGCTGATTCCCATGGCCTGTCTCTTTCATCTTCATAAATTATGTCCTCCGCAAATGGCAGGCGCGCCGCTCACCGCATATCAATCAAGCCGCCACGAACAATTCCATTATATTGCGCCGGGTGTCCCGGTTCAAGGCGCAGCGGTTTAACGGCATGCCGGAATGGGATGTTGGTTTTCTGTAAAAATTCCGTATAATTAACTATCGTCCATTTACCAGGAAAGCGCCCTCATTGATGAAGAAGATCACGGTTTTCGCGGCAGGTTCACGAGGAGATATCCAGCCCTGTGTTGTCCTCAGCAGAGGGCTGCGGCAGGCCGGCTATCGGGTCAGCATGGCCGCCCCCGAAGACTTTGCCGGGTTCATCCGGCAGCACGGGATTGACTTCCGCCCTCTGCACGGGGACGTCCAGCAGATCATGGCCAGCGACACCGGGCGGGAGTTCATGGAGACCGGCGGCGCCAACCCCATCAAGTCGATCCTTGCCGTCCGCAAAATGATCGGCCCGGTGATCCTGGAGATGGCCGAAGACGCCTGCGCGGCCTGCCGCGATGCCGACGCGATGGTTTGCCTGGGCGTGTTCAGCGCCTTCGGCAATACCATCGCCGAAGCGCTGGGGATCCCGATCCTCAATATCGAGCCGACCCCGCTGCTTCCTTCCAGAGCTTTCGCGGCCCCCTCCTGGCCGATCCAGCGAAACCTGGGAGGCGCGCACAATTACCTGTCCGGGGTGGCGATGCTGCGGGTGCTGTGGCTGTGGTACAGCCCCTTCGTCAACGCCTTCCGGAAGCGCCTGGGATTGTCAAAATACAGCGCCGCCGATTTCCACCGCGGGCTGAGGTCAACACCCATGATCAGCGCGTACAGCCCCAGCGTCATTCCCCACCCGCCAGACTGGCCGCGAAGCGTGCACATCACCGGCTACCTGTTCCCGGACACCATGGCTGGCTGGCAGCCCTCTCCCGAGTTGAAGGCCTTTTTGGACGCGGGCGACCCGCCGGTTTACTTCGGGTTTGGCAGCATGGCCGGCCGCGACCCCGAAAAGCTGGCCGGGCTTGTCCTGGAGGCGCTCGCCCAAAGCGGCCAGCGCGGGCTGCTGCTGACCGGATGGGGCGGGCTGCGGACCCGGTCGGTCCCCGAGAATGTCTTCCTGCTGGATGCGGCCCCCCACAGCTGGCTGTTCCCTCGTGTGGCGGCTGTGGTCCATCACGGCGGCGCGGGCACCACCGCCGAAGGGCTGCGCGCCGGCGTGCCGGCGGTCATCGTTCCCTTTGTGCTTGACCAGCCCTTTTGGGGAGCGCGGATCAAAGCGCTGGGGCTGGGGCCGGACCCTATCCCGCGAAAAGCCCTGACCGCCGGGCGTCTTGCCAGCGCCATCCATATCGCGGTGTCCGACCCGGATATCCGCCAGCGCGCCCGTTCCACCGGGGCGGCCATTCGGGCCGAGGACGGCCTTGGCAGCGCGGTAAAGATCATCCGGCGCTATTTCGGTGAAAGTGAGCCATCCTGATGAAACAAAACCACGAAACACATACCGTTCTGCCCTACCCCCGGACCCGGCTTCTGATGGCCGACGGCGGGCGGATGGGTCTCCGCAAACATACTGTGCACGGGCTGGTGGAGTTTGATATCACCCGCGCCCACCAGTCCATCCGCCAGTACATCGCTCAAACGGGACAATCCCTGTCGTTTTCAGCTTTCTTCCTGGCCTGCCTGGGAAAAGCCATCGACCAGGATAAGAACATGCACGCCTACCGCAGCTGGCGCAACCAGTTGATCCTCTTTGATGAAGTCGATATCAACATGCTGTTCGAGGTTGAAGTGGACGGCGAGAAGACCCTCCGGCCGCACATCCTCAGAGGGGTGAATAAGAAGACCTCCCGGGAGATTCAAGAGGAAATCGAGGCTTTCCAGGGCCAGCACCAGACCAGCCGCGAAGCAAAGTTCATCGACTGGTTTGTATGGCTGCCCGGGTTCATCCGGCGGCTGTTCCTCTGGTTCCTGTTCAAGAACCCACGCATGCTCAAGGAGTATTACGGCACCGTGCTGGTGACTTCGGTCGGCATGTTTGGCTCAGGGAGCGGGTGGGGCATCCCGGTACCCAACCATTCCCTCCAGCTCACCCTGGGCGGCGTGTGCGAGAAACCGGGTGTGGTGGGGAGCCGCGTCGAGCCCCGCCGGTACCTGAGCGTTACCATCAGTTTTGACCACGATATCATCGACGGCGCTCCGGTGGCCCGCTTCATCCAGCGCTTAAAGCGGCTGGTTGAGAAAGGCTATGTGCCGGACGACCAGGAAACCCCTCCACCCGCGCCGCGGCGGATCGCGTAGCGCCCATCCCAACCATGACAGATCATCTGATCCACCCCCGCCTCACAGCCCGGATTGTCTTGCTGAACGACCGGCAACAGATCCTTTTGTTTCAGGTGCAGGACAGCCGGTCAGTGCACGAAGTCTACCCCACCATGACCGACTATTGGATCACGCCGGGCGGCGGCGTTGAGCCCAACGAAACCCTGCAGCAGGCCGCCCTGCGCGAATTATGGGAAGAAACCGGCATCCGGGTGGATCAGATCGGCCCCTGCGTGTGGTACTTTGAGCGGGTGCTGCATCTGCCGCACAAGAGCTTCCGGCTCCAGGAACATTTCTTCGTTGTCAGGATATCCAGTGCCGCCGTCAGCACAGCCAACATGCTGGATTATGAACGCCGGATGCTTGTGAAGAACCATTGGTGGCCGCTTGAAGAACTATCCCAAACTACCGAGAGCTTCCTCCCGCCCCAACTACCCGCTTTGCTGCCGCCCCTGCTGGCGGGCGACCTCCCCTCGGAACCTGTCCGGTTATCTGCCCGGTAGGGATCCCGCGGCGTCAACCTGAGATCTGACTGGCCGGGGCGAGGGCAGGCACATCCCCTTCGGCAGCTTGCTTTTGAGAACGCGGTGAAATATACTGTAATTACTTATTTGTGGGGTTATTTATTGGTGAATGGTTGGTGGAGCGTTTGCTTTTTTTGATTTGCAGGGATAATCTGTTTTACACCCTTCACGGGCGTTTTATGCGAAATAATTGAAGTATCTCCATATAGTTGAGCAGCCAATCGTTCAGAAGAAAGGATTATTCATGAATATCCCAATCAACTCACTTACGGGCTATATCGGATTGGCGCTACTTTTATCCGGTGTTTTCATGGTCCTGGCAGGCTTCGATGTTATAAGCATCCAACAGGTGACGGTGAGAAAGGGGAAGAAAACCTGGATACTGGGGATCGTCTTTGCATTCCTGGGGATTTGGTTACTCCTTCCCGAACTTGGATCAACAGCGCCTGTTCTCAGATCACCCGAACCTTCTGAATCCTTACCGGTGCCTGCCGCTGTTTCGAAACCAGCGGATTCCGGCCAGGTCATATCCGGAAGTCCTGTCGTCTTTAATATTCCAAATGAAGCTCTGTGGGATCAGTCTGTTGATGGCAGTTATACCGTCATTGGGGACGAAGACACCATTGCCTGGTCTGACGTGGTCATTGAAGGAGATCTCGAGCTTTCATTTGATATACAGTTTCAAGGGCCAAATGGAGAGGGAAATATTATCATTTACGGAAATGGCAGCGGCTTATCAGATCAACAGCTGTTCTTCGGGTTCGGTCCGGTAGTTTCGAAGATTATGGGAGGTACCCCATATGGTAGCCGCTATCTCGAGGATGTGTTGATGACAGATGTAGACACCAACAAAAAGCACCCGGTCATGATCAGGATTGTAGGTCGCAAAGCAAGTCTAATTTTCGATGATACTGAGATTCTCTCTGCTTTTATACCAGAAGACATCAACACCAGCGGAAGAATCGGTCTATATAAGTATCACGGAGAAACAGGGATGGGTGACAATGGAGCAACATATTCGAACTTTCGCTTGACAGCTTCAAGCGTTGTGGAGCCGTAAGTGCTCCTTGCATAAAACGGCAACCCAAGACGGCGCGCACGCGGACGGCTGGATTCGCACCGCAAAATTGGCTTTTTTGTGGCTTTGGGTTTTGTCCGTTTCGTGAACGAATCTCGTCCCTCCAGCCGCCGGTAACGCAGGCCGTTAGACCCTGCTTGCAAAATTAGCGTAAAGTGAAGAAAAACCAGTTACCGCCTGAACTGATATTGATATTCGCTTGCTTAGTAGATTTGAGTCCACTTCAACAAGCTTTTCCAAGAGGCGCATCCTGCCGCGATGTGCCTCTCAGGTTTTAAATGCCGGTGATGGGGGGGCTTCGGTTCTCCGGTGTCGATATCCACTATATCGGAGCATGACCCTTCGGAGGTCAGCCTGGCTTTTTTTGCGTTCGGGAGTTTCTGTCTTTGAGGCGGCGGCGAGATCCGAGTGTTAAAGTGCATGGCCGGCAGGCTGCGGTTAAGGAAGCAGCCTGATGTCAACATCCCGTTGCCGCGCGCGAGGATTTCCCCATTTTCCATTCCGCTTTCATGGCGTCTCAGAGATCTTTCGGCCCCTCAAACCAGGGTGACATGCAAACGCCCCGCAGGGGTACCTGGTATTTACCCCCTTTCCCGATCTGATACAATAGTCTCATAAACGAATCATCAGACCCGCTAAAAGGACCCATCCATGAAAGAGATCCACAACCACAATCTTGGGATCATGTTCCGCCGTGAATTTCCCCCGGAAGCCTTACCTGAATTCGCCCGCCAGACCGAACATGCCGGGTTTGACGAGCTGTGGGTGGTGGAAGATTGTTTCTACGGCAGCGGGATCGCTTCCGCCGCCACCGCGCTGGCCTGCACCGAAACTCTCACCATCGGGTTGGGGATCATGCCCGCCGTGGCCCGCAACCCGGTCTTTACCGCGATGGAGATTGCCACTCTGGCCCGGATTTATCCGGGGCGCTTCCTGCCGGGGATCGGGCACGGCATGGAGAAATGGATGCGCCAGATTGGCGCGTTCCCGACTTCGCAGCTTGCCGCCCTGGAAGAAACCACCCTTGCCGTGCGCCGGCTGCTGGCGGGAGAGCGCTTTTCTTATGACGGGGATCAAATTCACCTCGACCAGGTCGAACTGGTGCATCCCCCGGAGGTCGTTCCTCCGGTCTCGCTGGGGGTCCGGGGGCCTAAATCTCTGGCCCTCTCCGGGCGGGCGGCGAATGGCACCATCCTGGCCGAATACGCCTCCCCGGCCTATGTTGCCTGGGCCCGGGAGCAGATCCTGAGCGGGCAGCACGAAGCCAGCCACCCCGGCGGGCACCGCCTGACCGTGTTTGTCCTGGCCTGTGCCGCCGGCACAACCGCCGAGGCCCGCCAAGTGCTCCGCCCGCAGATCGCGGCGGCGGTCGCTTCCGGAAAGATCGATTCCCAGCTGGCCCCGATGGGCATTTTGCCCCAGGTGCATGAGCTGCTCGCGAGCGCGGGGCGCGAGGGTTTTGAAGCCGCCATGCCTGAGGAGTGGATCGGCCAGCTTGCGCTGGCCGGCACCCCACAAGACTGGCATACAGCCCTGGAGCGGCTCTTCGAGGCTGGTGCCAGCACCGTGGTGCTGGTGCCAACTTCCGGTAAAGGCCCTGAGGAATTGGAAGTGTTTGCCCACCACCTGTGGCGGTAGGAGCTAACCCTGGTAGGATGGGAAATGACCGTCAAAGTTAATGAGCTTCTGGCGGCCTGCGGGCTGTACTGCGGGGCCTGCTACCATTACCAGGCGTCCTTTTATGACAGCGGCCGCCTGTCGGCGGAAGCCGCCCGCCGGGGGCGCAATGTGGAAGGCTTCACCTGCCGGGGCTGCCGCTCCGGCGCGCTTTACATCCACGATGGATGCGCGCGGTGCGCCATCAGAGCCTGTGCGGACGAGAAAGGGATCCAGCACTGCGGGTTATGCGCCGAATTTCCCTGCGGCCGCCTGCGGGCTTTCCAGCATGACGGCCGGATCCACCACCTGGAGATATTAACCCAGCTTGAGAGGCTGCGCGAAGCCGGCCCGGAGCGCTGGCTGGCCGGGCAGGCCCGGCGCTGGCAGTGCGCCTGCGGGGAAAGCTACACCTGGTACGAAGAGATCTGCCACCACTGCGGCGCGCCGCTCGACTCATACGGCGCTGACCCAACCATAAACCCCCATCCCTGATCATTTCCTTTTCACGGCTCTTAACATTAATTTTTTTTAAGTGGTTTTCGTGTATAATGAAGTTAACAACTATTAATTTTGCTCTCATCGTTGAAATTCCTGACCTGTTTCTATTAAAAAGGAGATTTATTATGAAACTAAACGCTCCAAAAAACACAACCTGGTGGATTGCCGTAATCGCTGGCGTGCTTGGCATCCTGGGTAATTTTGTTTCCATTCCCTTCGTCAGCCAGTACGCTTTCTGGCTGGTAGCCGCAGGCTTCGTGCTGCTGGTTCTGGCCACTTACCTCAAAGACCTGTAAACCAGATCCTCTCTGGCTCGCGCCGGGGAATTGAGGCTCGCATTCATCCGGCTCTCTTCATTAATACATATTCGGCGCCCCACCAGCTAGTCTGTGTGGGGCGCCCCACTTTCCTGGCTCCGGCGCTTTGATAATTTCAGGAAACCTTTCACCGGGAACGGCATCATGCACAAAAAAACTTTGCGGCTCCAGCGGCTTTGCGTGAGAAAAAACAATATCTCTTTTAAATCGTCAGGAGCTGCCGGATGTCTTGCCCTGCGGCATACCGCTCCCCCTTTCGTGCGATGCCAAAACAAACCCTGGCTTTTCCCTGAAATCACCGGGGTGATTCACATTTCCCTGCGTTTGCAGTATAGTAATATGGCACGATGACAGCATGTCAGCTATCAAAACAATCCCTTGCCAGCGCAGAACTGGCTTTTTGATTATGGAGGCAATATGAAAATCGGGATCATGGTTTATTCTCGCACCGGTCACACCCTGTCCGTTGCCCGTGAACTGGAGAAAAAACTCTCCGCGGACGGGCACCAGACGGCATTGGAACAAATCGAGACCGCTGGCCCGGTCAGCCCGGGTGCCGCCAGCGTCACCCTGAGAACTAAACCCGCAGTGGACGCCTACCAGCAATTGGTGATCGCCTGCCCGGTGCAGGGCGGGCTTCCGGCAGCGCCGATGCTGGCCTATCTGGAACAGCTCGCGTCACTGGAAGGCAAACAGGTCGCCCTGCTGGTCACCGGTTTCTTCCCGGAGAAATGGGGACGCAGCCAGACCCTGGCCCGCCTGAAAGAGCTCTGTGAATCGAAAGGCGCAGCCGTGCGCGGCTCAGCAAGCGTGGGCTGGTTCAGCCTGGCGCGCCGGAGCCAGATCGCCAGCGCCGTAAACAGCCTGAGCGCCTTGTTCGGGTAACCCGGCAGGCAGACGCGTCTCTCACCGGCGCGAACCCGTAACGGCAGGTCCGCGGGCAAGCGCCCGTGCTCCAATAACTTTTTCATAGCCACCTCCCGGCTATCTTCCATCATTTCCCCTCCCACAAGAGTCGATCTGGCGGGATTTTCGCGTACCCCCCTGCTTTAGCATACCGGAACCATTCCGCTCAATGTATGCACACCAGCTTGTATTTGGGCTCTCCGCGCAATATACTGTGCATAGTTAGTGGCTGATTTATAAACAGATGGTAAGCGACGAGCTTGCCATTTTTTTGTTTATGGGTTCGCGGCAAATATTTTTGACTCCCTGTGTGGGATCATTTCAAAGCAATTTCAGCGGGTCCTCCAATCGTCAGCCAGAACGTTAACATTGTGAGGAAAACATGGATGATAAATCAGAAACGATCATCATTGGTGGCGGACAGGCCGGTCTGGCAACCAGTTACCACCTGAAACAACGTGGTCGCGAGCATATTATTCTTGAACAGGCTGCTCAAGCGGGGAACGCATGGCGCAATGATCGATGGGACTCCTTTACCCTACTGACCCCCAACTGGGCCTTCCGGTTGCCCGGCGCAGAGTATCAGGGCGATCAGCCGCATGGGTACATGCCGCGGGATGAGATCGTATCCCGCTTCGAGCAATATGTCGAACGCTATCATTTTCCAATCCGGTATCAGGCGCGTGTCACTTCCATTAAAAAGGAAGTAAATGGGCAGGGTTATCGGGTTGCAACCGGCGATACTCTGCTGCGAGCTAAAAATGTGGTGATCGCCACAGGGCTTTACCAGCAGCCAAAAATACCCTCCTTCAGCGCGCATCTTTCCACAACCATCACCCAGATCCATTCAGGCCAATACCGCACTCCCGGGTCGCTCCCGGATGGCGCGGTCCTGGTGGTTGGCAGTGCCCAATCTGGTTGTCAGATTGCCGAAGAGCTTTACCAGAGTGGACGAAAAGTCTATTTGTGCGTGGGCAGTTCCGGGCGCGTCCCTCGCCGCTACCGGGGTAAAGACGTTTACGACTGGCTTTACCTCAGCGGTTTCCTGGATCGGAAAGTGGACGAGCTCCCTTCGCCAAAGGCCAAATTTGCGGGCAGCTTGCATGTCTCTGGGCGCGATGGTGGACGGACACTCAACCTGCACCAATTTGCAAAAGATGGCGTCGTGCTGTTGGGCCATCTGGAAAACGCCTTGGAGAATCGAATCTGGCTGGCTCCTGATCTTAATGAGAACCTGGCTAAAACCGACAAGACTGAAGCAGAGATCGTTAAACTCATCGATGGATACATCGCGCAGGCCGGATTAGACGCGCCAGCTGAAAAGCTGCCAGAACTGCGGGCTGGCCTGGCGGTACAGGAGATCGCTGAATTAGACCTGCGTTCAGCCGGCATCACAACTATCATCTGGGCGATAGGGTATCGCTTTGATTTCAGCCTGGTCAACCTGCCGGTCGTGGATCGTGATGGGTATCCGCTTCAGAAACGCGGCATCACAGATTACCCCGGGCTGTTCTTTGTGGGCATACCCTGGCTCTACAAACTGAAGTCAAGCCTGCTGGTTGGTGTTGGAGAAGACGCCGAGTATATCGCGTCGGTGATCGCCGCCAGCGCGTCCTGATTCGCGAACCGGAACAGGTTTGTGCGGGGCGTCTCGCGCCTTCCTCTCCCCAATTCGCGCCGCCCTGCGGTAGTCTTTCCCGTCAGTGCGGGTCAAAGTGCCCTCAAAGCTGCGTTCACCCGCCAAATCCATCCCAAAACAGATACGCTTTTTCAGTTTTCATGCCATAATATCCATTGGCGTTGCCCCACACCCGCCCCAACCGACAACTAACTGCCATCTTCAATCCCCAACAGGATTCAAGCGCTGTCTTGCCGAATGAATGTGACAAAAAATTAAACCAACAGGAGAAACATCCACTATGCCAGCATTACCTGTAAAAGTGAGCGAGGCCTGGGAAAACCGGGAAGGTACCATCATCTTTACCACCGTTGGGCAGGACGGATACCCCAACACCATCTACGCTTTGTGCGTCGCAAAATACACCGAAGAGCTGATCGTGGTCGCCAACAACTACTTCTCAAAGACTCTGGAGAATATTCTCTCCGGCAGCAAAGGGTCGATCCTGTTCATGACCAAAGACGGCACTGCCTACCAGATCAAAGGGAGCATCAGCTATCATCAGGACGGGCCAATCTTTGAGGATATGAAAACCTGGAATCCCAAAGAACGTCCCGGATTGGCCGCGGCCGCTTTGAGGGTAGAAGAAGTTTATCAGGGAGCGGCAAAACTTCTTTAGAGAACCAACCTGTGCCGGCCCTGCAGTCCCGCGGCTGGAACCTCCTTCATCATAATCCGCACAGCACCCGCGCCGCCCGTCCCGCCGGACAGCGGCGCAGTTTCTTTGCGCTCCGGAGCCGGGTTTTGACCCTCGCGGCAGGCCGCGATTGCGGGTCTTCACCGCTTGACTCCCCGCCCGCCGCGGGCTATGATGGAAACAGAAAGACCTGTTTCAGTTCAACCGGAGATTTTCCCATGAACGCGAAACCCAAACGGTTCTCCAGGCCGTTAATCCTGGCGCTCATCCTGGCGGTGGGGGTGACTTGCGCCTCCGGATGGCTGTTGTACACCCTTGCCGCGAAAGCCTACACCATCGCTTCTCTGAACTGGGCCCGCGGCCAGGGCATCTATAACACCCCGCAGGAAGCGGTCATTGCCCGCGCCAACCAGTACTACTGCGGTCTCGAAAAGGTGGAGATCGAACAGGCCGCCACCAACTCCTTCGACGGCTCCAACCCGCACATCTGGTACGTCATTTTCACCGTCCACGCCCAGAACCGGATCCCCTGCGACCCCGATAATCCCGGCCCGGTCCTGCACCGCGGCACCAGCGAAAGCGGCGGCAGCTTTTACCTGCACACCAAAGACGGCTGGGTATGGATGCCCGAAGGGCGCTTCCCGGAGTTTATTGGGCATTGGATGAAAAAGCTCGACCTGGCCGGCCCGGGCGACCCCACCCATGTCCCGCGCGGCCCAGCCAGCCTTAATTTTCGCTTTTTCTTCCTGCCGGGGCTGTAAACCGCGCTTGCAGGTCGCGCCAGAGAGCACAGCCCATAATTCACACCCCACCGGCGATCCCCCGTAAAGACACCCTGGCCGGGGTGTCTCTATACCCGCGCAGCAGCAAAAACCAAGCAAATCTCCCCGGCGGCTTGCGTTGGGGAACGCGGGAAAATATAATTTGATTAACTACGAATGCATTGGCAATGAGAGCCGGCATTCAGATGGCCAGCGGGGAAAACAGCGTTTACACCAAAACCACACCCTGACAATGAAACCAAGGAGAAAAATGAAAAAGACATTCATCATCCCGATATTGCTTATTGCCTTATTTCTCATGCTGGCCTGTTCATTTGGTTATGAGGGGGTTAACTTCACCGATGACCCGGAGCCTTATGACCCGCTCAGAGAATTAATTATGGAGCGAACCTGGGAAGCCAGGAAAGCTGAGGAAGCAGGGTCAACAGAGGCCACCCCGGAACCCGAATACCAACCCGTTGCCCCTTCCGGTTCGGATACGGAGCGGGTTGTTGCCGGCCAGCATGAATACGCCGTTACCGCCACCAATTTTGAATGCGTCTGCCAGGAGACCGCTAATATGACGGTCGATTTCACCTTCACAGGTGATCAGATTGAAATCACCAATGAAGGTGGGGCGCCGACGGTTTATGACAAAATTAGCGACAACAAATACCAAAGGTCATTCATGGGATACTACATTTTAACAAGTGGAGAAGGGGATCAGGCCACCGAGACCAAGGTGGAAGAAGAAAACCGTGTGGTGATCATTCTCACCGGCAGCGGGTATGTCATGGAAAATTATAAAGGCGAAACCGGTTCACCATGCTGTTACTACACTTTTGAAATTCAAAAATAAGCCGTCCAATCGAACTGATCAGTCAGGCAGGGTGGGTGCCGGGGAGAGCGTTAACCCACTTTCCAGCCTTCCCCAACCACCCCAGAACCCGCCAGCAATACCGTCCAGACACCGAGATAGTGTCATATGTCACTATAGTAGTTTTTCAAAAAAACTCGGTGTCTTAAGATGCTGGCAGCCTCCGCTCCTCTAAATCTCTCCAAAAACAGCACCCTCCAGGGTCATCCATCCTGGAGGGTGCGCGGGTTCACTCCACAAACCACTTTGCCTTGATCTCGTCCGGCGTCATCGGCGGGAGCTGGAGGAAGTCGTGCTCGCCGACCCGCAGCGCATCCAGTTTTTTGCCGATCCAGTCCGGCAGGGTACTGTTGGAGATAACGGGGATCTCATATTTCAGCGTGTTACCGCCTTCGCCGGTAAGGGCGTCTTCTTTGAACGCCAACCCGCTCAGGTAATAGTAAGCCGCGTACACCCCCTCATAACCGGTTCCCCCCGGACGGATCTGGGTGAGGCACGCGATGGAAATACCTCCGTCCAGCGCGTTCTTCCAGGCAATCAGCTCACCCTTGCGCGCCATGCATTCGGTGAGCACCACCCGGTCGTTGGTACTATCATGGATCCCCCAGAAAACATCTTTCAACTGCTCACGGTTTGTTTTATGGGGAACGCTTTTTTCACAGGCAAATCTTCCCCCGGGCTGAGTGAGCTGGATGGAATTCTCCCTGAACAGAAAACAGGTGTTTCGATTCTGGATTTTTCTCAAAACTGCCCCGAAATACCTGTTGACAACCCTCCGATAAAATGCTAAACTGGAAAATGTAAACAATATCATGAAAGCATTTACATAAAACGATGAAAAGTTCAGGATCATCCCCCACGATTTATGATGTTGCGGAATTGGCTTCGGTCAGTATCGCCACGGTTTCACGTGTAATTAATTCCCCAAAACTGGTTAAAAAAGAAACTCTTGAAAAAGTCTTAAAAGCCATTGATGAACTGGGCTTCACCCCGGATGCCTTTGCCCGCGAAAGGGCTCGTAAAGACGCAGGGCATATTGGTGTGATCACACCCTTTTTTACAATCCCCTCTATCAACCAACGCTTAAGCGGAATTGCCAATACGCTAATGGACACCTCCTACAACCTGACGATTTTCCCGGTGGATTCACAGAAGCGCCTGGACGATTATTATGCCGAATTACCCCATTCAAGGTTGGTGGATGCGCTGATTATCCTCGCGCTTCCCATTGATGATTTATCGCTGCAGCGGTTTAAGATACGGGAAATCCCCTTACTCTTGTTGGAAAGCCACATTGAAGGTTATTCCAGCATCGAATATGACAATAAATTCGGCGGACATTTGGCAGCTGAACACTTTATCAAAAAAAACCATCAGCGCTGCGCTTTCATCGGCAACAGCCTGGTGCCCGAGTACACCCTGAGTAAGGAGGAGGAGCGGTTTGAGGGATATCGGCAAACCCTGCTCCAGCATCATATCGACTTGCCCGACGATTATGTCAAAATGCCTGTGCTGCACTCACGAGACCAGGACCAGCAAATTATCGATTTGCTGGATGTTGATCCTCCTCCAACGGCAATTTTCACCTCAACGGACGAACTTGCTTTACGAGTCTTGAAAATCGCCAAAGTCAGAGGGATCCAGATACCGGAAGAGCTGGCTGTCATTGGTTTTGACGATATCGAGATTGCAAAATACCTCGACCTCACAACGATCAGCCAATCTCTGGCTGAGAGCGGTAAATTGGCCGCGGAACGTCTTATTGCGCAGATTGCTGACCCCACCCGGCCGGTAGAGAATATCTTTATACAGCACAAGTTAATTGAGCGAAAAACAACTTAGCACAAAATAATATTTAGACCGCTTTATCATGTACCACCTATAAATGACAAGGAGGTGATGTATATCGATTTTGTTGATGTCACAAGAAAGGATAAATAATAAAAAAATTAAGGAGAAAAGATGAATAAGAATAAGTTGTTTATGATGATTTCGCTTCTGATTGTTTTTTCATTCGTGCTCGCAGCTTGCGGTGGAGCGGCTGCGCCAGAAGTAGAGGCTCCGGCAGCCGATGAAGCACCTGCCGCAGAGGAAGCCCCGGCTGTTGAGGAAGAAGCAGAAGCCCCGGTTGTTGAGGAAGTTGAGCCGGTCACCATTGATGTTTGGTTCCATTCCGGTAAAGGCGAAGAACGTGAAGTGCTTGATGAACAGGTAACGACATTCAATGAAATGCAGGACGAGATTTTTGTCAATGCCATCATTTTGCCAGAAGGTTCTTATAACGATCAGGTTAATGCCGCCGCGTTGGCAGGCGATTTGCCCTGCCTGCTGGACTTCGACGGTCCCTTCCTTTACAACTATGCCTGGGCCGGTTACTTAACCCCCCTGGATGAGTACGTTTCCAGCGAACTAAAAAATGATTTCCTGCCGTCCATCATTGATCAGGGTACTTTTGGCGGGAAGCTCTACAGTTTGGGAACCTTCGATTCCGGTCTGTCTCTCTGGGCGAATAAATCTTACCTGGAAGAGGCGGGGATTCGCATTCCAACCGGTATTGATGACCCCTGGACTATGGAAGAGTTCATGGACGCCTTGGCCAAATTGAAGGCTTTGGAGCAGGTTGAATATCCCCTCGACCTGAAGTTTAACTACGGTGCGGGCGATGAATGGAACACTTACGGCTTCTCTCCCTTCATTCAATCCTTTGGCGGCGATCTCATTGACCGCTCGGATTTCCAGAGCGCTGACGGGATTTTAAATGGTCCGGAATCGGTGGAAGCATTGGAATGGTTCCAGAGTCTGATCGAAGATGGTTATGTCAACCCGGCCCCCGCAGGAGATGATTCCTTCTATGGCAGCAAAACTGCCGCGTTATCCTTTGTGGGGCACTGGATGTACGGTCCGCATACCGAAAGTTTAGGGGAAGATGCCATCGTGCTCCCAATGCCAGTTTTGGGAGACAGGGCTGTTACCGGATCGGGATCGTGGAATTGGGGCCTAACTTCAACCTGCAGCAACCCGGATGCGGCCTTTGAATTCCTCAATTTCTTAATTTCCCCAGAGGAAATCCTCCACATGACCAACGCCAATGGGGCTGTCCCGGCGCGCAAGAGTGCCATTGAACAGTCCGAACTTTACGCGGAAGGCGGCCTGCTTAATCTGTTCGTCCAGCAGTTAGAGGGTGGTGTGGCCGTTGCCCGCCCGCAGACCCCTGCCTATCCCACAATTACCTCTGCGTTCAAGACCGTGATCTGGAACATTATTGCAGGCGCGGATGTACAGGAAGAGCTGGATAAAGCGGTCGAGATTATCGATCAGGACATCGCAGATAATGATGGATATCCATTCGCTCAATAGTTTATCGCGATCAAAAGATTAACATTTTGATGGCTCAGAGGGGGGTTACCAATTCCGGTGGTACCCCCCCTCGATAGAAGAAGGTGTGATTACCATGAAAAAAACCGCGAAATTTTCCGTTTATAGACACAGAGAATCAGCGCTTGGATGGCTTTTTTCAACACCCGCCATAATTTTACTATTAATATTCCTGATCATCCCCTTTATTTGGGCAATATGGATGTCATTTACAAACATGCGGTTGATCCCCAATCCAAATGTGCCAACCCAGTTTATCGGATTGAGGAACTACATTCGGTTATTCAGTGATGATGTTTTCTTAAAGGGTTTGCTGAATAACTTTTATTTTGTGATTGTCGTTGTTCCCCTTCAGACCACTTTTGCTTTAGGTCTGGCAATGCTCATCAACCAGGAATTAAAAGGGATGAATATTTTCAGGACCATCTATTTTTCACCGGTGGTCACTTCCATGGCAGTTGTTTCTATTGTCTGGACCCTGCTATACAACCCCGGCGAAGGATTGATCAACGCCTTTCTTCAGGCAATCAGTTTTGGCAAATTAGGGCCCTATAACTGGCTGACCAACACCAGGCTGGTATTCCCGGCGATTATGCTCATGTCCATCTGGCAGGGAGTGGGCTTTCAGATGGTGATCTTCCTGGCGGGCTTGCAGGAAATCCCCATTTCGCTTTACGAAGCCGCTGAGGTGGATGGCGCGAATGGCTGGCAGAAATTCTTAAATATCACTGTCCCACAATTGCGGAATACGATGGTCTTTGTGATGATTTCAACCACCATTTTGGCATTCAGGTTGTTCGACCAGGTGAAAGTCATGACAAACGGCGGTCCATCGAACGCGTCGATGACGACGATGCTGTACGCAATTGAAACAGGTTGGGGACGTCTCAGGATGGGATACGCCTCAGCCATCACCGTCGTTTTCTTCATCATCGTTCTAATCATCTCCATCGTACAGCGTTATCTCACCAGAGAGAAAGGGGCAGCGTAAAATGACGAAAACAAACCGCCCTCAGATGACCGGCTATCGGATTCGCAAGATGATCCATGTTGTATTGAAATACTTTTTTATGATCCTGCTGGCGGTCTTCTTTTTGTTCCCGATTGTCTTCATGCTGGTTTCCTCGATCAAGACAAATGAGCTTCAGGTGATCACCGATATGAGCTCGCTGAAAGCCTTTGTTCCCACCGGGGAAATGGGTCTGCAAAACTATTGGGATGTATTCTCTTCACTGAATTTTGGCAGGCAGTTCTTCAATTCGGCTTTGATCATGGTTCTGACAGTGCTGTTGGGCCTGCTGGTCAACACCATGATCGCTTACGCGCTTTCACGGCTGCGCTTTAGCGGCAAAAAGTTGCTGCTCAGTGTCATTATCGCGCTCATCATCATCCCCTTCGAAGCTGTGGCTGTGCCGCTGCTCATCATCGTCAATCAGTTTCCCTGGTTTGGCGGTGCCACGACCTGGTTGGACACCTACCACGTCCAGATCTTCCCCTTTATCGCGGATGCATTTTCCATATTCCTTTTCTACCAATTCTTCGTTAACATTCCCAAAGACCTGGAAGAGGCCGCCTTGATTGACGGAGCAAGTTTATTTGAGATTTATTGGAGGATTATCATTCCCCTTTCCAAGCCCATCATCGCTACCGTTGCCATTTTACAATCGCTGAATTGTTGGAACCGCTTTATGTGGCCTTTGATGGTCACGCGGGGGGAACAGGTGCGCCCGCTGACGATCGGTATTCAAAACTTCTTTGGACAATCTCCACGGTTATGGGGGGACTTGATGGCTTTTGCTTCCATGATAACCGTCCCTGTGCTAATCATATTCTTACTGTTCCAAAAGTGGTTTGTCCAGAGTGTTGCTTCAACTGGGATAAAAGGATAAACCAATCTCAATACAAAAACGGGATGGTGTGTTCCTCCCGGTTTGCTCAACATTAGAAAAGGCCAGTGCTCCTTGAGAACTTTTCTTCACGCGGCTTTCATGTGACCCTGGTTAAAGGATATTTGTCTATTGCTCAAACAAAAGACGGATGATAGGTAAAAAATGAAGAATAAAAATAGATTTCTAACCTCTTCCCGCCCCCATATCGTGATGATCACAAACCATGGTGTTCACCAGTGGCAGATCATCCCGGGGCTGCCGGACACGGGAGGGCAAAATGTGTTTGTCAACCAATTTACTGATATTTTGGCAAAACAAGGCTATAAAATCACCGTCGTTAATCGGGGGGGCTACCCGCACCCTGTCAGCGGTGAGCCGAGACGGGGTGTGCATTACAAGGATGAAAACCAGCGCATCCTCTATCTCGAAGATGGTCTGCCAGTTTTTATCCGCAAGGAGGATATGGATGAACGCCTGCCCCTGCTTGCTGAGGTCCTGAGAAAGCATCTGGCTCAAGAGAACCTGCCGGTTGATCTCATCATCTCCCATTATTGGGATGGCGCAAAACTTGGCTGTTTATTCAATCAAACCCTGGCCCAGTCCATAAAGCATATCTGGGTGCCGCATTCACTGGGCACGATCAAGAAAAAGAACGTCAATCCCGGGCAATGGGTAGATTTGCGCATTGATGAACGGATTGAAAATGAGAAGGATATCCTCCAGGCCGTGGATGGCGTCGCTGCTACCTCCGCAATTATCGAAAGCGCGCTGCGGATGGATTACGAGTTTTCCGGAAAGACCATCTTTCTGCCACCTTGCGTTGACCCGGAACGGTATTATCCCCATCCGGTCGCGGAAGATCATCCCATCTGGGATTTCCTCAGCCGGCATTGCGGTTTGTCTCCCAGAGAAATACGCGGCAGCCAGATCATCACTGAAATCAGCCGGACAGACAGCACAAAACGCAAGGACGTGCTGATCAAGGCCTTTGCGCAAGTCCTTGACCGACATCCCAACGCGATGCTGGTTGTCAGTATTGAACAATCAGATGAAGAGCTGCCCGTCTCGCTGAGGGAGCTCATCAAATCGCTGGGGATCGAAAAACGGGTTGCCGCCCTCGGCTCTGTCTGGGACCAACTGCCGGATATTTACGCGGTAAGCAATATTTACTGCACGCCTTCTATCATGGAAGGGTTCGGGATGACCTCTCAAGAGGCTGCAGCAACCGGCGTGGCAGTCGTGGCAAGCCACCTGGTGCCCTTTGTCACCGAGTATTTACTGGGTGATCCGGTCGAGGTGGTTGCAACCGCGGAGAAAAACCAGCCCATAAAGCTGGGCCAGGGCGCTGTTGTTGTCCAGGCTGACGACACGGACGGGTTTGCCTTTGCGCTTGATCTGCTGCTCTCAGACCCAAATATGAGAAAAAAGCTTGGCGGTCAGGCCTATCAGATCACCATTCCCTATTTCACCTGGGAAAATATCGTCTGTGATTTTCTGAAACACATCCAAAAGGAAGACAGGGTGGGATGCCCATGAGAGCTCAATTGCCGTTTGAATTACTGGATGGACTGACTCAATTCACAGATATCAGCGTCCCTGACCTGAATGACCTGAAAGACGCCTTTTTAGCGGATACCGAGATTGCCCGGTTCGCGCCGGACGGGTTCTGCCAGCGGGATCCCCGCAATGGGGATTGGATCGTCTATAATTCTGCCCGCGCCCGCCGCCCGCACGATAATCGCCCTGCCGGGCAGCAGCCGGGCCACGCCCAGGGCGGGAGTGAGTGCCTGATCTGTCAGGGACGCACCACACATGTGGTGGATGTGGCCCCCCTGAGCGAGGGGTTCACTTTTATTAATAAGAATCTCTTCCCGATATTTTTCCCTGACGCGGCCGGGGGTGAAAGCCCCACCGGCGGCCAGCCTGCGCTGGATTTGGGTAAAGGCACCCCGGTTCACGGGTATCATTTTTTACAGTGGACTTCTTCGTATCACGATAAAGACTGGCACAACATGCCCCTGCACGACCGGGTAATTGTTCTGGAGCGCCTGGCTGCGCTGGAAAAGAAGATGAAGCAGGATCCTGATGTGTTTGTCTCCATCATCAAAAACCACGGGCATCTGGTAGGCGGCTCATTGACCCACGGGCACCAGCAAATTGGCGTTAGCGGCATTATGCCAAACCGCATTGCCCAGGACCTGCATTTCCAAAAAGAAACCGGCGAGACTTTCTCAGCCTGTTTACTGCGGGAAAATCCGCCTGACTTGACGATTAAAGATTACGGCCCCGCGTTATTGGTAACGCCGTATTTCATGCGGCGGCCCTATGACATGTTCCTGTTATTGCGCGACGCGTCCAAATCACATTTATTCCAGTTGAGTGAGAGCGAGCTTAATGCGGTTGCTGAGGGCTGGCGGGATGCTATCCGGATCATCCTGGAGGTGATGCCCCTGATAGGCAAAGAAGTTGCCTACAATGTCACCACCCATAACGGCCCCGGAGCAGGGTTATATTTTGAATTCCTCCCCTACACACAGGAAATGGGTGGTTTTGAGCACCTTGGTTTGTACCTGTGCCAGGGAAATCCCGAAACTGCAGCCCGGATCGCTCGAGAGCTTCTTCGAAAGGGCATTGAGTAGCCCGTTGTTGGCAGGTATGATCCCGCAATGGGCCAACACCGCCGTTAAAAAACATAGAACAGGAAAAAATTATCCGTATGACTCTTCACCTTGAGGACAAGTGGGTTTGGGATTTTTGGTTTGCAAAAGACCGGAGCGATTATCACATTTTCTATTTACAGGCCCCGCGCGCGTTGGCGGACCCTGAAGTTCGCCACTGGTACGCTTCGATTGGGCATGCTGTCTCAAAGGATCTCTACCATTGGGAGACCCTGCCAGACGCTATATTGCCATCAAATCATGTGGGTGCCTGGGATAGCCTGACAACCTGGACGGGCTGTACCATCCAGCACAAGAATATCTGGTATATGTTTTACACTGGGACAAGCCGTTCCGAACAGGGATTAATCCAGCGGATTGGGCTGGCGCTGTCGGATGACCTGCAAAATTGGAGAAAATACGATCATAATCCGATCATGATCCTTGACCCTGCCTGGTACGAGCTGTTGGATAAGGACATCTGGTATGAGCAAACATGGCGCGACCCCTGGGTTTTTGCCTGGGATGGCAAATTTCACGCCCTGATAACGGCGCGTTCCAAACAGGGCCATCCCGGAGCCCGCGGCGTGATCGGCCACGCTGTTTCGGATGATCTGCTGCACTGGAAAGTCGGCGCCCCGCTGGCAGAGCCGGGAGAATTTGCCTATTTGGAAGTGCCGCAGCTCGTTGAAATGAACCATAAATGGTATCTCATTTTCTGTGTTGAGAAAGAAAAATATGCGCAGCAGCGGCTTGCCGGGAAAAAGGGCAAAGCCGTAACCGGGACGCACTACCTCATGGCAGAGCAGCCCCTTGGCCCTTTCCGGCTGCCGGAGAACGATGTGCTCTTTGGCGACCGGGCGGGTTCATCGTATTCTGGCAAACTCATTCAGGACCACACCGGAGAATGGAAATTCATGGCGGCCCTGTTCAAGGATGGCGTAAACGGATTTGTGGGCGATATTTCTGACCCGATGCCCGTCCACTTTGGAGAAAATGGAGCGATTCAGGTTCTCAGTCCGAACGGCAGCGACGAATA